>Ga0209426_1000879_pt1 | contig 23663 bp, 26 predicted proteins | sample Deesub1362B_J571_FD_187697 | JGI IMG/M metagenome (GOLD analysis project Ga0209426, IMG submission 187697) | Deep oceanic, basalt-hosted subsurface ecosystem from Juan de Fuca Ridge flank, Pacific Ocean, CORK Borehole 1362B_J2.571 (SPAdes)... ...
CATTAGAAGAACTGAAGAGAATTATTTCCAGTAGTTTTTACCAGCTAGCTCAGAGAATCAGTTTTGCGGAGAAGTGGGTTAAGGAATTTTTGAATTTTGGTTAAGTAAGTTATGTCAAATACTATAAATAAAATATTTTTCATTTTTCTAAGCGACTTTGGATACCTCATAGGCTTCATATATCCTCAAATGGTTTTACGTTTCCATTTTTTTAAAGCATTTTACATTTATCGATTTATTTTTTAGCTTTCATTAGTTAAAGATGTAGGATGTATGAGAATCTTACTATTACTACCTAGAGACACACAACAAAACCATTGGCGATATCGTAAGCAATGCTTTCCCGGAGTTTGAAGTTGTGAAAGATCCAGCATGTGGGGGAGATCAACATATTCCTTTATTCTGCACAAACTTCAGATCAAACAAAACAAATTCTGTAATGTGGATATGCTGATACTGAAGGGCGGCAAAATAAGGGCCATCATGGAGATTGAAGAATCCGATATCAAGCCAGTTCAGATATGCAGGAAATTCCTTGTATCAGCTCTATCAAAGTATTTCATTCACGACGGGTAGTTGGGATGGACGGTTCTGTTTTGTTTTTGCAGATACTGGATTCCTCAAAACTGAAGATTGATCGGGCTGTTTTTTGAGAGGATGAGGATAAAGTACAGCTCAATATCTGTCAGATTCTGCTATCTTGTTATGCTTGTGGCAGTTCTTGCTCTGGTCATTCAGTATCTTATAACCGTTGTTAACAACTTCATGATCATTTTGACCTACGGTTAATCTTCACGGGATTATGAACACCGGAAGTTGCAAGGAAAATGTGTTTCAGCATAACTTTATACAATAAGAAAGTTCGAAAAGTTTTAGCCAATAGAAAAAACAAGATTACCATGATATTTTGTAAATCGTGTAAGACCGTGTTTGACGAGAGACAGGCTATCGAGCAGCCAACCAGTATTCCATGTCCCTGCGGATGTGGTAGTACTGTAAATGTACTGTTGTGTCCTTTTTGCAGTAGTGACGATTTAACCCAGTGGATGGATTGCGATTGAATTAAGGTAAAAGGAGGTGTGAGAGATGAGAGGTAGACTCTGGTTAAAGTTTTTTAAAAAAGTCATGAACGAGAAGTGGAAAGAATTTGGTGATGATATCACTGATAGTAAGTGGACAGAATCTATGAAAGAAGTTTTAGATGAAGTTGCCGAAATGTCAAACTGCTATAGATTCATGATAAAAAGCAAAAACAAAGATGAATTTCATGGAGAGTATCTGGGAATTGACTGCATATATACGGATAGAAGGGAACAACCATGGGTTGAAGATTGGTGCCCTCCTGTGCCACCGTCTGTAGCGATAGAACATGAGAACAGTTACGAGCGAGGAAAAATTCTCTACTGTTTGTGGAAAATACTGTGTGTACATGCTGATGTAAAGGTCTTAATCTGCTACCAAAGTAAAACAGAGGAAGTAAAATCCTTAATAGAATATATGGAGGATTTTATTTGGGAAGGAGGATTTATGAGAAGCGAAAGCGGTGACCTCTTGCTAATTATTGGTGATGATAGCAAAAGTAACTCGGATTGGAAAAAGTACTTTAGCATATTCGAATGGAGAGGCGATAAGCTGAAGAAAATAGCCCTGAATTAATGTTTTTGACCTGTAAACTTTCATTCCACACCCAACCTAAAATCCCCCAATTCTCAACCTAAGTTATGTCAGGAAATGGTGATAGTAAAAGGATAGAGCGAATGTTTAAGGATAAGCAGGACAGGATAGATAGGCAGATAGCTTTGCAGGTTGCTGGTCAGATAGTGACTGTGAATCCTGCAAGTGCTGTCAAGGATCCTGAGGTTATCACTTCTAAGGTGTTAAGGGTTGCTGAAATCTACTACAACTGGATTTGCAATGGTGGTAGGAAATGAAGGTTGAATGCCAAATCAAGGAGTGTGAAAACAACAGGAATGGGAGATGTGAAGTAGGTAGCATAAGAATAGGATATGCAGGCTGTTTGTCGATAAAAAAAGCCCACACCAGTATCTCCACACTATTAATTTTTGTTTCTCCGGAGTATTAACTCCAAGTATTCTAACTCCTTTTAATTTCATATTTCTTCATACTTTCAGCTTTTCTATCAATTCATCAGCTACGATATCAATCAGATAAGCTATATCTACGTCATAAACGTATCCTGTAAAGTCATCTGCCAGCGTATCAAGCGAATAAACTGCTTCCTCAAACTTTCCAGCCTTGCACAGCTTAATATAAATGTGCTGGAGACAATCAAGCGACAAATCAGGATTCAGATACTTTTCAAGTGTATCTGATGTAATACCCCCTTCTAAACACTCTTTCAAGAAAATCACTGGAAAATAATCCTCATACGATATCTTACCTGTTCTATAGGCCCTAGTAATATCCTTAAATACATTCTCCGCTTCAGCACAACCTTTAATCTTTAGATAGCAGTATAGTTCTGAGAGAACATCGTAGTATTCTTTCTCCCCAAGATTTTGAAGCATATTATATGCGAAGAAGACCTCATCAACCTCAAGTAACTTCTCAAATATCCTGTACCAGATATACATATTCCGTTTTTTAGCAACCTCCATCGCTTTCATCAAAATATCATATGAATGTATGGGAAATTGGCGGTAAACAAACGGAAAAATATCAAGCCATAAATCCACTCTGTCTTTCTCTCCTAGATTGTTAGCATAATCAAGAGATTCCTGAATTTCGCCTTTTTCAGCCAGATAGCGTGAATAAACTTTTACAAATATGGTGTAGCCATCCTCGATATACATCTCGGAGAACCACTTTGCATAACCAAGATCGTCATTCTTGATAAGATAAGATATCAGATCCTCTGCTATGTATGAATCTTTGATTTCTTTGTCTTTAAGTGCTTTTTTAGCATTATCTCTTCTGTTTCCTGCTACAAGAGCGTAGATACATGCACCAAAAGCGTATTCATCTTCTTTGATCTCAGGTTGCTTAATAAGCTCTTCTGATAGCTTTAAAGCAATGTCCAGTGCTTCAGGATTTTTCGTTGATATGAGATCTTTTATTATACCGGCTAATCGTAAGTTCTCCTCTTCCTTCGCCTCCTTTGCATACCTCACCGCATCCTCAAAATACTCTTTCCAGTCTTTTTCGTTAAGAACACACTTCAGCTTTGCAATTGAGCTTGTAGCTATTGGTAAAGCGTAAGTGTCGTTGATAAAATCTAAGTATGTTGTATCAAGCTGCTCAAGGATTTCTTTTGCTTTTTTCTTGGTTATTTTCCCCTTTTTATTCCTCAAAAGAATCCCCCCAGATTTGAAGATTAATTCAATTTACATTTCATTTTTATATCGATCAACCTATTTATTTTCATACAGTTTCATCAGTTCTCCAATATCCCTCAAAACAAAATCAGCTTTGCATTTCTTCTTCTCAAAAAAGTTCCTGTCACCGTAGGCGGCATAAGCAGTAACCATACCGAGATTCTTTCCAGCTTCTATATCCCTTCGAGGGCTGTCCCCAACCATTATCGCATTTTCTGCATCAACCCCAAGCTTATCCAGAGCAAGCTTTATGGAATCGGGTTCAGGCTTCCTCTTACCTGTCATATCAGCCGAAACAATAACGTCAAAGAAGTGTATCAAACCAGCTTTATGTAGCCTGCTTAGAGCATGTCCGTTCATAGCATCGGTAACGACAGCAAGCTTTAAACCCATACTCTTGAGATTCCTAAGAATTTGCTTTACTTTAGGATAGGGCTCAATGTGGTTGAGCTTGATGTTCTCATAGATTCCGCAACACTCCTCATATTTCCCCGGGCTATAAATTCCCTTATCTTGCATATAGTCTGCAATGTTTTTGGAATCCTCAAACCCATGTAATCCTCTCAGGAAGTACTTTAGCAGCTCTTCCTCATCACCAACTCCCAGATACTCAACAACAGCTCTGCATGCCTTCAGCTTCGCCTCAACAAAATCAAAGAGAGTGTTGTCCATGTCAAATACTATGGCTTTTACTTTTCGATTCTTAAATCCATTAAAGTCGAGGATTGTGATGTATGCATCAGACATTGCCTTCACCCAAACAGCTCAAAACATCACTGAGATTGCAAACAAAACTTTCCCAGCCGGAACCAGAAGTCTGGTTGTCTTCGAGGGAGACTGTTCTTACATAAAGTTCTATATCTCTGTCCTTGCCGAATTTAAATGGTCTTTTAAGATTGATTTCATCAATCTTATTCAACCCTTCGGGATAAAGCAAGAGGGCTTTTTTAGCGTTAGTTTCCCTGCAGTAGGCATACACCTGATAAAGATCTTGCTGGGAGACGCCAAGTTTTCTGTCCTCCTGATTAAGAAGTTTGTATTTGGTATCTATTATGACCTTCTCCTTACCCATCTTGATCACAATGTCTGGCTTCATCCCTGCAAGTTTTTTTCCATCCTTTTCTATAAGGTAGCCTATATGCTTCTGCACTTCAATCCTTGCACCATCACCGAAAACATTCCTGTGCAGTTCTTCACCCTGAATAACACCGGCAATAAACTGCTCAAACAGACTTTCCATTGGTATGAGCAGTGAAAAAGTTTCGATGGTGGAAGCTTGCAGTGTCAGAGTTGAGCCCTCAAGAAATATACTGCAGATATCGATAAAAGGTTTAAAGTCTGCATTTAGCCTGTTAAAGGATATCGACTTGACCTGCTGAATTGTGATGGGTGTAAGAGTTATGGAATCGAGTAAGTCAAGTATTTTGCGGAGAGTTCTGTAGTTCTCTCTATCCTCTACAATTCTGGACATGAGGTATGCTGTGTACTTCAAAACTCTGTTGATGATGTTGTCAGCTGTTCTTTCGTGGTAGGTGCATGGAATTAGGTGGAGTCTTGCCGGATTTGTATACCTCCTGAAGTCTATTTTGCCTTTTACAAATCTGATTTCGTCGTATTTTCTCATGTATTCTCTGTTCTGCCTACACTTCAGAAGCGAAAGGAGGTTTCTGGCAAAAATGCTGATGAACACCTCGAAAAAGCTGTGTCTCTCCTTAAAGATATTGGCGTAGTCGATTTCCCTGATGCTTACAGTGTGAGTGTACTGTAGCATTTTCAGGAGATTCTTGGCTATTATATCTTTTTTTGAAAGATCTGCATTGCCCATTCTGTCGGTTATGAATTTGGGGAAAATCTCCAGTGTTACCTCGCCAGCCTTGATAACTCCAACGTAGTTCAGCGGTCTCAGTCTCCTGCGAGTGATTTCGATGAACTTTCTGGTTTTGTTAAGTTTCTCAAGTTCTTCCATCGTCTTTTCAGTTAGGGAAAGGATTATTCCACCATCTTCATATATAACCTCATCTTTATCCCCAATTTCGTAATCCACTGGCTCGTATTCGAAAAGTGTGGCGATGTTACTGGCCACTGCTTTCACCGGCTATTTTTCCCAATGCACCTTCGAACTCCTCATCCGTGAAATCGTCAATCTTCCTGAAATCGTATGAGTCATCAGACACGCTGACGAAATCTTTGAGTATTTCGCCGAGCTTTTCTGGACTGTCGTAGAAGTACTCTTGGAGTAGAGGAATTACTTCGTAGAACCAGACCTGCCTTAGCGTTTCAATTGTATCCTTCCTTGTTTTGCAGTTCTTCAGCTTGATGAAGTAGCTGTGTCCTATCTGGTGGTCTCTGTCGTAGAGGTTCCTGATCTTTTCGTTTAAGACTTGAAGAGCTTTAATCGCAACTTCTTTAATGTCTTTTGCTTCATCTTCCTCTTTAATTAGCTTTTTTCTGAGAACGTCGTAGTCTGGCATGAGTTCGATGAATCCGAATCTTCTTCTCAAAGCAACATCAATTAGTGCTATGCTTCTGTCAGCTGTATTCATCGTGCCGATTATGTAAAGGTTGGGTGGAACACCGAATTTTTTCTTCGAGTAGGGAAGAGTGGCTGTCAGCTCGTATTCAGCAAAAAGCCTTTTGTCTGCTTCAAGTAGCGTTATCAGCTCGCCGAAGATTCTTGAAATGTCGCCTCTGTTTATTTCATCTATGATGAGGTAGAACTTAGGAGCATCACTCAGAGAACTCTTCACCTTAACAAGTTCATCTTCTGTAAGCGTGGGCAGACCCTCTCCTTCTTTCCACTTCTTTTCAATACCTGCGTGGTTAAGTAGTGCGTTGTAGGCATTTCTGCAAATCTTTTTGAAGATTCCTTCCTTCACTTTGTAAGTAATTCTGTCTTCTTTGTCTGTTTCGGGCCTTAGTCCTTCAACGAACTCCTCATAAGCGTAGGATGGATGGAACGTTACGAATGCTTTACTCTCAACTTCCTCATAAGTTAGAGCATTTTCCTCTACGAATTTTTTAGCAAGCCAAGTTTTTCCAGTGCCTGGTGGACCGTAGAGGATTACCTGCTTTTTTGAATCTAAAATAGGTCTAATTTTTTCGATTAACGCTTCACCATTTTCTCTAATTCCTTCTTTAATACTTTCATTTATTGTGCCACCTATTAATTTTTCAGCATCCGATTTTGTCAATTCTACTATCGTTTTTCCGAATTTCCCTTTTAGCTCACTGGGTATCTCGACATTGAAATCTGTTTTAACCCATTCTACCTCTCTGTAAATAGGATATTCCAGTTCAAAATCCAATTTAACTCCTGATTTAACTATACCAACACCAATAATCTTTTCTCTCCCCTTATTGGCGATCACGACATCGCCTTCTTTCATTTCATTTACGAAATTCCAAATAAAGCGTGCATTTAAGCCTATCCCCTGTTTTGTTTTCATCCAGCCGTAATCAGACTCGATCCACTCGTATTTATCCTTATAGCTGCTGTAAATTCTTTTGATTTCTTCTTTTAGCTCGTCTATATCCTCAAACTCTAACAGCTTATCTCCCAATAGTTCAGCAAGTTCTCTGTAACCAATACTTATCATGTTTCTATCTTTCCAGAGGTTCCAGAATCTTGCGCCTTCTCCCGGTGCAATCTGCCAGTATCTCGTTGGACATCGCATTAAGTAAAAAACGAGTTCTAGCATGTTTTTAACACCTAGTTTATCGCCAACTGTTCTTAGGGTTTCCAAGGCATCCTCAACAAATTTTGGAAAATCTGCGAAAACATGTTCTTCAAATTCAAGGTCGTATCCAGTAAATTCTCTTAGACAATCTGAGGTTCTTCTCCATACCGGCAAAAACATATATGGGTTAACTATACTCGCCCAGTGAGTTAATGTTCCAACACCTATATCTTTTTCATTCCACACCTCTTGTTTGCTCAACCCTTCTATTGTGTCCCACTCCGATATTTCAATCAAAAATTCCCTCAACTTTTTGTTTTCAAGTAATCTGAGAGAGAATTTATCGTAAAATATTCCTCGAGAGGCTATGTACATTTTTCTTAAAGTTTCCTCATCTGGAGTTTCTCCATTGAGGATGCTTTCTCTAATTTTTTTCTGAAGGGGTTCTAGATCCTGCCATATAAGTTCCCATTCCTTGCCGTATTTGTTTTTTAGAATTTTCAGATTCTCTATGAACTCGCCTAACGACTTACGACCAATTGTAACGTCCTTAAAATATTTTCCAAGAACTGTTTCGATTTTTTCAATAATTGAACCTATTTCTTCCAGTTCGGCTTCATTCTCATTGGATTCAGTGTTTTGTAATTCAGAATAAAGCATTTGATGTTTTTCCAGCACTTCTGAAAGCAATCTCGCAATTTTCGGTTTCAACTCCTCATCAACATAGATAAAGGGCGCTTGTCCCCAGTGAGCATCAAGTATTTCTCTCACATCAAACTGGACATACTCTTTAAAAACTGCCGAAGTTGATTTTTTGGCTCTCCACAAGAATATCCGATTTTTAAGATATTCTAAAGTTTTTGGATTTATTTGCCCGTTATTGGCATCTTCTCGAATTTTTTCTCTTACGTCCTCTAGTAATGTCTCCCACAGCGTTTTTACAGCTTCATACCCGTCTTTTTTAAACTCAGCCCCATCATAAAATCCGATAATGTAGAAGTTGTTATCGTAGACGTTATAGCTTACAAAAATCACTAAACCTCCGTTTTCAAATCTCTGTGGTACTCTGTTGCCAATTTCAATGTGACCATAGAAATTTTCATCATCAAAATCGTAGAAATTCCACCACTCATGAGCGTATCCATGTTCCTTGATGAATCTATAATTATACTTATTCCTGTTTTCGTATCCCTTTTGATCCCACCCTTGCCATCTGTTCTCATTCCACGCTAATTTTGCAAGCATAATTTTAACCATTCTTACCACCCCTCATCTGTCCGGAATTAAGCCGAGTACATCAAGCGATAGTGGAGCATCCAGATACCTTAGACTAACAATTCTAATATCACATAAATTTATGAATTTCTTTGGTATCGAATCTTTTAACAGCTCTTTTATGTAACTCGTCGTTTCCTTGATGTCTTCCTCAACAACTTCAACTCTATAAAATGGATACATGAGATCCTGAGCAACGAAAATAAATGGCACTCCATATTGGTTTAGACTTATCAAAAGAAATCCCTTGGAACCTGAACTAACCATAGAGTATTGAACTTCAAAAAGTGCTCCAGTACGGTCCTCAAATTTTAGTTCGTAATTCTTTTTAAGATTACCGAGTATCTCTTTGAATAGTGTGGCATCTCCTTTATTTTCAGATTCACATCCATCACATCTCAAAATCCCAGATATCATTATTACAAATGGTCTTCCTTCACACAAATGCATAGTCATACCTCCAAATTCTCACCATCCCTTAAAACCACCACGTTCTCGAAATTCTCTATAAACCACTCTGGGTTTTCTGTATGCACTGGAATGACTACATCAGGGTCAACAGCCTCAATCACCCATCTCAGATCACTCTTCGACGCATGTCCGGAAGCATGGTATCCCTTTACGAACCTTGGCTTCAGCTTTTTACCTTCCACAACCACTTCAAATCCGTAGATCCTGAAATTGAAATGTTCGAGCCACCGATGTAGTCTTTGAAAATCAAATACCTGCTCCTCAGTGAACGCCTCGCTTGAAGAGTAAATGTACGCTCCACTGCTGGGCTTTATGTCGAGCAAATGCTTCATGTCGTAAAATGAAAAGCAGAGGATATACTTCTCTGGCTCTTTGGAAATATCGGCTGGGTCAACGTAGTTATCGCCCCATTTGCTCATCACAATATCTTCCCATTTATTCCTCGTTGCCCTGAGTTCGTTGTAGATTAGCATGTCTTTCATCCTGCAAACTCCATCGGCGCACTCGATTGCATGTAGCATGTACGCATCCTTTGCCGTGATAACGAGCTGTCTTCCCACTTTCTTGGCAATATCCAGAAAAGTTTCTAACCTTTCAAAGTTTCTCGGTGAGAAATCGGCTATGACAAGTCCTTTGGATTCTTCAACAACCTTGAGGCAATTCCTGAAGACTATGTCCTCAGACTCGTTCACATCCTCTCTTTCAGCTCTTGTCCCCTCGATAATCAGGACGGAGGCATCCTTTGCATTTCTAACAAACTCCTTGCTCTTTTCAGCGTTCTTACCATGAAGCCTGAAATCTCCTGTGTATGCTATGGCAGTATCGCCATAAAGAATGTATGCATTTGCTCCGTATATTGAGTGATCGACCTCAAAAGCCCTGATTTCGAAGGGAGTTGAGTATTCGTTTAACTCACATACATCTCCGGGCTCGAGCTTCTTTGTACTTTTAACGCTGAGTGAGAGAAAGTTGATGAGATCTTCTGAATAGTTTGCTATGCAAACGAACTTTCTGCCAATATCTGTTTTACCAGAGCGCAGAATTCTTGGATCTTCTCCTAGAATCTTCTCCGAGTAGTATGCGATCTCCGAACGAATCTTGGAAGGTGAAGAGTCAAGCATAGCCTTGAGCAATGCTATGCTGATTGGTGATGCAATAATTGGAATTCTGGCATCGAGCAGTCCAATATTCCCGCAGTGATCCAAATGTGCATGACTGAGTAGAACTGCTTCAACGTTTAGGGATGGAAAAGAGGAGACGTCGAGGTCTATGGGTATCAGGTCTTTGCGGTATATGTTCAGCTTCGGAATCAGGTTGAGATGAATGAGATCATGGATGCCCCTAGGACTTCTCTCTGACAGAAATTCCTCGAAGAACTCGCCGTACTTTGCGAAATTCATTCCAAAGTCGAGAAATACACCTCTGCCTTTCTCTTCAACGTAGATCTTATTGCCACCAATTGTTGTAGCACCATCGTAAACCGTTATTGAGGTCATAACATACCTCCATCAGCTGAGTTCCACTATTTTGTCTATAACTTCTGCGGCAAGCTCTCTGTCGAAGCTGTCTAAAGCCTCGCCAACAGGTACATCTGGCATCCTAACTAAGAGTTCGTTCAAATCTTTTGTAATAACGTGCCCTTTCAGCAATCCAAGCTGTCTCTCTGCCTTCTTCACTCGTTTTTTCTCCACTCTGAAGGGTTTGGTGGCGAAGATTGCTGCCACGTTATCCAAGCGGTTTGCCAAGTAAACTAGTGAATCTCCACCACTCGAGCCTAAGCCAGCTGTAAGGATTACGTGCTTGTACCTCGATAGCTCTTTGATAAGATTGTCGGCCTGCTCAAATCTGTAGAACCTCACGTTGTTAAGCCAGTTCTCGGCATTTATGATGTATATGCTGGCAAGAGCATGTATCCTGCTGTCTTCCAGGGTTCTCTGGACAATCATCGTTCCCGCTCCTCCCAAGCCAACTAATGCAATGTCAGGCATACTTTTCCACTTCTTAATGATTAAAAAGAAACTTCTACAACTTTTGATACACCGTCGACTTTCTCTACCTGATAGACAGTATCAGCAATCTCTTCAAGCTCTCTGTGGTGAGTCACGATTATCATTTGCGGCACAGCAGCGCCCTCTCTGAAGAAGCTCCTCATTATTTCCACCAACTCCTTTCTTCTCTCTTCATCGAGATGTGTTGTTGGCTCGTCCATTATGATTGTAGAGATTTTGCCCGCAAGAACCTTTGCTATAGCCAATCGTAAAGCAATTGCAACTGCAACCTTTTCACCGCCGCTTATGGATTTGATAGATATCTCTCCACCCTCCTTTATGGTTGATATGTCGAAGTCTTCGCTTACGGTGATATCGGTTATGTCGAGGTTGAACCGTTCGATGTACCTCCCTGCGAACTCGGACATCAGCGGAGCTACCTTTTGCCTAAGTAGCTTCTGAACACCGTCCCTCGAAAATGCCCTTCTGATGTTGTTTAGCCTTCCTATAAACTTTACAATTGCCTCAAGCTCTTCATTCAGCTTCTTCAGATCACCCTTAAGTCCTGCAATTTTTCTCTCTACGTCCTTTAGATCTTTCTGTTTCTTCTCTAGCGCCTCCCTCTTCTCATTCAGCTCAGCATTCGTACGCTCGAATTTTCTTAACAGTCCTTCGTGTCTCTTTCTTGCTTCTTCATGCTTTTCCTCATCGTATCCGAGTTCTGCAATCTCCTTCTGAATTCTTTCTCTTTCAGTTTCCAGCCCTCTTAGCCTCTCTAACTCTCCATCGAGCCTTTGCTTTATCTCTTCGCATTTATCTGCAATTGGCTTCAGGCTGTTGTATTCTTCCTTCTTCTTCCTCAGTTCTTTCAGCTCCTTTTCCGGATCATCGGGTTTGTAACCAATCTTTTCAACAAGCCCGTTCAGAATTCCTTCAATTTCACCTATTTTCACATCAATAGCCGAAACCTCTGCTTTAATTTCATTCTCAAGATCGTCAATAAGTTGCATGGTCGTATGGAGTTTCCAGTAAAATCTTGCAACTTCCTCTCTCTTTTTCGCAATCTCTCCTCTTAGTATTTCAATCCTCTCTACATCGATCTTGGATGCGCGATCAATCTCTTTCTCCACTTCCTTCTTTTGTAGCTCCTGCTTCTTAAGCTCCTCTTTAACTCCCTCTAGCTTTCCCTTCAGAAGCTCTATTTCCCCCTGCACTTCATCCTTCACTCTTTCCCTATGCTCCGGAGTCAGCTTTGTTTTGCAGACAGGGCATGTGTCTGCCTCGCCGAGCATCTTCGAAGCATCCTTTAGATCTTTTATCCGTCTCTTTATCCCACCCCGTTCGTTGTTAAGCCTCGATATCTCCTCTTCTATCTCATTCCTTCTGTCTTTTAGCTCCTGCAGTCTGGCATTTTTGGCCTTGATTGTTGGCTCTGGTAGAACCTTCAAAGCCTCAGATAGTAGCTTTTCGATTTCTTGTTCTTTTTCTTCTATCTGCTCGATTGCAGTTCCAACTTTCGTGGAAGCTTTTGTAACAAACTTCTCAATTTCTGACAGCTCCTTTGCCACTTCAACCTCAATTTCTTCTTCAAATTCTCTGCTGTAATCCCTACACAAATCTGTTGTTTCCTTTATCTCGTTCCTTACGTCGGAGATTCTGCTCAAGTCCCTGTTCAGCTGCTCTTTCTCCTTTTCAACCTCCTTTAATTCGCTGGATTTTTCCACATACTCTTCTAAGAATGGAATCTTCTTTATCTCTGGTTCGAGTTCTTCTACCCTCTTTTTAGCCTTTTCAGCCTGCTTCAGTTCATCCTCAAGCCTCTCAATCTCCTTTACCATAGCTTTTATTCCCTCAACCACTTGAGCAAGCTTTATTGCAAGCTCATCATACTTCCTTTTCTTTTCATTCCACTTTTCCAGCTCACTTCTAGCAGCTTCAAGTTCCTCTGCAACAGCGGTCAGCTCTTGCTCGAGATCTTTTATCTTAGCTGTCAGCTCCCCTATCTCTTCTCTAAGTTTATCCTGCTGTTCTCCTCGAACTTCCAGTTCCTTTTCAACTTCTTTAACTTTGGTTTCAAGTCTATTCCTGATTTCTTCGAAGTGGGATACAACTTCCCTCATTTTTTCCCATGCATCTTCTAGCATATCCAGACCAATCAGTCTCCCGAGCAGCTTTTTCCTGTCTTTTGGATCGGCATCAATCAGACTTGCTATTTCGCCCTGCCTTATGAAAATGGAGTTCATTGCCGTCTTTTTATCCATTTTGAGAATTCTAGATATCTCCTCTAAAACAGCCTCCTTCGTGTCGGCAATGACTCCAGCATCGCTCCTCGAAAGTACTGCCTCAACGCTCTTCTTCTTTCTAACCCAGTGCACAGTATACTCTTTATCAACTTCAAACGCTAGCTCGACATCAGCGGAGCTTGCACCCCTCCTTATCATATCCTCAACTTTCTCTCCTCTGACTTTATCCCCAAACAAGGCGAAAACTACTGCATCCACTATAGATGTCTTCCCAGCTCCATTTGGGCCTACGAGCACTGTTACACCAAGAGGAAACTCGATTTCTGTATCAGCATGGGAGATAAAGTCCCTGAGCTTAACCCTTTTAAGAATCATGCTTAACCCCCAAAAACTCCTCAGCGGATTTTATTGCCCCTTTAACATCGTCTTCGGATAGCAGTTCGTAAAGCTCAATCGCCAGTTTTGCGAGTTCTTCATCTCCCAGATACTCGTGCATGATCGACTTGAGGTCTATTGGCCCTTTTGGCAGCTCTTTTAGCTGTGGCTGGCTTAGATCTCTGAAAGATGGCTTACAACTCAAAACTTTGCCCTCAAGCAGCTCGTTAAGTCTTTCGATAACGTACTGTCTGTTTATACCCTCTCCTCTAACAGTAACATGAACGATTGGTGGCTTTGGATAATTTATGTGGTTCAAGATTTCCTCGAGTCTTCCCTCATCAACTTCAACTTCGATCTGAGGCCTGATGTCCAAGTTGATCTCGTGAATTTCAGCTTCATCTCCATCCAGATCCACAAGGTAGAACCCCTTACCCCTCTTGCTCCAAGAGCTTATCTCATCCCTCCTGATAATTTCGGTAGAGCCGGCATAGGCAAGATATCCTTCACCGAATCTGGCTGTAAGCCTTGAGTGCAGGTGTCCGAGAGCATAATAAGTGGCATTTCTCGGTAAATCATCTTCTTTCAGCTCGTAAGCTCCTTCGAAGGGTAAATATTTCTCAACTGCCTGATGAGCAATGAGTACGGATTTTTTGTACTTTTCTGCAACTGTGTCAAACTTCTTAAGTTCCTCCTTGAGTAATTCTACACCTCTGCCTCTAAGATTTGAAATACCAGCAATCAGAACCCCGTCAACTTCTTCCCACTCAAGTCTTCCGATTCCCAAAACCCTGACGTCAAAGAGCTTGTGGGGTGGCATTCCCCGCCTCCTCGGCGTATCGTGATCACCAAGCACTGTATAAACCTTCATTTTACCATCAAGCTTTCTTAATGCGTTTTTGAATACGTAAAGAGCCTTGATTTGTGGCGTTGATGAGTCAAACAAGTCTCCAGAGTGAATTAACACGTCTGCTCTTTCTTCAATCGCTTTATCTATAGCTTCGTTAAACGCATCGTAAAAGTCGTTCTCTCTCTCGTCTAAGTTGTACTGCCTGTATCCTAAATGTGTATCGGATATATGAGCAATTCTCACTCAAAACCCTCCTGATATAGGAATATGGTTTTTCCACCGATTTCTTTCAAACCTCCACAATATCTTTTATCTTCTCAACCTCTTTTCTCAACACCTCGTCTCTCGACTTTTCCTCCTCTTCAGCCTCTCTCACAGCTTCTCTGAGCTTTTTGACGACGTCAATGTCAGCCCCACCTTCTTCAGTCTCCCTCTGCCTTATTTTAACCATAACTGGAGCTCTCGTCACCTCACCCACGATTACAGCTTCACCAACGTTCAAGCCAGGCAAATCATTCAGCAGGCTCTCACTCATCCTTTCTGAACTTTTCCTCACAGCCTTTTGATCCTCAGGATTTGTCATGCGCATTATTATCTGGCTGTTGCACTGACTCAGCGCATCTGGATCGATCCTATAGGGTCTTTGAGTTATCAGAACAAGAAATACTCCAAACTTTCTCCCTTCTGCAGCAATCCTTTTTATGATTCTCTTGGATAGCGTATTTTCTTTATTTGGCACGAATCTGTGAGCTTCCTCAATAAAAACGAAGACTGGATAGGCAAACTGTTGCCCCTCAGCAACCTCATATATCTCGCTGAGGATTCTGAAGGTGACGTAATCTGATACTCTGTCATCCAAACCAGACAGATCGACCACAGAAATATGCTGTGGCTTCAGAAGTTTCTCAATGTCAGTTGTCACAGAACCAAAGACTCTCAGCTTCCTCAACTTTCGGATGTAACTTAAAGCTCTTAAGGCATCTTGATTGTCCTCGCCAATACTCTCAAGCTCCGCAATGAGATCGTCGAGGCTGTAACCGTTCTGGAGGTTATTTATTGCCTCCTGTATCGCATTTGTAATTCTAACCCACTTCTCACTAATTCCACAAACCGTTGCTATCTCTTCAACGCTTAAATCCGAGAATTTCACTTCATAGGTGTTTATCTTCCCTATCTGGCTTTCATCATATCTGCCGATACTTTCTGGTGTTCTGAAGACGCTCACTCTTTTTATCTTACTACCATCCTTTTTCCTCGGTAAAAACACGTAATCTGCATGGGGGTCGATAACAACAATTGTTGCACCCTTCTTCAATAGTTCTTCGAGCAGAACGCCAGCAGTGTAGCTTTTTCCAGCACCAGTTTGAGCTAGGATTGCAAGATGCCTCTTGAATCCTTTTACGCTTATGCTTACGGGAACTGAAGCTCTTGTTATCAGGTGCCCAACAAAAAGCCCTTCATCGCCATACGAGTAGAATTTTCTCAACGCTTCTTCTGGAGCAAGGTAAACATCCTTTCCAGGATGTATTGCTCTCCTAGGCTGCAAAACGTTATCGTTGTAAACAAATCCGAGAACTCTTGCTCTTGCAATGACTCTACTATCAGCCAAACCTGCCTGAATTATTTTCTCAGCAGTATCCAATGCCAAGTTTTCCCTTAAAGCCATGGAGTATGAATAAATTCTATCAATCTGTGCAATTACATCAACTTCTGCATCCTCTCCATCCAAATTTTCAACAGATTTAACGAGCACGTATTCCCATCTCGGTATGGTTCCATCTGCAACAAACAGAAATTCAGTTGGAGTTGCTTCGCTAACAATCAAACCAACTCTACGGAAATCTGACACGTCTATACCCCCTTGGTGTCGCAAATCTGCCCACTATTTCCTCAAACTTGGGCAGATACAGATTCTCAAAAACCTCTCTCCGAAGCTTAACTTCACCATCCACAGCTTTCAACCAGATGTTGTAATTATCTAACCCGCAGTATCCTGCAGCTAATATGTTGAGGATTTCCTCAATGTCCACTCCCGCGGGCTCGGGCCATCCTACCTCGCTAAGCCTGTCATCCAATCCAAAAACCCATGCCGGAACATCAATTCTCATCGGTGTATCGTTTAATGCTGGCAAGATGTGGAATGACACGATTGATGGCAATTCTAGAATCTTTTTCACCACTTTTACCGCCCAATCGATAAAATCTCCATCTCTCGACGCTACTGGAAAATTCGATTTAATGAAGTCCTTTGGATCTCTTATCATGCTCTTGTATGATCTCCTCCACCTTAACGTTGCCCCGAGCTTGAGAGGTATAGTATATCCTGCCGAGCTTGCGTAAGTCAGTATCAGTTGGAAGTCGGGTTTTCTTGCAAGCAACTCCTCCATTAGCTCTCTCAAAATCCCAACATCTGCTGTTTTCTCCAGTTTTTCGAGTTCTTCTATTGCCTTCTTCTTGTCATCCAGCGCCAATGACAGGAGTCTTTCAAGTTTTTCAATTCTCAGCTCATCTTTCACCTCGTCGAAAATACTCTTTACCAAAAACTCCCTGAAAAAAGCTGTCCTGCTCTCCTTGCTTACACCAACGATTGGGATGCTCTTTCTCCTGCAGATATCAAGAAGTTCTATCACTGTTTCAAAGTATCTAAGCATGAAGTCTCTGTCGTTAACGTATCCAGTTTCAATTGGGATGTGTGCAAGTCTTCCATAAATTGAACCATCGAAAAGCAGAAAACCATCGAAACCACCCCTTACAGCTTTGAGTGCTACTTTGTGCTCCAGCCACTCCATCTTTCTGTGGATGAGGTGTGCTGCATCGTATGTTGAATCTGCCGTGAAATCAAAGTCTGCAACGATATCTTTGTATCTTCCACTCTTTGAAAGAGCAATTGCCCTCGCAACGTAAAAGATGCCTCCATTGCTCGTCACCAGATGCGCAGAACTACTATCTATCGCCATTGCGGAAAACTCTGAGGGAGAGCTGTTGGGCAAGTTAAAATCAATCCAGAATTTTTCAAATACTCTTTTAAGCTCTGAAGCGAGCTTGGATGATTTGTATTCGTACTCCTCTTTTATTCTTTCCGATTTTGAGCTTAACTCTCTGATATACGAATCGAGGAATTCTGGCATACAAACACCTCAGAAATAATTCTACCGATATCAGTCGCCTCAATCCTCACATTTCTCCCGACTTTGCTCCTTCTCACAAAACCTACATCTTCAAGCTTTGCGATGTGATGGCTTATTCTCGATCTCTCACCCCTGAACACCTGCGAACCTTTTTTTATGTCGGGATTCAACTTTAAAACCAGCTCGTCGAGAGACTTAACACCATTACCCAAAGCAGAAATTATCTCAAGTTGCTCTTTACCAGGAAAGTCCACAGGCAGTACAGGAATTTCTACGATTTCCTCAATCCCTACTTCCTCATCTTTCTCGTTGTATAGTGGAATTGAAGAAATTAGCTTTGAGCCTGTAATGCATGCAGCTATGTAGGCTGCTATGGCAAAAGTTCTCAATGAGCCAGAGATGTTCAGTATCGTGTTCTCTCCTCTCTCCTTCTCATCCTTTATTATTCGGACAAGCTGGGATGCTGCTCTCATTACGTTCTTCTTATCAATCTCAGCGATTCTGACATCCCAGACTGTTTTTAGCTCGTCAGCCATCTCTTCAGCAATTTTTCTGGCTATTCTCTCTCCACTCGTGTCCTGCTTTCCAACTGCAAGCACAACCTTGCTGACTGGGTACTCTCTCAAAGCCTTAATAGATTCTAGCAGCCTCTCCTTATGATGTCCAACAAAAACTATCTGAATCACAGTGGTTGATTGATTTCATAATACTTAAATTTTTTGTTCAACTAAGCTTTGCACTTAAACCCCTAATTTTCTTTGACTTTAGGTGCAGGTGAAAAAGTTTGGGTGCAGAAGTCAGGCTCAATACCCAACTCATGCATCTCATGTATTAAGACTACAATGTTATGAGCTATTGCCTTACACAGCAATTCATTTTTCTGGGCTATGAAGTTCTTTGATTTTAGCTTATCACCAAATTTCGTTTTTAGCATGTGGATGCTATGCGTTATGAAGCTAGGACGTGTCCACTTAACATAAACACCACCTCAACCGATTATAGTACAGCATAAACAACTTACAAAACATATTCCAGTTTCTAACAGGATTCAAACAACTAATCGAGCAAAAGAATATCTTTATCCTTTGCTTTAACGAAGAAAACACTGATTCAACTAAGCTTCTCTCACCGAAAGGACTGATGTTCAAACTCTAAACTCAAGCTCTTTAAAGCATCAACTAGCCAAGGAGCCTTATCTATAATGAACCTAGGCTTATTCTCGCAGTATTTCATTACTTCCTTTACAAAGGATCTCGTTAGATAATTCCTTGTTGTATAAACTCTCATAAGAATTAGCTCATTCCTTTCCACATCAACCGCTGAATAAACATAATACTTCTTTTTCCTTGCCTTAACAACTGTTTCATCTAAGGCAATCAGATTTCTTTGTCTTTTCTCTGTTGTAACTGGTAGCTTCTCTTCAAATTTCTTTATCCAGTTCCATACTGATGTTTTAGAGACTGGATGAAGCTCTGACAGAATTCTTGCAGTTCTTCTTACCGATGATGTTTGGATGTATGTTGCTATACCAAGTATTTTGATTTCGAGAGGTACTTTTGTTTCTCTCGAAGACTTTTAATTCTTCTACAATTTCCTTTACTTTTAGCATAATAATGCATAATTTTCATTTATAGTTTTATGCTAATGTGGACAGGTCTTGAAGCTAAAAAGAAAGATGATAAAAAAATCCTTGAAGAATATGAAATTGCTTATAAGGATGAATCAAAAAAGTTGAAAGCATCCGTAAAGTCGAGCATCTTATTTTTAGAGAGGTACAGAGATTTACTTAAACCACATGGGAAACTTCTGACAATAATGGATGAGCCCATTCTTAATACTAAAAGCAATAAACCAATTAGAGATTGGATTAAGAAGAATTTTATCATAAAAGCTGTCATCTCTCTTCCTCAAAATACTTTCGTAAACGCTGAGAGTGGAGTTAAAACATCGGTTCTATATTTAATTAAAAAAATACGACCAGATGAAAAACAACCAAGCGTATTCATGGCTGTTAGCGAGAATATAGGACATAACGATCCAGGAAAACCAACCCCAGAAAAAACGACTTATCACAAATCTTGGAAGAATTTAAAAGATTTGAGGCGTAATAATGGCAACTTGTTTTATAAGGGGAATTGATAATGAATTAGAAAATGACACCTCTAGATTAGATGTGCATTATTTTGATCCTGAATACACTAACATAATCAAAGAACTGCAAAAATTGTCTGGCGATAAAATGAAGTTAAGCCCCTTAGAGGAGCTGTTAGCCAACTCAAAAACAAAACTAACTGGAGGAGCTACACCTAAGGGGGCAGCATATCTACCAGATGGGGTAAAATTTGTTAGAGTTCAAAATGTTAAAGAATTTAGATTAGATTTAGATAATGTAGTATTTATTCCCAAGGTCATTCACGAGACTTCACTGAAACGTTCTAAATTAAAGCCCAAAGATGTTATTCTGACTATAACTGGTGTTACCTATGGAATTTCTGCTGTTGTTCCAGATAACATTGGAGAGGTAACATGAATCAACATTCAGTTAAAATAGAGGTTAACCAAGAGATTATAGACCCTTATTATTTATGCTGTTTCTTGAATAGTGAGTTATGCAAGACTCAGATGGATAGAGAGGTCACTGGAGGAACGAGACCTGCTTTAGATTATTCTGCAATTAAAAAACTACTAATTTTATATCCAAAAGAACTTGAAACTCAAGAAGAAATAGCTAAATTAGTTTATAAAATTGTAGATGATGCCTACTCCAAACTAGAAAGACGTAATAAGATTCTATCAGAACTTGATGAAATAGTTTTAGAAAAACTTGGAATTGAGTTACCAGAGGAGTATGCAAAGAAGTGTTTTGAGGTGAACCCCTATTTTGAGACAATAAGTTAAGCATCAGTATTTAAACCCACCTCCATTTCAAAGTCTTCAGGTGACTTATACCCCAAAGACGAGTGCAACCTTTTTCTGTTGTAAACCTCTTCTATAAACTCACCAATATTGCTCATTGCATCTGAGAAAGTCTCATACTCATTAAGATGGACTTCTTCAGTCTTCAATGTTCCAATGAAGCTCTCAACAAATGCATTATCATACGGGTTACCTTTCCTGCTCATGCTGATCCTAATGCTGTGCTCTTCAAGGCAGCTAACGTATTCACTGGATGCGTACTGCACACCCTGGTCTGAGTGATGAATCATTGGTTTACGATTTCTTAGAGCTTTTTTCAGAGCACTAAGGGTTAGCTGAGCATCTAAATTCCTACCTAATTCCCAGCCAACACATCTTCTGCTGAAAACATCAATTATTACTGCTAAATAGATGTATTCCTTGAGTAATCGGATGTAAGTGATATCAGCAGCCCATACCTGGTTGATCCTGTTTACTTCGAGGTCCTTTACCAGATTAGGGTACTTCCTGTAGTTGTGGTTGGAATCGGTTGTTATTGGTTTGAAAATCTTCTTTACACACAGCAAGTTGTCCTCTCTCATTAATCTGAGCACCTTCTTGTGGTTCACCCTGTATCCTCTGTTTCTTAATTCCACTGTAATTCTTCTGTAACCATAAGCAGGGAATTCAATGGCAATGTTCTGTATCAGGTTTCTGAGTTCCATGTTATCTTCATTGTCTCCATCCAACTTTCTCCATCTGTAGTATCCACTCCTGCTAACCCCCAGTAACTCTACTGCCTTGATAACTGGTATTGATGTGTCTGCTTCTCTGATTAGCGTGTATTTCACCTCCTTTCCTTTCTCAACCTCTCCAATGCATTTTTTAAAAAGGCGTTTTCTGCATAGAGCTTTCCCACAAGCCTCTCTAGTTCAGCTATTCTGCTCTCCTTGCTTGCAGCTCCATTCCCTCTGAATGCAGATTCCGGATCCTTGTTGTATTCTCTCTTCCATCTTGTTATCATGGATGGATTTAGATTGTATTCTCTTGAAACCTGAGCCAATGTTTTTCCAGCATCAAGCTCAGTTATAACTGAGATTTTGAACTCTCTCGTGTATTTTCTTCTTTTGCTCATTATTCACCCCTTCAATTTTATTGCTTAACTTAATTGTCCACTTTTGGGGGGTGCACCTCAGTTTCACGGCTTTTTAAGAACCGAGCATGTTTTTTAATATTAGACATATCATAAGCTTTTCTTAGTTTTTCTTTCAACTCATCTGGAGAAAATAAGGCAAAGTGATATCCGGGATTGATTTAAATGAAACATGTTCCCCGATGGAGAGTAATCTTTCAGAAGAGTTGAAGTCATTCATAGAAGGAAGAGAAGTTAGCGGCTCTGTTTTCACTGTTTACATTTCATTTGAATCTGAAAAAATTGAGAACAAAACCCCTTTGGGGAAATTACTGGTGAGTGAAACTATTTGAAATATACTCCCTGTCAGTTATTCTCTCACCAAATTTGTATTCTGGAGGTGGTTCTCCCTTCTCATACAACAAAAATTCCATCCTACAACCACATTTTGGACATGTAGGTGCCCAAGGTTTGATGAAATCAGTGATTTTTCTCTGAGCCATAATTACAATGCCCAACAATCTCTTGAACTTCCTCTTCAATCCTCTGCTGTAAATTCCATAGTGTCTGATTGTTTTGAAGTTCTTTTCCGGAATGTGGTCTATGATAGCTGAAATGAATTCCTCCACTTCCATAGTAACAAAGTGTTTCACTTTGTCGTCATCCTCATACCAGAATACGACTTCTTCACCGTCATAAGAGCTAATTCTGCTCTCAGCAACTGCAGGATGTCTGATATACCTTCCATGCTTTATCATTCCCTTTTTGTTGTTTATCGTGTCCTTGGCTCTAACGTAGAAACCATCTGGATACTTCTTGAACATGTTATCTATGAGCTTTCTGTTCTCATACGTATCCTCAATCTCTTCTTTCAGGTTGGTAAGTAGCTGATACTGCCACGATTTTCTGAACAGTTAGTCAGCTTCGCTGGCAACCTTGTCAACGTAGTTGACTAAGTCTCGTAAGGAAAGTAGTTAACATCTACCCATTCACTGTTTTGCTTAAAAACCACTTCGTGACAAGACAATGCAGGTGGGGATTAAATTTCATCCTTGCGTAGGTGTGCAGAACAACTATTATTCCCGGTTTTGCTTTATAATCGAGTATCCATTCCATCACATTTGCTATTTCAGGGCATTGAAAACAAGTAGTATCCCCTATCCCTGCATGTGAGCATTCTTTCAACTTCTTCAACATGATTGCTAAGCCTGTGCTTTAACTTGTAAACATCCCAGTTGTGGTTGTGGGAGAAGATGTGGTTTATTGTAATCCTATCAGAAGAATTTATATGTTGTTTGTTCAAATCTATACTTGGTGTTTGCTGCACAACAAACACTGGGGGTTGTACCTTAAATGTTGTGGTGCAACCTCTAAAATCTATACTTTATACTACTAGCAAGAAAATCAAAGAAAGATTGAAGCGACGTGGACTGCTCATAGACACAGAAGCAGAATGGGAAGTACATGACCCCCATCCCGATATGCCTACCAAGTTTTCGTTGGCTACGCCTACCCTGAACTCAAAGAAGATGCAGAATGCATATGCTCTTCTCATGGTCTTCATCTGGCAGATTGCCCAGTTCATGGATGGATGTGTGTCGCAATCTACCCGAGAGCAGTTTACGAGATCGAGGACCCATCACATTGGTGGAAAATTAGAAAAGAAAATAGAATTCCTATAAAAGTAAGATGATGACGGCTTTGATCACCTGCTGACTGTGAGTGATACTACCGAAAAATCCAATTCCGAAAATAACCAGCATTCAGCACCAATTCAAACTGAAATAAGATAAAGATTGCTTTTACAAGCTTACAACTTCATCCAGCTCATCCAGAATTCTCTGCAAATCTTTCAAGAGCTTTACAGCCTTTTTACCATTATCTGTAAGCTCATACTTTAACTTACCCTCCTTCGTAGTGCTGCTGATAAGACCTGCAGAACCCATCTCCTTCAATCTCCTGGTTAAAGTATCAGGATAAGCATTCAGAGTTTTTAAAAGCTCGTTAAAAGACATTGGAGCTTTATTAAGCAGAAGTAGTATTTCTGCAAAATGTTTGCGGCATATATAATCCCTCATCATATCTTGCGAAACTATTTTATAATAATAATTGTAACTACGATTAATCGTAGTTAGGTGTAACCATGAACAACAAGGGAAAACTCGGTATCGACATGATAGCTGGATTAACAATATTCATGCTCAGTTTCATATTCATAGCACAGTACATTCCATCCATATTTGCTGTAGAGAGGGGAGAGATTAGTCTGCAACCAGTTGCATACAGAACAGCTG
>Ga0209426_1000882_pt1 | contig 23626 bp, 26 predicted proteins | sample Deesub1362B_J571_FD_187697 | JGI IMG/M metagenome (GOLD analysis project Ga0209426, IMG submission 187697) | Deep oceanic, basalt-hosted subsurface ecosystem from Juan de Fuca Ridge flank, Pacific Ocean, CORK Borehole 1362B_J2.571 (SPAdes)... ...
GGTTGTTAATCCAATAGGTACATCAGCCAAGGCAGATGTACCAAAGAGATATCTCAAGAGGAGGGTTTATGTGATTGTTACAAAGTATGTGGTAGAAGAATGAGTCTGTGAATTTTGTCCCAAAACCGGGTGTTCCCATATAGAATATATTTTCCCATCACTATTTTCTTCGCCATTTTTCGAATCTTTCCTTCTATAATTAAGTAAATTTGTCATTTTAATTTATATTCAAATTTTTTCTCTTTTTCCCCTCAAAACATTCGTATAAATCTCCACTGTTTGCTTTGCAATAGCTTCCCAACTGTACTTTTCTTCCACAGTTTTTCTTGCATTTTTACCCATTTCCCTGCAAAGCTCAGGGTTCTCTGCCAAAAACTTTATTTTTTGTTGTAATTGTTCTACATTCTTCGGCTCTACCAAGAAGCCATTGTAGCCGTCTTTTATCAAATTAGGAATATCTCCAACTGCAGAAGCTATGGCTGGTTTTTCACATGCAAACGCTTCTAATATAGCAATACAGGTAGTTTCGCTAAGTGATGGCATAACTAAAAACGAGGACATATTATAAAATTTGGGTAAACTTTCCTGCTCTATACTGCCCAGAAATTCAACTCTATTTTGAGTTTTCAAATCTCTCGATAATCTCACCATGGAATTTTTCTCTGGACCTTCTCCAATTATTCTGCAGTTAACGTTCTCTATCTTACTTATTGATTTTATCAAATATTTAACTCCTTTTCTAGGCGTAATCAAACCTACAAAAATGGCATATGGAGTTTCATTGGAATTTGCTTCATTGGAATTATTATCAGATATGGATTTAAAAAGATTTATATCTACGCCGTTGGGAATCTTACTTATTCGATTTTTTGGTACTCCTCTCTGATTTAAAAATCCAATTAAATTGTCTGTAGGTACAATTATGTGATTTGCCCTCTTTGCTGCTGTCTCCTGAAAAAGTTTGTAAGAAATTTTGTAAATATAATAATTGGATTGTCTCTTCGAGGGAGGATCGTCATTAATAGTAAAGACAACTGGAGTATCATTTTTAAAAAATGATAGGAAGAAAGGCGCAACTCGTCCATGGACATGGATAACATCGTAATAGTTGCTTCTTAGCAAGTCTCTAGCTTTTCTGAAGGCATAGTACCCTCCTACAGCGTGCCTTAGCATGTAACCCTTAAAACCCTTATTAAATAAAGAAAGCTCTGGCATATTAATAGGGTAAACATGTATGTTGTCATTAAATTTTGCATCATCTCCAATGTCCGAGACTAAATCAATTTCAACTCTTAAGTCTGAGAGGCTTTTTGAGAGATAATACACATGGTTTTCTGCCCCTCCTCTCGAAGTAGGTGTCGGAAATACTCCTGAGTTTACCATTAGAATCTTCATCTCTTTAACCCTCTTAGTAATGCATGGCTTGGAGTAAAATTCTCAATTAATCCTGCACAAATATATAGGATCTCTATTCTCTCCTTCGGAGGATACATTTTTGCTGAATTGCCAAGGTTTTCTTTCCCCAAACAACTTATACCCTCCTTATTACGAGATCTTTCTTCTTCACCTTAATACACATTAATATTTGGCACACCTATAAAGGACTTTATAAATCGGAAGGCCCAAAAAAGGCTAAGAAAGTGCACCTCATAATTTCCATTAAATATAATTACCGGTTTTTATTACACAACGTTTACCTTCTATCCCAATCAGTTCGCTCTCTATCCACCTATATGTCTTTTCAAGTCCAACTCTCAATGGCTGAGTTGGCTTCCATCCAATTTTTTCTTCAATCAATCTGTTGTCTGAATTTCTGCCCCTAACTCCTTCTGGCCCGGGAACATGCTTGATTCCCAGATTTTTCCCGGATATATCAATGATCATCTGTGCAAGTTCATCAATCGTAACCATTTCTTCGGATCCAATATTAACTGGTCCGGTAAAATCGGAGTCCATCAAACGTCTCGTTCCCTCTAAACATTCATCAATGTAGAGGAATGAGCGGGTTTGTTTACCATCTCCCCATACCTCAATGTATCCGCCGTCCTCAGCTTCTGCAACCTTGCGACATAAAGCTGCGGGTGCTTTTTCTCTTCCTCCACGCCAGGTACCCTCTGGACCAAAGATGTTGTGATAGCGGGCAATACGAACATCCAAGTCATAATTTCTGTGGAATGCAAGATAAAGCCTCTCACTAAACAGCTTTTCCCACCCATACTCACTATCGGGTGCAGCTGGGTATGCTGAATCCTCTGAGCATTTTGGATTCTCTGGATCCAACTGATTGTATTCGGGATACATGCAGGCAGATGAGGAGTAGAATACTTTGTTTACATTCTTTTTTACTGCCTGTTCAGCAACATTCAGGTTAATTAATGCTGAGTTGTGCATAATGTCTGCATCGTTGTCTCCTGTAAAAACGAATCCTGCACCTCCCATATCTGCGGCTAATTGATATATCTCGTCAATCGATGTATCGATTACTAAGTCACAAACCTTGGGGTCTCTCAAGTCTCCAATGACAAATTCATCTGCTTGAGTCGGTGCAAACTCCGGATATTTCAAGTCAACGCCACGAACCCAGTGTCCTTCTCTTTTTAATCTTTTCACTAAATGGCTTCCAATAAATCCTCCTGCTCCCAAAACCAAAATTCTTTTGGTCTCCAATTTAAGCACCTCCATTTTTTATTCTATACATTGACAAAATACCGTCAAAGACTTTTATTCAATAAATTAAATTCGCCAATGTTCTCAACATCAGATACTAAATCAATCCTAACATCTAGCTTTGAAAGACTCTTAGAGAGGTAATAGACGTGATTCTCTGCACCTCCCCTTGGTGTTGGTACTGGGAATACTCCTGTATTTACCATTAAGACTTTCATAATTGATTCCTCATAAAATATTATTCCATAATATAATAACAATCTTTAGTTAGAGTAACGCTTACAAATTTTGGAAGTTAATTTCCACGTCCATATTCCACTTAATCCCAGTAATACTCCATTTCCTACCATCAGTAATGTTACCATCTGTAATGGCGAATTATGGAATATACATAATAAGAGAAATTCAATGGCAGTAAAAGATGCAAAGAAAAAAATATATTTCGTATTTTTAATCGCAAGATGATAGTACATTAAGATTACAGACAAAGAGAAGAAAGATATTGCCACGCCATAGGGGCTAATTAGGGAAACAGCGGGCATATAACTATGGCCAAAGATTTTTACAGCAGTGATAGGTGAAAAAAGATAAAGTGCTGTTAGAGGTGATATTAATATGGAAGTGTAAATTAGGCTTTTTTTAAGTAAAGGTACAGTATTTTTTCCTTTAAAATGCCGTTCAGCTATCATAGGAAACATCACTGAGTAAATAGCTGCCGGAAAGAAGAAGATTATTTTTCCCAAGACTGATGCCGAAGTATAGTAACCAGCCTCCTTTGCAGTGAAGAAATACTTGGCCAGTATAACATCCATATTACATGGAAAGCTATAACAAATCATAGCAAGAAGCACTGGAAAGGAGTATGTGTATACCTCGGAATATTTAAAAGAAATATCTATTTTATCTGGATTGAAATATTTTATGAGAAATATACCGGATAAAAATAGAGAAAAGATAATACCCAAAGCCAAGCCTGTCATAGCGCCAGCCACTCCATATCCTAAGATGACCAAAGCTGAACCACACACAAGCTTGAAAAAAGCATCAGAGATTCTAACCGCGCCTAGCTTAGTAAAAAGCTTGAGACCTCTCAAAACTCCTCCAAGAACTGCTTGTATCCATATTAGGAAAAAGATCAAAGAAAGGATGAGTAAAGGTGCATTTTCATTAATTTTCAAAAAAGAGGCTATATTGTTACTTAAAATAAATAAAATGAGTGATATTACGGCTCCAAATACTCCTGCCCTGAATAATGTTCCTTTAATAAAAAATCCAATGTTGCCACTTCCATCTATTAATTGAGATGTAAACTTAGTAATACTGGTTGAAATTGTCTGGGAGAGTACGTTTATCACATAGAATATGGCGAAAAGCGCTCCAAAAACACCGTATTGTTCTGGACCAAGCGCGCGACCGATATATATTTGGTATACGTAACTTAAGAAGCCTGAGATAGCAGTTGCTACGAACATGGCTGTACTGTGACGTGTCATTTCATCATTTTTTATATTGTTGAATTTGGTGCCAAAATTATATATACGTCTCTTTGTAAACATGCGATAAATCATAGTCCTTATCACTAACTTTTATAATAAATTTAAAAAATATTACAACAATTATATGAATAAATTCGGAAAAGCCGAGCTAACCCGACCAGCCTCCCATCATAACATCAGTTCAGCTGGGTCAGGAATAATCTGACTAATATAATGATGATAATAACACTATCGACTTTAAATATTTTTTGCTAATTTAATGTATCTATTTCTGAAATCTCAAAAATTTAATATAATTTCTTCATAATAATTTACTCCCATCCTCTATAAAGCAAATTCTTGCATCTTCGCTTACTACAGATATTGCAGGACGGTATCCCTGCTCACTTTAACATATTTTGTGACGATATCTGAAAAAAGTGTTCTCTGCCTTGAGAATGAGTTCGAATAAGTATCGTAAAGTTCCAGCTCTTCAAATTCCTTAATAATCAACCTGATCTGAGCCTGAGATATCCGGTATTTTTTCCTTTCCATGTCTTTTTTTAGTTTTGAAAGAATGTTCTCGAAGTACCCAATGCCCTTTGCTTTATCCGTGCTTGTATTTTTTACTAAACCACAGTATTCGCAATGTGAATGTAATCTTAGAAGACCGTTCTCCGCTGGAAGCCACAGTTTCTCATGAGAGTCTTTGTGGTTCACACACCCCATATTTTTCATTATAGTAACAACAATTATAAACCTTTTGGTAGATACCGGATATAGGGTGTAGATTGCACAATATGCGTTACAATCGGAATCAAGCTGATATGCCTGAGATTCTCACTTTTATCTTTTTATGTGATGATAATCATCAGCTTAGTTAATGATAATTATATTTCACAAATGTATATAATTTATATTTAAGCAAATTAAATCCTTCAATGGGTGTGACAATGAGAAAACGATATCTTCCATTAGCTGTAATCCTGATATTTTTATCCATAGCTGGAGCAATGATATTATTTTCACAGGATGATTCTACATGCTGTGAACAAGTTATTCCTGACGTTAATGATCCAGAAGAAACACCAACACCAATTTTGGACGAAACAATGGTGGAGGGTTCAGTTCTTCCCGAAACCACCCCAGATCCAGAGATTACTCCTGACGCAAATCCAACATCCACACCATCACCAACACCCACCTCAACACCTTTAACATTCTACTATTTTGGTGGGGGTGGAGGTGGTTCGTCATCAAAAACAAACAATAATGACCCTGACCCCACACCTGATTCAACAGAGGAACCGGCATCAGAACCAACCCCGGAACCCACACCTGATTCAACAGAGGAACCGGCATCAGAACCAACCCCGGAACCCACACCTGATTCAACAGAGGAACCGGCAGCTGACCCGGCTCAGGAGCCGGACGTTGAGGAAATTCCAGAATTTCCGACATTAGCTCTTCCCGTAATATCTATAATGGCTCTTCTGTTGATACTCAGAAAGGGTAGGGATTAAACCAGTTAGTTACTTATCTTTGAGTAAAGGTAATATTCTCAGGGTATTGCTTTTTCTATAATGGATATGGAATACATAGAGAAAAACCTGCAAAATCAGGATGTAACTTTTGAAGAAGCAATGGAGCTCTTTAAATTGAAAATACCTGTTCTGGGGAAAATCGCAGATGAAATCAGGAGGGATAGATGTGGCGACCTTGTCACCTTCGTTATTGATACAAACATTAACTATACCAACTACTGCATATCAAGATGCAAATTCTGTGCTTTTTACGCTAAGAAAAGAGAGGACAGATATCTTTTAACCTTGGATGAAATTTTGCAGAAGATTGGAGATGCCGTGAATGCTGGCGCAACCCAGATTTTAATGCAGGGTGGAATAAACCCTGAACTTGGGATGGGGTGGTATGAAAATCTCTTCTCTGAGATAAAATCATATTTCCCAGAGATACAGCTTCATAGTCTTTCACCACCAGAAATAGACTACTTATCCAGAAAAGAGGAAATAACTGTCGAAGAAGTCCTCAAAAGACTGAGAAAGGCGGGACTTGATTCTCTCCCGGGTGGGGGTGCTGAAGTTCTGACCGAGAGAGTGAGAAAAATTATCAGCCCGAATAAAATCACAGCAGAAAGATGGATTGAGATTATGGAGAAAGCTCACAACACTGGTATGAAAACAACTGCCACGATGATGTTCGGGCATGTTGAGGAGGAGGATGACATAATCGAACATCTCTTCAGGATAAGGGATTTGCAGAAAGAGACAGCAGGTTTCACTGCGTTCATTCCATGGACGTTTCAGCCAGAGAGAACTGAATTGCACTCTATAGTGAGGGAGAGGGTTCCACCCCTAAGATACCTTCAGATACTCGCCATCTCAAGAATAGTCCTCCACAACATAAGGAATATTCAGGCATCTTGGCTCACACAGGGTTTTGATATAGCAAAACTTGCCTTATACTTTGGAGCAAACGATTTTGGTGGAACGATGCTTGAGGAGAATGTTGTGAGGGCAACGGGCAAGTTTATAAAGCCTGCACGTGTTGAGGACATTGTCAGAGCTGTAAGAAGCGTAAATCGGAAGGTTGCGCAGAGAAGAACAGATTATAAAATAATAAAATATTATTAAAAAACTTATTCAATATCTATTTTCTTCTTTTTCGTTACTTCAGCCTTCGGCAATATAACTTCAAGAATGCCGTTATTATACGTAGCTTTTATACTATCTACTTTAACCTCCGCTGGTAGAGAGACTCTTCTCTTCAACTCTCCGTATTTTCTTTCCTGTACCAGATAATCTCTGCCAATTTCTTTTTTCTCCTCTTCCCGCTCAGCTTTAATAACAAGAAAACCATTTTCTATTGTTATCTCAATACCTTCTTTATTGAAGCCGGGTAACTCTGCTATAACTTTTATTTTCTCGTCCTCGTCAATTACATCAACCGGGAAATCAATTAGTTCACCTGAAAGCAATCCTCTACGCCTCTCCATTTCACCTAAAAATCTTTCCATTTTTTCCTGCATTCTTCTTAATTCTTCAATAGGGTCAATCCACCTCCACATAAATATCCCCTCCACTACTATTTAGATTAAAAGATATTTATATTTTTCTATCTTTATAAATAAATAACCTGTAAAAATAAAATATCTTCTAATAATTATGTGTTACCATGAAATAGCCATGGCGTGGACAGTACAGTTCCCCCTTCTCCCTCATTTTGTAAATTATCTCCTTAGCTTTATCCCTTGTTATTCCCTGTTCTTCCGCAGAGTTGAGAATCTCTTCTTCAGGGGCACCTTTTTCATGCAGTTCTGATAAATCCTCCACGATTTTCTTGATTATCATTATTCTGTCTCTCTGTGTCTTGGATGTGCCCGTAAAAGCATAATCAATGTCTATCTCCCCTGTTTCCGGGTCTATGGCAATCTGCTCAAGGCTTTTTCTCGTAATCCTGATAACCCGCTGAATGTCATCCAGTGAAATTCTGTCCCTAAGCCTGAGTCTCGCAGAGGCTTCTGCCAGTCTTATCAGGGCTTCAAGCTGTCTTGCAGTAACCGGAACAGGAGAATTTTCCTTAACCCTCGACCTGAGGGAGAGGTAAAAATCAATTATCTTCTCCTTCGCCTCTTCGGTCAGAACAGGGAAAACCGTTCTTTTAGCATAAGCAATGTATTTTCTGAGCAGTTCAGGGTCTATAGCCGGCTCTATCTTCTTTGCTTCCATCTCTACAACATCTCTGTTGTATTCAGTCGAAACGATATTTCTCAATTTTTCAAGCTTTTCTCCCAGCTCATGAGTATCAAGGATATGCTTTGCAAGTTCTCTATCTCTGACCTCATCCGGGTCGTCAGTCATTACAAAGATTAAATCAAACCTCGACAGCAGAGTGGGCGATAAATCAATCTGCTCGGCTATTGCAGCAAATCTATCGAATCTACCATATTTCGGATTTGCAGCTCCGAGCAAAGCACACCTTGCCCTGAGAACAGCATTTATGCCTGCCTTGGCTACGCTAACGGTTTGCTGTTCCATCGCCTCATGCAGAGCGCCTCTGTCTTCACTTCTCATCTTATCAATCTCATCAACTAATGCCACACCTTTATCAGCAAGAACCAGAGCACCAGCCTCCAGCGTCCACCTGCCATCATACTCATCTCTCGTCGCTGAAGCAGTCAATCCGGCAGAGGTAGTTCCCTTTCCCGTTGTGTAAACACTCCTTGGGGCTATTCTGTGAACGTAGCGCAAAAGCTGACTGTTGTGAACGAAAATGTCGTTAGCGATAAAGTTGTGATGTTCTGGAACCTGTAAATCATATACGAACGGATGATCCGGTTTATACTTCTTGATCTCAACGATTTCGTCCCAGAATATGTCCGATTCAAGAAGCAATTCAAGAAATCTGATTTTATGTGCTGCTTCTTGATTTCCATTACATCTTTCTTTAAAAGCACTTAAAACCTTTTCAAGTGTACTCCTTGAAGGCTTTCTGTCTCCCCTCTCAAGATGCTGGTAGGTTGATTGAGGAACACCACAGTTAAATTGAGAGAGGTTAAGCATCCTTCTTATATTTTTTAAGATTCCTGACAACCCCGGTATTACATCCAGATTTGGATTCAACCTTCTGTTATCCCATTCAACCACTTTACTGCTGACAGTAAAGCCTATTTTCTGATTGAATTTTACAGAATTCTCACCTGTTAATATAAGTCTGGAATACCTCGTTTTCATGTGGGTTGGAGAATTTGTTGCTCCGCTGTATGTATCATGTAGCTGAGATACTATACCAAATCTCAGAAGTAAGTGTTGAATACCTTTCAAGAGTTTGTAAGATGCAGATGTTACTGTAATTTTAGGCCTTTTTTTATTAACACTTGCTTCCGCATCAAAAAAAGCAGATAGAAATGCTCTTATCTCATCTTTACTGCATTTAAATAACAAATCTGGAACTTTTTTCTCATTGGATTTTCCGGTAATACCCAGAAGCTCAAAAAAATTGTACAGCTCAATACTTGATATAACAACCTCTTTCGCAGTTTTATCTGTGTGGGGTAACCTGATAGACGGATTTAACCCAAGAGATTTTGCATACTCAAAAAATTCATTGATTAGCTTTTCATCATTATTTGTGAAGAACATAGTTGCATTTCCTTTTTCTGATTTCTGACTGTAACCTTCAGCAATGAAGAGTCCAATAAACCTCCAGAATTCAGGAGTCGTTATTTCAGGCAGGATTAATCTTACTGCATTTCTTGCTCTTGATTTTTTGAAACCATTTGGAAGATTCTGCGATTTACCAAAAATTGGTATTTTCAGGGGTGTAGCAACCAAATCGCCTTTTTTCAGCTCCTTCGCTTTAACAGTGGTAAATTCACCATCTCTTATTGTAAAAAAGGGATGTGTTGGTGTAACTTTAAGTTTTCTACCTGTTTTAGTGCGTACTTCATACATTAAATCCGGGGAGGTTCTTTTCCATACAATATTGGCGTTTTTAGTTCTCAATTTTAGTTCTCTTGAGTCTAAGGAAGCAACATTAATGCACGTTTCAGCATAAAATCCATCTTCTATCTTTATCGAGTTTCCATTATTGATGTTGGAATTAATAAGCTCACCAATTTTTACAATGCCGCCATCTGCAAGCAAAATTTCGGTATCAAAGTCAACACACTTTGCAACTCCCGGATCACCAACAAGCAGAACGTGGGCATCTCCTCTGATTTCAGTCCCATCAGGCAATTTCTTCGGGACTCCACCAAAGAGCTGGAGGGCTACTGCCATCTTTACATCTTCATGTCCGTAAATGGCTGGAGCAATTGACTTCACAATTTTTGAGAAAATCTCAGGGTTATCACTAAGTTCAAGAATTTTCTTTTTATCCTCTTCCGTTATCTCAAACTCTTCATATTCCTGCTGTAGAATCTCTATTGAATTTCCCTCCAGCACTATATCCATGTGACGCAGCTTTTTTCCAGCAATTGCCCTCGGGAATGCCCTCACTACTCCATTTAAAACAACTCTATCCCCGGGATTGATAACTCCTGTGAGATCACCCTCCAGAATGACATCAAGAGTTTGTGGTTGTTCTCCACCTCTCAAATTTTCAGGATATTCTTGAATTTTAATTCTCTGGCTGTCTATTGACTTGCTTTCCTCAGGAATCAGAATAAATCTTCTTGAGTTGCAATTTCTGCATTCATAGGGGTATTTCAGAGTGTTATCTTCCTGCTCAATGTTAAGTTTTTTCCCGCATGAACTGCACATGAATGCTGCCTCAATTATCCTTGGCCTCACTTCTGTCACTTTTCTTACAATTCCTTCGATTGACACAAACTTTGAAATATGCTCGCTTCTCAGGTCTCTGATTAGAACTCTTCTTGAGATGGGCAGATTATAGAATCGTGCAGTGCATTTTTCCAGCCTGACTTCATGGATGTTTTCTGACCTTGACAAACCCTCATTTGCGTGTTTAAGAGCTACGTCAGGCTCTTCAAGAAGATCCTCTGCAATCTTGCCTTCTTTAAATATTATAAGGTCTTTCAAGAAGTCAACATTGATAGAACTCTCCCCATCAATAGAGATAGTTTTTTCCGCGAGTTTATTCAATTCATCCCTGTAATATGTCTCAAAAAATTCTTTCCACATCTCAGGACTGCTCAACATGATTGCTCACCTTCTTTCTCGAAAAAATAAAAGTATTATGGTCAGAACTCTACGTTTAACTCGTATCATCAGCAAATAAACTATAATAATTTAATAATTCAAGTTGAAAATACCTGTTGCAACCCTCGAACTAAAGAACATTTTTATTTAATAGCCTCTACATTTTAAGGAAGGAGGTATGGGATAATTATGCGCTATGAATTTCCCGAAGGAATGCGTCCAGCAAGCCTTGAGGAAAGACGGGCGTTTTACAGTAGGGAGTTCGACGCCAATTCTGTTCTCAAGTGGCTCTCTCATCGGGGTAATATTGAGGAGTTGAAGAAATCGACAGTGTTTGCCATGATTCTGGGGAGACATTCCGGTATTTATCTTACAGAATTCGAGGAAATAAAAAACAAGGTTGTAATAATCGATGAATATGAAGATATCGAAGATTTAAGAGACTATATACTCAGGTACATCCCGGAGGGAGTCTATTATGACAGGAATGTTTATTCGGACATTGAGAAGTGCAGGGAATGTGAGGATTGCTACAAAAAATGCATGGAATGTGAGTGTTATCTCGGGCAGGAACTGGCATTCGACATTGATCCAGAGAATGTAAAGTGTCCCATTCACGGTTCATTTAAAGACAAAGTTGAAAAAGGAATGGGATTAAGCTTCTGCATGCATGAATTCGAAACAGTAAAAAATTCGACCTTAAAACTCTGGGAGAAGCTTGAGAAATCATTTAATTATCTCAGACTTGTCTTTAGCGGTAGAGGATTCCATATTCACGTTCTTGATGATATAGCAGTAAAAATGAGCTATGAAGAGCGAAAGGAAATTGCCGAAAAAACATCTATGTACTTTATTGACGAATGGGTTACGACAGGAGGATCAAGGCTGATACGATTGCCATACTCTCTCAATGGACTGGTATCACGTGTAGTTCTTCCACTAAGGATTGACGAAGTACCTTCTTTCGACCCGAGATATGACGAAAGATGTATTCCTGAGTTTGCCGGTGGTGGAGATGGTTAAGGTTAAGCTCTTTGCAAATTTCAGGGAAATAGCCGGGAAAAAAATTCTCGAAATCAAAGCCCGTGATGTGGAGGAGTTGATATCCAGACTTGTAGATTTATTTCCCGATATGGAGGATTTGATTGAAAGAGAAGAATACCTGCACGTTATGGTAAATGGTATTCATATAAACTCTCTTGAGAAGCAGAGGACAAAACTTGAGGATGAAGACGTTGTAGCTATTTTTCCACCGGTCAGTGGAGGATAGTTATACTCCTGAAGTAATAAACAATAAGTCAAAAATTTGATTCAATAAAATGTCAGGATAAAACATGATTTATTCCTATAGCTTTCAAGAAGGCTGTATATCTGAAAAAGTAAAAATGACAAACTTTAAATATTTGTGTTATTCCCGTCTGTTTTAGCATTAGAAAAAGGGCAGGGTGTCTGTCATGGAAAAAACAGAGATTCTTGAAAAAATTAAGGAAGCTGAAAAAAGTGTTGAAGAGGCTGTTCTGAGTGCTGAAGAAGGAAGCAAGAAAATCATAGTCGATGCAAAGCTTGAGGCAAGAAATATTGTTGAAGAAGCAGAAAAGGAGGCAGAGAAGGTTAAAGCAGAGATAATAGAGAAGGCTAAGGGAATTATCGAGGAAGAAAAAGCTAAAATAAGGGAAAAATGGAACAAGGAAATCTCAGACACGGAATCCGGTGGAAGGAGAGGTTTAGACAGTGCGGCTGACTTCCTCTATCAAGAATTTGTGAGGATGGTCGAGCATGATTAAGCCTGAGAAAATGGGTAAAATATCAATAATAGGTCCCAGAGATTACCTACCGTTAGTCTCGGAAGTTCTGTATGAGATAAATGCAGTGCATATAGGCTCCCCTGCAGAAGAAGAATACTTCAAAGTAGGGATACCACTTGAAAAAGCATCTGAAACATCGAGAAGTCTTGTTCTCCTGAGAAGCTATCTGGCTCATCTGAAAATCGATTCTGAGAAGGTTATACCAACAAGAAAGTTCAGGGTCGACGAGGTGGAGAGAGAAATCCAGAGTAAAATGGATGAATTTCAACGAGAAATTGGAGAGAAAATCGAAAAGCAGAGAAAATTGACGGAAACAGTAAAGTCTCTCGATGAGGAACTGAGGTTAATCGAACCATTGAAGGCTCTCGGTATTCCTCCGAGGCTTTTAAAGGATTACAAGAATATCAGATGTTTTGTAGGGTTATTCACGGCTGATCCTTCAGAGAAAATTAGGGATGTAACTTCTGATTTCGAAGCTATAATGAAGGGATACAAAAAAGAACTTGTGGGTGCAGTTTTCGTTAGAAGAGAGTTTGAAGAGGAAGTATTTGGAATTTTGCAGGATTACGGGTTCAGGGAGATATCTGTTCCTGATATTGAGGATTACGATTCGAGAGTCAGAGAGATAGAAAACGAGAAAGCATCAATAGAAGACGAGAGAAAAAGGATCGAATCGGAAATTGAAGAAGTGAAAACCAGAGAAATGGAATTCATGCTTGCGATGGAAGAATATTTGAGTATAGAGCTCGATAAATCCGAACTTCCGTTAAAAGCTCTTGTGTCAAAGTATGCTTTCTTCATAGTAGGATTTGTCCCTGAGAAAAGATATGGAGAAGTCAAGTCAGAAATTGAATCGAAGACGCAGGGCAAGGTTGCAGTGGAACGCATCGAAGATATTGAAGAAGAGCCGCCTACCCTTCTCAATAATCCACCAATTATCAGGAATTTCGAGGGTGTCTCTACCATGTTTGCGGTGCCAAAACAATGGGAAGTAGACCCGACAGCGATTATGGCAATTGCATTCCCAATATTCTTCGGAATGATGCTCGGCGATATAGGCTATGGTCTGCTGATTACAATACTGGCACTGGCTCTAAAGAAGGCTTTCAAGACAGAGGGTATGCAGCAACTTCTGAGTGTAGCTCTGTATTCAGGAATTATCTCAATAATCTTCGGCATAATATATGGAGAGTGCTTCGGGCCTTTTGTGAGGGGTGTTGAGGTCAATCATCAGCACGTTGTTGAACATCTTCCCCACTTCTTATGGCCTGTATTGAACGCAATTGGCATTCATGAAGTTCATCCAATTTTCGACAGGATTGAGGCTGTCAATGTTGTGCTCCTTCTTGTTCTGACACTTCTTCTCGGTGCATCAAAGATAACTTTTGGATTTGCGATTGGTTTCTACAATGTCCTGAAGCATCATGGACTAAAGGATGCAATACTTGAAAAAGGAACTTGGATAATCGGTATGATAATGTTGACAAGCGTCATACTTGGATTCATATACAATCAGGCAAATGGAGTGAAACCACCGATTCCGATTCCAATTGCCGAAGGATGGCAAGCTGGTGTCAATGAGTTCTATATTGTGGCATTACCACTTGCATTAATAGGATTCATAATGTTCATTGCAGCAGAAGTACCAAAGATGGGTGTGGTTGGTCTTGTTCTTGGTGTTGAAATTCTAACATGGCTTGGACAGATAATGAGCTACGCTCGATTGCTGGCTATTGGACTTTCTTCTGTGTACATTGCATTCGTCATGAATTTCATTGGAATAGGGCTACTTGGAAGTAAAGGAGGCATTTTCCTTGTCATAGGAGCGATAGTATTGATTTTTGGTCACACTGTAAATCTGATACTGGGTATACTCGACCCGGGATTGCAGTCTCTTCGATTGCACTATGTTGAGTTCTTTCCAAAATTCTTGGAAGGTGGTGGAAAGTTGTTTGAACCTTTTGGCAGGAAAAGAAGGTTTATTGAGGGATGAGGAGGTGAAAATATGGTAAATGAGGTTGCTGGAGGATTTAATGAGGAGTTTGTAAAAGGGATGGCGGCTATAGGTGCTGGATTGGCAGTAGGGATTGCTGGTGTAGGTGCTGGACTTGGTGAGAGCGGAATTGGTGCGGCTGCAGTAGGGGCAGTTGCAGAAGATAGAGGATTCATTGGTCTTGGTCTGCTGTTTACAGTTATTCCAGAAACAATCGTCATCTTCGGCCTCGTCATTTCGTTCATACTGATGTTCGCATTCTAAGACTATGAACTTTGGTGAGTGGATAGAGGAGAAGATAGTAACGGAGAAAAACATAGAGAGGTTTGTAAAGTACTACTGGTTAGTATCGACCTTCCGTCTTGCACTTGGCGTTACAATAATGTTATTGATATTGCTTGCAGGATATGAATTTGAAGACCTATTACCGAAATAGGTCTATTTGGAGGTGAAAATATGGTAAATGAGGTTGCTGGAGGATTTAATGAGGAGTTTGTAAAAGGGATGGCGGCTATAGGTGCTGGATTGGCAGTAGGGATTGCTGGTGTAGGTGCTGGACTTGGTGAGAGCGGAATTGGTGCGGCTGCAGTAGGGGCAGTTGCAGAAGATAGAGGATTCATTGGTCTTGGTCTGCTGTTTACAGTTATTCCAGAAACAATCGTCATCTTCGGCCTCGTCATTTCGTTCATACTGATGTTCGCATTCTAAATTTTATCTGGATGGGATGATAATGGCGCTCGAAGCAATTGTCGAGGAAATCCGAAGAAAGGGTGACGAACAGGCCAGAGCTATCACCGAGAAGGCAAGAAGCGAAGCAGAAAAAATAATTGCAGAAGCAAATGAGAAGAAAGATGAGATTCTCAGAAAAGGTAGAGATGATGCAGAAAGAGAAGCAGACAGATTGAAGAGACAGGAAGTTTCTTCCGTAAATCTCGAAATGAAAAGGATGCTACTCAACAAAAGAAAAGAAATAATAGAGGAGACATATAACCTTGTGGAAAGTAAAGTAAAGTCAATGGATGAAGCAGAAAAGAAGAAGTTGCTTTCTGCTTTAATCAGTAAAAATGCAGATGATGGAGCAGTAGTTTATTCAAGTAAGAGCGATGAATCGCTGGTTAAGGGGATTCTTCCCGATAATGTAAAATATGGTGGAAACATTGACTGCATAGGTGGAGTGATAATTGAAAGTTCAGATGGGGTGGTCAGGCTAAATCTGACGTTTGATGAAATGCTGAAACAACTGTTTGAACAAAAAATGGGCGAAGTCTCGAAGATTCTGTTTGGAGAGTGATGCTAATGGGACTCGGAGGAAGAACACAGTGGGCGTACATCGTTGCAAGAGTCAAAGTAATGAAGAGAAGACTGATGCCTTCAGAGGAATTCAGAAAACTGCTCAACATGGATTTTAACGAGATTGTGAGGTATCTCGAAGAAACAGACTATAAAAAGGAGATCGATGAGTTATCCTACAAATACACAGGACCAAGGCTAATGGACTTCGCACTGTCCATGAATCTTTTCAGAACCTATCACAGGATTGCTGAAGTCTCTTTCGGGGATGCAAGAAATCTCGTAATGGAATATCTCAAAAGATGGGACGTTTGGAACATCATAAACATATTGAGGGGCAAGGCAGCAAACGTTTCGGTTGAAGAAATAGAAGAGACTTTAGTCCCTGTAGGGGAGTTTGGCAGTGAATTCTACAAATCACTCCTTGTAAAGGAGACTGACGAAATTATAAAAGCTTTTGATAGGACCCCTTATTATGAAACACTGAGTAAAGTTGGAACTGTATTGCTATCTGAAATAGAAGATGAACTCTATAGGGTGTATTACCAGCGAATGATGAGAATAAGGCCCGAGAATCTTGCATTGAAACTCTTCATCGATTTCCTGAAGATGGAAATAGACATCAAAAATGTAAAAACAATATTCAGATTAAAGATGGACGAGGTCTCGACTGAAGACATTATTGCAAGAATTATTCCCGGAGGTTACCAGATTAACATTGATGAGGCAAGAAAACTCGCAGCAATGCCACTTGAGGAACTTAAGAAAGGCATGGAAGGATACTGGTTCTGGAAAGACATTGAACTGAATGGCGAGTTCTCAAAGGTCGAAAATAAACTCGATGGTCTTCTCATTCAGGGGGTTGCAAGGAAAGCGAATGGTTATCCCCTATCTGTACTTCCAGTACTCCATTATATGAACCTCAAGAAATGCGAGGCTGATAATCTCAGGATTATTGGATGGGGTAAATGGGAAGGATTGTCCAACGAAAGTATAGAAGAACAGTTGGTGATGGTATGAGTAGAGTATCTGTGATTGGAGATCCAGACTTTAACACTGGATTCAGGCTTGTGGGAATCTGTGATACAATAGAAGTAGAAGATGAAGCACAGCTGCCAGAGGCGATCGAGAAAGTACTTGGCCAGGAAGGAATAGTGATAATTAAGTATGATTTTTATAAAAATTTACCAATACCGTTGAAAATGAAGATAGATGAAAGTCTGGAGCCCACCTTTGTAAAAGTGGGCGGAGAAGGAGGGGTTGAAGAACTTCGAGATAAAATTAGGAAAGCGATAGGTGTTGACTTATGGAAGTAGAAACAGTAGGTGAAAAAGTAGGTGAAGTTTACCGAGTCTCAGGACCACTTGTTGTGGCTGAGGGTTTTAAAGCCAGAATGTATGATGTTTGTAAGGTTGGAGAGGAAGGACTGCTGGGTGAAGTCGTAGGTCTTGCTGGAGATAGACTTCTGGTTCAGGTTTACGAGGATACGTCAGGTATCAAACCGGGAGACAAGGTTGAAGGTACTGGGATGCCACTCAGCATTGACCTGGGCCCAGGTATCATGCGAAGCATATACGATGGAATTCAGAGACCTTTACCGGTAATGAAAGAAATAGCTGGAGATTTCATTACAAGAGGAATTGAGGCTGATGGAATAGATATGAAAGCAAAGTGGGAATTTAATCCTGTTTTAAAGAAAGGCGACAACGTTAAGGGAGGAGAGATCCTGGGTACCGTTCAGGAAACGGAAATCATCGAGCATAAAATACTTGTACCTCCAGATGTAAGTGGAACTATAACGGATCTCTATTCTGGAAGTTTCACAGTTCAGGATACAATTGGAGTTCTTGATAATGGAACAGAACTCAGACTGTACCACAGATGGCCTGTGAGAATTCCTCGCCCATACGTTGAGAAGCTACCACCCGTTATACCTTTGATGACAGGACAGAGGATATTTGACACACTTTTCCCGATGGCAAAAGGTGGAACAGGGGCTATTCCCGGCGGATTCGGAACTGGTAAGACCGTCACACAGCACCAGCTTGCAAGGTGGTCAGACTCGAATGTTATTGTGTATGTAGGTTGTGGAGAAAGAGGAAATGAGATGACAGAGGTTCTCGAGGAGTTTCCAGAGTTGCTTGACCCGAAAACTGGAAAACCGCTCATGGAGAGAGCTACTCTTGTTGCAAACACATCAAACATGCCTGTTGCGGCACGAGAAGCAAGTGTTTACACGGGCATGACAATTGCAGAGTATTACAGAGATATGGGTTACGATGTGGCAGTTCAGGCTGATTCAACATCAAGATGGGCAGAGGCAATGAGAGAGATGTCAGGAAGACTTGAAGAGATGCCAGGTGAAGAAGGCTATCCTGCCTATCTTGCATCAAGGCTTGCAGAGTTCTACGAGAGAGCTGGGAGAGTCAAGACTCTTGGCGGTCAGATTGGAAGTGTAAGTGTAGTTGGAGCGGTTTCACCACCCGGTGGTGACTTCAGTGAACCAGTTACACAGAACACACTCCGTATCGTCAAGGTCTTCTGGGCTCTTGATACAAAGCTTGCTGCAAGAAGACATTTCCCTGCTATAAACTGGTTGCAGAGCTACAGCCTTTATGCTGAAACGCTCGCAGAGTGGTTCAGGGAGAATGTCTCACCGGAATGGACTGAACTCAGAACTTGGATGATGGAGGTTCTGCAGGAAGAAGCGAATCTGATGGAGATAGTGATGCTTGTCGGTAAAGATGCTTTGCCAGAGGTTCAGAGAATTCTGCTTGAAGTCGCAAGATATATCAGGGAAGTTTATCTGTCTCAGTATGCTTATCACGAAGTCGATACATACTGCTCAACACAGAAGCAGTATGATATGATGAAGGCTATAAAGGAGCTGGATGACATATTCCATAAAGCGCTAGATGCTGGCAAGACGATTGATGAAATTGAGAATGTTGAAGGAAGAGAAGACTTTGCAAGAGCAAAATTCAGTGAAGATTACAAGCCACTACTTGATGAAGCTGTGAATAAAATAAGGAATGCCCTTCTTGGAGGTGGAGCATGAAGGAATACAAAACAATCACCAAAGTTGCAGGTCCTCTCATTTTCGTCGAGAAGACAGAGCCAGTAGGCTTTGGTGAGCTTGTGATGGTTACACTTCCAGATGGAACAGTGAGGAGAGGACAGGTTCTTGATTCTGCAAAGGGAATGGTTGTTGTTCAGTCTTTTGAGGGTACAAGAGGTATTGATACTTCTTCAGTTGTTCGTTTCACTGGAGATATCGTCAAACTTGCATGCTCAAAAGACATGCTCGGCAGAATTTTATCAGGCTCAGGCGACCCCATTGATGGAGGTCCAAAGATAGTGCCTGAGGACAGAATTCCAGTTATAGGTGCAGCTATCAATCCCTATGCAAGAACTTATCCAAGAGAGTTCATTCAGACAGGTATCTCCGCTATCGACGGTATGAATACGCTTATCAGAGGTCAGAAGCTACCAATTTTCAGTGGGAGCGGTCTTCCGCATAATGATATTGCTCTGCAGATTGCAAGGCAGGCTAAGGTTCTCGGCACAGGTGAGGAGTTCGCAGTTATTTTCGCTGCGATGGGCATCACACACGAGGAGGCTTATCAGTTCATGAAGGACTTTGAGAGGACAGGGGCTTTAGAGAGAGCAGTTGTTTTCCTTAATCTTGCTAATGATCCGGCTATAGAGAGATTGCTTACACCAAAGATGGCTCTGACTGCAGCAGAGTTCCTCGCATACGAATATGACCTGCACATTCTGGTTATTCTCACAGATTTCACAAATTACTGTGAAGCTTTAAGAGAGATGTCAGCAGCTAGAGAAGAAGTTCCGGGAAGAAGGGGTTATCCCGGTTACATGTACACAGACCTCGCTACAAACTATGAAAGAGCAGGAAGAATTAGAGGAAGGAAAGGTACCATTACCCAGTTCCCTGTTCTTTCAATGCCAGCAGATGACATCACACATCCAATTCCGGACCTTACGGGCTATATTACTGAGGGACAGATAGTTCTGAGTAGAGAACTCCATGCCAAGGGTATTTACCCACCAATTAACGTTCTGCCATCTCTCAGCAGGCTCATGAAAGAGGGAATTGGAGAAGGGATGACAAGAGACGACCACCCGCAGTGGAACGACCAGATGTATGCGGCATACGCTGAAGGTGTTGACCTGAGAGGATTGGTTGCCATCGTTGGTGAGGAGGCACTTTCAGAGAAAGACAGAAGATTCCTCAGGTTTGCTGATGAGTTTGAGAGAAGATGGCTACAGCAGGATAGATACGAAGACAGAACAATTGATCAGACTCTTGATCTCGGCTGGGAACTTCTCTCAATGCTGCCAGAAGCAGAACTTGTGAAAATCGAGACCAAGTTTATCGAGAAATACCATCCAGCTTACAGGAAGAAAGGAGCTGAGGCTGCTGAAGAAGCAGCTTAAATTAATTTTTTCGGGTGACTGAGATGGCAGATGTACAACCGACACGAATGGAGCTAATAAAGCTCAGAAGAAGAATCAAAATGGCTGTAAATGGACATGCACTTCTGAAGATGAAAAGAGATGGCTTGATAATGGAATTCAGGGAAATACTTGAGGAAGCAAAGACGGTCATTGGCGGAATGATTGAAAAATACGAGAAAGCACAGGAAAAAATGACGCTCGCAAAGGCTATCGATGGAGTTCTTGTGGTAAGAGCTGTGTCTATTGCGTGTGTTTCCGAGCCACAATTCTCAATAAAGAAAAAGAATATCATGGGTGTGACCGTTCCTGTAATAAAGAGAGAACCAATCAGAAGGAAAGTTATACAGAGAGAATATGGTGTAACTTCCACAACAGCAAGGATTGACGAGGCTGTTGCTGCCTATGAGGAACTTGTTGATGCGATTCTTGCAGTAGCTGAGATTGAGACAACAGTGAAGAGGCTTATTGAGGAGATTGACAAGACAAGAAGAAGAGTTAACGCTTTAGAGTTCAGAGTTATTCCGAACATGGAGGATACTGCTCGCTTCATTACTTTCAAGCTGGAAGAGCTGGATAGAGAAACCATCATAAGTTTGAAGAAACTTAAAGCCAAGATGGCGGCAAGAGAAGTAGCCGAAGCTGAGGCTTAATTTCTATCTCCATTTTTTTATAGACTTCAGTATTCTTCTTTTCTGAGATTCATTTCTTTTTGCCTACCGGCATGATGTATAGCGGTATATGGTCTTCAGGAGCTAAAAGTAGTTCTCTTACATCACCATCATAGAATGCACCGATTGAGACCGTAGCAAGCTCCAAACTCTCAGCCTGAAGGTAAACATTCTGAGCAGCATGCCCTGCCTCCATGTGAACGTATCTTTCAGCCCTCGAACCGTACTTCCTTGCTGTCCTCTCATATATTGCTGTTATCACAATATTCATTGCAGCGTTTTTAATCGAGCTCTGACCCAGTGCAACTTTCGCAAGCCCCCCTCTGAAATCTCCACTCTCTATCAACTTGAGACCATGCTCATCAGGTAGATACTGATATATTCCCTGCTCAAGCTCCGTATTTCCTGCAACTATGAAAATCTCGAGTGGATATAAAGCTCCTGCTGAAGGAGCCGCCCTGAAACCATATCTTCTATCTGTAATCCCCTGTGCCGCCCAGCATAACTGTGAAATTTCCTTTAAACTAACAGGAGTGTTTGCGTACTCTCTTCTCGACCTTCTACCCTCAATCGCCTCCTCAACAGACATCTTGCCTGTTTTAACAGGTTCAGGAAGTTTAATAACATTTTTATCCACCTTTACCGCCTCCCTGAATCTGAATAATCCAATAAAACCAATAATTGAAGCAAAAAATGCTGCAAGAAGTTTGATGAAATTTCTTCTGAGCATACTCTTAGTTTACCTTTTGTTGATATTACTTTTTGGTTTCAGTGTTTTTATCTGAATTTACCAAAAGATCTGGTTGGTTTAAGTTCGATTCTGGTCTGGCTTAAATGTTGTCTGAGGTTGGGAAAGGTTGCTCTGATTTAAGACAAAAAAAAGTAGAAAATTTATCTAGGTTAAACACAACCCGTTGGTTTGGGCAGTCCAGCAATCCTGCACGCATCTTTTGCAGGACCCTGTGGAAATAACTCATAAAGGTATTCTTGATTGCCCTTATCAGGACCAAATCTTTTCTTCATCTCTTTTATAAGCTGTCTGATAGGCGGTGCGACTCCTTTCTCTATGTAAAATTCTCTCAGAAATCTGACCACTTCCCAGTGTGCATCACTCAGCTCTACTTTTGCGCCAGTGAATCTGTCATCTTCTGCAAGAGCCTGCGCAACTTCTTCGTCCCACTCTTCCCAGTCCTGAAGGAATCCATCCTCATCAAGAGCTAGTTTTTTACCTTTTACTTCTATTTCAGGCATTCTCTCACCTTCCTTCTTTATAACGCTGTTAAAAACCATACATATATAGTTTACGGAATTTCTATTTAAAAGAGCTTTTATATTATGTTCTGATACTAATATTTTTCTAAGTTTAACTCAGTATGGTAGAAATTCTGAAATAAATACCGATACTTTTTTAATTCACATCTCAAACTCTAAATGTGAAGGTCATTTCATTCGATGCCGACGGAACCCTTATAGACCTTGATTTTGTGAATACATTCTGGGATCTGGAAGTCCCGAAGCTGTACGCTGAGAAATATGGACTGGATTTTGAAGAGGCATTCAGGATTGTTCGTAAATCATATGATGAACTTGGAGACGAAGATTTAAGATGGTACCAACCGGATTACTGGTTTAAACACTTCAAGCTTGATGAGACACCACAGAAGATTATTGAGAAGATAAGGCATAAAGTAAAAGTATTTCCTGATGCTCTTGAGACAATTGACTACCTGAGCAGAAAACACGATTTGATTGTTGTGTCGAATGCTCCAAGAGAATTTCTTGATCTGGGAATAAAAGATATTGAACATTATTTTTCAAGAATTTACTCATGCACGTCTGATTTCAGGATGGTCAGAAAAAAGCCAGAGGTTTATCACAGAATTTGTCAGGAACTCTCAGTAAAGCCCGAACAGGTAATTCATGTTGGAGACCACTATAAATTTGATTATGAAATTCCGAGAAGTATTGGAATTGAAGCATATTTCCTTGATAGAGAGAATGGCTCAAAAGGAGCCTTAAGAGACCTGAGAGAATTAATTAACAGAATTAAGTTTTAAAACCATTCTCAGCCATTTTCCCCATAGCATCCCCTCAATAAAACCCATTTTTCTGTAAAACTGGATGGCTTTATTATTTGAAATGCCAACCCACAATCCAGCGTACTTCTTTCTCTTACTCTTTATATAATTCAGGCTAATTTTCAGCAATGCTTTTCCAATACCTCTTCTCTGAAATTCCGGTTTAACAAAAAGCTCGTGAATCTCTCCTGCGTCTTCCTCAACAGGGCTGACCCAGTTGGTATCACATGCCACAAACCCGATGACATCCCCATTCATCTCAGCAAGAAATATGCCGTCAGCATCCCTTTTATAGTATTTGACATAACTTACTTAACCAAAATTCAAAAATTCCTTAACCCACTTCTCCGCAAAACTGATTCTCCGAGCTAGCTGGTAAAAACTACTGGAAATAATTCTCTTCAGTTCTTCTAATGATTTGATGAAAAGAGGGGATAATACTCTCTTTATAATCCTCCAGATCTGCTCAATCGGATTTAGATCAGGAGAAT
>Ga0209426_1000883_pt1 | contig 23571 bp, 25 predicted proteins | sample Deesub1362B_J571_FD_187697 | JGI IMG/M metagenome (GOLD analysis project Ga0209426, IMG submission 187697) | Deep oceanic, basalt-hosted subsurface ecosystem from Juan de Fuca Ridge flank, Pacific Ocean, CORK Borehole 1362B_J2.571 (SPAdes)... ...
TGGACACCACAACCTCCTTCCTGCCTCTGCCCAGGGCCCAGCCTTGTAATACGGGCTCCTGCCCCTTCAACCGTACGAGCTCTCTGGGAGAAAGACGGGGCGACCCATGCTTTCGTGCGGCCTTTTCGACCAGGAGGGAAGGCGGTCTACCCCGTCCCTTTCCTACGACAAGCAGCATACAAGGAGGGTAAGATGCTCTGGAAGAAAGCTTCGTCCGTGATCGGGACAGTGCTGGCCCTGGGGTTGGCAGGTGCTGCCTGTGAGATCACAATCAGCGCGGATGGCGACGCAATTTACGGAAAGGAACTCACTATCACCGTGGACGTCCTTCAGATCCACCGCACCTGTGTTACCCCGATCGAGGATACACAAATCGACTTGTGCGGCCTCTCGGCGGTGGACTACGTGCCCTGGCAGGAAGTGGAGCCAGGGCTCCGGCGCCTCGTGCTCACGGTCATCCCCAACTGGGTAGGCCGGGTGGGAATCGAAGTACGGCGCGAGTGCATGAAGTACGGCCTCTGTGAGAAAAACCTGTACCTCGACGCCACCCTAGGGTTAGAGACGGCCCAAGAGCTCGTGCCCCAGGCGGCCAAGCTAGTCGCCGACGAGACGGGCGCGTACCAAGCCCTGGCCCAGGACGGGACGTCCCTGGCCGAACTCGTCGTTGCCGAGGGCAGCGTGGAGGAGACCGACTTCCAGTTGCTTCTCGCGATCTCTCCAGACGAGCGTATCCTGGGGGTCCTTCTCCTCACGCCCCTGGACGTGCCCGCAGACACGATTGCCACGTTCCTGGACCAGTTCGCCGGGCTTCCTTTTTCTGACCTGACTGGGTTTACGCCCCAGCCGATGCCGGACTACGAGGACCTCTCGCAGGCCATCCTCGGGGCCCTGCGTGGGGCGCTATCGGAGTAGGGCCCATGCGCAAGGGAACGCTTTTGGTCGCGGGGGCCACTTGGGCAGCGGTTCAGGTGGCCTCCGCCGGCCCACCCAGCTCTTCGTTCCAGCTCGGAACCGCAAAGCCCGCTCCTCCTCCCACCCTGGGGGAGCGCCTGGCCAGCGCCTTCACCGACCCCCAGCTCCTCCTCTACCTCGGGCTCACGCTCCTCGCGGTGGCGCTTTTCTTCTTGGCCAAAGACAGGGCGAGGAGGTGGCTGCGTTGGGGGATGCTCCTTTCCTCCCTGGCCGTGCTGGGCTTCTACTTCGGGGGCTGCCCCTGCCCCATAGGCTCGGCCACAAAGCTCGGCCTGATCTTCACAAACCCCGTTGTCTACCTCATCCCACTCGTCTTGTTTTTGATCCCCACCGTCGTGGCCTTGTTCGCCGGCCGGATCTTCTGCGGCTGGGTGTGCCCCCTGGGCGCGGTGCAGGAGGTGCTGGGGATCTGGAGCCGGAAGAAGGAGCTCGTGCCCAAGGCGGTCGACCGCCCACTGCGGTACCTGAAGTACGCCCTGCTTTTGGGCCTGGTTATCCTTGCTATCCTGGGGATCCGGTTCCATTGGGCGCTTTATGACCCGTTCAAGGTGATCTTCACCGGCTCCGGCACCTGGATCGCTATAGGGCTAGCGGCCTTCTTCGGTATGCTTTCGCTCCTCATCTACCGGCCGTGGTGTCGGTACGCTTGCCCCTTGGGAGCGGTGCTCGCCCTGGCCACGGAAGCGGGGACCTCCAAGGTAAAAGCCAATCCGGCACGGTGCGCGGGCTGCGGCCTCTGCGCAAAAGCTTGCCCCTTGGGTGCGATCGAGATCAAAGAGGGGAAGGCGCGCCTCACCAGGGAGTGCATCCGGTGCGGTGACTGCGCCCTGGCCTGCCGCAAGGGAGCGTTATCCTAACCAATAAACGACTCGGGCCATGCTTCGGAGGCCAAGTTTAGAGTGGAATTTACCAGGACAGGTGGGGAAGGACCTGGCGGAGGTGGGGGTACAGCCCGGGAAACTCACTAAACCTATTTGCTCAAGCGAAAAAAACCAACCTCGGCTGGTTCGCTCATCCCTTGGCCATCTGGAACTCGATGCCTTGGGGTTCGGTGATCCGCTCCGAGGCGGCCAAGATCTCGACCGAGACCAGGTCGCCCTCGGCGTCGTAATCTAAAACCATCCCCGGCTTGGCCTCGCCACTTCCCGCTACCGGGCCACCCTTCATGGTCGGTTTCAAGGTGTCCGTACTCAGATGGAAACTGCACCGCTATTAATCGCCCACGCTGTTTACAAATTCGGGGAGCGGTTCAAGCTACCCCAGGAGGTGCACCCTTGACATCCAATACAGCATCTGCCCCCGTGGTTTTGTTGACCCCATGTCTGTGCCAGACCGTTTGAGGCCGGCTACATCCAGTAACGCCAGCCGCCCCGCGGGGGCCTTTGCAGGCTCCCCTCACTGGTGAGCGGCCCCACCGGCTAGACCGAGGCCTGCCCGGGGTCTAGGCGTTCGTAGCCCCATCGATCCAGAGCGAATCCCCAGTGTCGGTTCACCTTGGCGATGGCCGCCGGGTCCAGCCGGTAGGTGTTCTTCCGGTAGCCGGAGACCGAGCGCAGGTAGGCCCGGAAGGCCGGCTCGGCGGCGGCGAACCCCGGGAGCCCGAGCTCCCCGTAGATGCGCCGGAGCCCGTCCAGGGGCGCCCGCTCCAGGTCCTCGAACCGCACCTCCACCAGGCTCCCGGCGGGGATCAGCCTCCGGTCGGCGAGGTACCGCTTCATCAGCCGCTCGTAGAACTCCAGGACGTTCTCCTCGATCTCTTGGGGATCGATCCTCTGTAGCTGCGACCGGGGGAGCACGGTGCGGTGGAGGTGCAGCGTGGACAGGAAGACGCGGTAGGGGTTGCGGTAGATGTGGATGAACTTGGCCTCCGGGAAGAGGCGGAGGAGGACCCGGATCCTCCCGGTGTTGGCGCAGTTCTTCAATACCAGCCTCCTCCCCCCGGAGGCAAAGGTCGCCTTTCGCAACAGCTCCCGATACGCCGCGGCCCAGCGCTCCAGCTCCCCCTGGGGGATCCCCTCGAACAGCACGTACCGTTCGAAGAAGTAACGGGCCCGCCGGGGGAAGCTGAACGCGTGGAGGAACGAGTAGGGCGACATGTTGGCCAGGGCGAACTCGTCCTCCTCGGGGGCGTCGAGGAGCAGGGGCACGTTGTCTATCAACCGGGTGGGATACCGCTTCCGCGTCTCCCTCTCGAGGAACCGCTTTATCCTCCCCCCGCCGACCAGGAAGAACCCCGGCGCCATGGCTTGGAACGTGGTGAGGTAGCCGAATTGTCCGTCGCGGCACAGGAGGTGATGGAGGAACGTGGTGCCGCTCCGCCAGTGCCCGATGATGAAGATGGGGGAGGGGTGGATCCCGGTGCGGCGGATGGCCCGCCCGTGGCGGAGGCGCTCCCCCAGCCTGAGGGGGGAGGTGGCGAGGGTACTGGCGCACACGAAAACACACCGGGGGAGGAACTCCCGGTCCACCGCGCCGCCCCGGCGGAGGACCCCCAGCCAGCTGCGGAAGGACCCCAATGCCACGGGGTGCTCCAGGTGCGAGGGCCGCCGGACAGCTCCTCCGCTCCCGCTCATGGCGCGCCGTCGCTGATCATGACCAGCCCGAAGATGGTGGTGGAGTAGAGGACGCCGCCTTTCGGGCCGATGAACAGGGCCCCCGCCCAGTTGTTGTAGCCCAGGCCGGTCCCCACCAGCTTCTTGTAGACCGTCTTCCCGGTGGCGAAGTCGATGGCGGTGAGGTACCACTTGGTGATCGGGCAGGCTTCGTTCCGCCAGTACATGTACACCAGGCCGTTCCCCAGGGACAGCTTGAACACCCCGATGCTCTTCTCCTCGCTTGTCCAGACCTCCCGGCACGTGTAGGAGCCGTCGGGGTTCCTCACGAGATCCACCCGGGTGAGGCCGCCCACCGGGCGGGAGCGGGGAAAGGTGTGGCGTCCCCAGTTGTTCTCCACCAGGACCGAGTAGACGCCCGTCCTCCTCCCGCTTGCGTCGGCGTGCTCGAAGCAGACCACGCTGACGTCGGTGCCGCTTTTGCCCTCCTGGAACAGCGGCTGGCGGCACACCACCTCCCCGTCGGCGCGCCTCACGAACAGCAGGTTGATGCGAGGCTCGGCGTTGTCGGTGATCACCACGAACCCGTTCTCCGGGTCCCCCATCAGGGACACGGAGGTCCCCGACCCCCGGGAGATGTGCCCGGCCTTCTTCCGGGTCCCCCGGTCGTAGGGCGTGCGCCAAGCCACCACGACCTCACCGTCCTCGCCCAGGACGAACCGGTACAGGGCGTGGTCGGACACGATGAAGACGCCGTCCTCTCCCACGGCGAACGAGTTCTCTATCTTTTCACCCTCCAGGCGCAGGGTGTGGACCTCGCCGGTGGCGATCTCGATGGTGCCCACGATTCCCCCGGTGGTGGCGTACCAGTAGTACTCCCCTCCCCAATCGGGCAACACCCAAGCCACGCTGTCCTGGTGGGGCCAGCCCATGGGGACCACGTGGTCGCGGAGGTCGTACTCGCGCACCAACTCGAACTCGCCGCCCGGCTCGGGGACCCGGATCACCAGCACGGTGTTCCGGGTGGTGGGCACGACGGCGCGGTCCTCGTTGTCCAGGTAGAAGTACATGCCCGCCCCGATGTACTGCCAGGGCATGACCCCCTGGAGGAGCCAGTAAATCGGCCGGGGAGGGAGGTCGTAGGAGGCCAATTCCTCCAGGGTGTAGGGGTCCATGAGCTCCAACTGGAACCTCCGCCCGTTGCTGTACACCGCCACCAGGCGACCGCGGCTATCGAAGGTGATCGTCCCGTAGCCCCCGAACCCCTGGGTCCGCGACTTCACCCGGAGGTCCGGGCCGACGGGGCCGCTCGCCTCGTAGGCGTCGCTCATATAGGCGTCGCAATGCATGTTGCTGATCCCGTTCGCCGTCATGAACGGGTGCTGGGGGATCTCCGCGTGGGGGATGGGGCGGGGGGTCCAACCGGGGAGGTAGACCATGAAATCGCCGCACCCCGGCGGCTCGGCCCCGCGGTGGACCAGGGCGTTCCACCCCCAGATGAAGTACTCCCAGGGGTAGAGGACCCAGTTGGGGATCGGCCTCACCCCCGGGCCCTCCCGGTGGCGCCCGACCACGGCCCAGAAGAGGACGACCACGGCGACGACCAGCACCAGGACAAGCAGCAGGACTTTGCGGACCATTTCGGCGGAAACGATACCCGCTCATTTTCCGGACGCCAAACCCGCTGGGTTCAGGGCCTTCCCGGAAGGAAGTCCGGGACGATAGCTGCTCGCCTGTTCGGCTCAGTGAAGAAAAAAGCTGGGCAGAGCTTCTGCGGGATCGTCTTGCTGCGAAAGATCCAGGGCTTTCTGCGGCCCTCTATTCCGATCCATGAATCCGGGCGATGCGCCTACGGAGCTGTTCCAGAAACTCCAGCGCTTTGTCCCAAGTGGACTCGAAATCCGCGCCAACGTTCGGGGACAGCAAATGCACCAAGTTCTTATGCCAGTCAGCTCTGAACTCATCCCGTCGGGATTTCAAGCGCGCGAGCTCGAGGTTCAAAGGAAGGCCCTTGACCGCCATCTTGACCGGGAGGATTTCGACGAGCCGGTCTAAATCCACCACAGCGCGTTCGAGCAGCTGTGCCACATCGTAAAGATCGCGCGCGATCGCGTACCGACGCTGTCCGACCAGCGCCCGGACTTTCTCCGCCAACACCTCCAACAGGCCGTAACAAGGCACCCGGGCGTCCCTCAGCAACTCCCCATCGGAGTAGGGATGGATGATCGCCCTCCGCGAAGGTTCAAAGGCCAGCCTCTCATTCGCCGTGACGTCCATCCGAACGGCTCCGGGATCGCCGCCACGCCGCAGCGGTCCCCGGTAGTAAATGCGGACCTGGTAAGTTTCCTTGCCGTATTCGTCCTCGAGCGTGTCAACACGGATGGAACGGATGCTGAAATCTATCTGCCAGACATCTTCCGCGCCCCGGACAACCTCCATAACCCGCTCTTCTAGATCCTGGGCGCCCAAACGGCGAATGGCCGTGAAGTCCAAATCCTCGGAAAAGCGGTAATCGGCGTAGTAGCACTTCCGCAGGCAAGTGCCGACCTTAAAGATCAGGTCCTCGGCCCAACTTTGGCGATAGAGGGAGGCCAGGAAGCAGCCCAACACGTAATCCAGATCCACGAGCATGGGGTCCACGCCCCATTGCCCAGCCAACCGGCGTACTTCGGCCTCACTGATCATGGCGTCGCCGACCCATTCGCCACACCGGGCACATTAACGCGGACGCGCCAGCGGCTATCGGTCTTCCCCCCCGGCGGCCCCTGGGGATCCAGCGGCGCGTATCCCCCGGTCAAGCGGGACTGCCACCTGGCAAGGCGTCTATCCCGGTCGGGCAGGGCGAGCCTTGTCCCCAACCGCTCCGCCAGGAATCCCAGGCGCTTGTAGATGGCGCCGGAGCCCGTACGCTCCAGGTACCTGTCCACTTTGTCCCAGTCGATGTCTTCTGCCACCGGAAGCATCTCCATTACCAGGCGAATGCCACCGCAGAGCTCGGGATGGTCCAGGGCGTCGATGAGGGTCTTTTCCCTGTCGGTGATAGTGAACATGCCTCGCTCGACAGTGCGCTTGAGGTGGCCGAAGAACTTGCGGGGATGGACGCGCACGAACTTGTACTGCACCCCCAGCACCACCCGGATAGTTCGCATCTTCCGCTGGGTGGTTTGGACGAACACCGTTCGGGGCGCCTGTTCAGTCCAGCCCCAGTAGTGGCAAGCCGACCAATAGGCAACGCTGGCCGGCTCTGCGAGGTGGCAAGCGATCACCAGGGCGTCCTCCGACCAGGTGGCCTCCGGTCCCGCTTCCAGAGGGATGATCAAGTATTTGCCCCGGGTGATCTGAGCGACCCAACCGGATTGACGGAGCCGATAAAGGAGTTTTCTCGCTCGGTCTCGGTCGATCCCCAAAACTTCGGCGAACTCCGAGATCTCAAAGATATCTTGACCACGAGCCGCTAGCTCGCTCAAGGCTCCTGCAAGTGGAGATGGCAATGTTCCTCTTTTTTTATTTTGAGCCATCAAAGTCCTCCCTCGTGCGACCTACATGTATAAAACTAACACACTTTCGGAAGAACCGCAATCCCGGTGGCTCCTTTAGGAAGAGTAATGGAACAGCAATGCGCACTTACGGACCATTTCGGCGGAAACGATACCCGCTCATTTTCCGGACGCCAAACCCGCCGGGTTCAGCCTCTTCCCGGGCGGAAATCAGAAAGGATGGGGGTTTCGGTCCTGTTCGGGACAAACGAAGCTGTGATCAAGATCCGCGGCCACAGCCGGGAGTCGCTTGAACCCAGGTAACAACCGGCTTTCGTGCCACAGACCTGACCTCCCTGGATAACAGCACCGTCCCCATTACAACCGGACGGTTGACAACAAAAATGTTGTCGGTAAATTTGTCGTGAGATGTTCACCCTGAGACCGGTATGGGGGGAAGGTTTTTTGGACCGGGAGGAGCTGGTGGCGGAGATGGTGGAGACCCTCTCCTCTCCTGCCCAGCGCGTGGGCTTCGCCCTGATCGGCAAGCGCCGGATGGGGAAGACCTCCATCTTCCTCGAGGTGAGGCGGCGCCTACGGGAGGTAGAGGGGATAGTCCCGGTCTATCTCTCCCTCTGGGAGCTGGTGGAGTCCACCCCCGCGGAGTTCGCCCGGGCAATGACCAAAAGCTCCCTCGAGGCCTTTCAGGAATGCGGGGCCCTGTCCCTCAAAGTGAAGGCCAAGAACCTCATCGCGGCCCCGCTCGGGCTTCTGCGGGATCTCCTCCGGGAGGTCCGGATCTCGGTGAAGCTCCGGGAGGAACTGGAGGTGCTCCTCGTCCTCTCCCGGGGAGGGGCTAAGGGTGATCCGGGGGAGCTCCTCTCCCGGGCCTTCCGCTTCCCCGAAAACTTGGCCAGGGAAACCGGGGTCCGCTGTGCCCTGTTCCTCGATGAGTTCCCCTCCGTCCTCGAGCTCCGGCATGCGGGGAAGGCCTTGGGCGAGGGGGCGGTGCGGAGGCTACGCACGGAATACGAACGGATGGAGGCCGTGGTCCTCTCCATCTCCGGTTCCACAAGGAGCACCATGGAAGCCGTGGCCTTGGGTTCCGGCTCGGCCTTCTGGCGCCAGTTCATCGTGCGGGAAGTGGGACCGCTGCCGCGCGAGGCGGTGCAGGAGCTCTTCCGGCGGGAACTCGGAAAGCCTCTATCGGAGAAGGCGTTCGTGGCCCTCTGGGAATTCACCCGGGGGATCCCCTTCTACGTGCAGTTCATCGGGAGGGAGCTCGCCCGCCGCGGCGGGAAGATCGGTCCCAGGGAAGTGGCCGCGGCGGTGGAGGAGTTCTTGAGCGAGGAGGGAGACATCCTCTTCCGGGAGGAATGGCAGAGGCTCAGCCCGAAGGAGCGAAAGGTGGCGCTTGCCCTGGCCCAGGGGCACTCCTCCCCCACGCGGATAGCCGAGGCGGTGGGGGAGACGCCCAACGCGGTGAGCCGCTACCTCCAGTACCTGGGGGAGAAGGAAGTGGCCGAGCGCATCGACCCCGGGGTGTGGGCCCTATCCGACCCGGTATTTTCCCGCTGGCTCTCGCGCAAGGCGGAGAACCTGGGCCCTTAGATTTTAGATCCCGACGCAAACGAAGAAGCGACACCAAAAGCTCCGCATCCGAGAGCGCCCGCGCCCCGCTCTAGGAGCTTTTTCCGGGGGCCGTTTGAGCCCCGGCAGGTCCTTAATCCGCTTGCGTTTCATACCTCATGCCTCCGTCGCTGTAAATTCCCACAACAGAGTTAACCAATCCCCCTGTATTTACGGACATTGAGTGCTTTCCAGTGAAGCATGGGATGCTGCCTAATCCGTTCAACCAATGCCTCATCTTCCGTTAATAACGACGGCTCGATCTCACCATAGTCCAACAGCCGGTTCAGGAATTCCATTTCCGCACCGGTGAAAGGCAGCACATACGCAAGCCTTTCTCGACATTCCTCTACGATACGGGTTGCCCAGGATTGGATGTCTCCTACGGCGTCCATGAAGTCCCTTCGCAGAAGGGGCAGCAATTGGTTCCTGAGGTCTTTCTCCTGAAAGTCCACATCGTGGATGTTAACCTGCCGCCAATCGCGGCGGCTCATAGCGCCGTAGACAACGAAGGCCAGCCGAAGGCGCTCTCTGTCGAAATCCATGGAGGTGAGAAGGAGATGCACATCGAAAAGATCTCGACTGGCTTTGCGTGATAGAAGGGCGGCCAGCTTTCCAGCCGCCAGTTCATGTAGGTCGAATACGGGGATCCGGCGCGCCTGAGTTGTACCGAGGGGGCAAGAGTCTTGCACCACAGGAGACCACAGAGGTACGCGGTACATGTAATTGAGATCGATCGCGAGATTACCACCCGTGCCTAGCGCACTCTCGTAGCGAAGCGACCATTTGCCGCCCGCGTGCTCTTCCTCTGATGGGAGACGCCGGATTGTGAAGCCTTCGCGTTCACATACTGCTCGGATAGCTTCTTCCACCTTCGGCCGTTCCGCTTGCATGACCTCGAGCTTGGGGCTTCCCACGTAGTTGAGGTCGAGGTCGATCGAAAGCCTTGGGAGGTCAGCCAGAAAGAGATTCAGTGCAGTCCCTCCTTTGAGGGCCAGCCGGCCTTTAAGGAAAGGGTGACGGAAGAGGGCCTCTAGGAGGTGAAGCAGGAGCATGGCCTTTTCCAGCATTTCCGGGCGGAAACCGGTGGCTTCCGCTTCGGAAAGGAGCCCCTCCTTGGAGATCCTCACAGCACTTCCTCCCAGCGGCGTTCCAAGATTTCTACAGGGACCACCAGGTTCCACTCCGAGACCAGCCGCCCCGATTCCCTGGGAGTACGTACCATGTAATGCGGACTTCTAGGACGATGAGCTCGCAAAGCCGCCAGATGCCGCTCCTCCACCATGAGCCTATCGCGATGTTGTTCAAAGAAAAAGCCCACCTTGGCCGCGGTTGTCGCGTTCTCTAAAAGCAAGGTGTACTCCACTACCACGTCCAGGTCGAAGAACTCCACCAACTCCAAGGAACGCCAGATCTCCTCCCATCCGCCTCCCAAGTCCGGACGATCCAGGACGTCCACCAACGTCCGTTCCAGGCTGGTGACCCGGACGGGAAGCCCAGCCCGCTCGTGGGTTTCCACGCCGAAGAGTTCTTTACCTTTCTTTAAAAGCCGCTTGGGAAATTTGATGCCACGAAACTCGTTATCGCGAAACGTGGTGACGCGTGTTGCATGCCTGGTCAGGTAGAGGTAGCGACTGCTTGAAGAATAAGCCTTTCCGTAAAATTGTAGAGCGGTGTGATAACCGAGCACTGCATCATCGGCCATCTTTGATGCTAGTAAGTAGGGGTCAACCTGGTAGTTTTCTGGATCGAAGCCTACCGGAACCACCGCGTACAACCCGCGACGTACCCGCAGGAGGCGACCCTTTTTCATGTAGTATCTTAAGAGTGACTCCGGTGTCTTCTTACTACCGGATCCTTTCGCGTGAAGATATGCAGCGAATTCCTTCGCGGTGAAGACCGGATTTCTCTCGAAGAAACTATGGGCATTCATCTTTCCTCCCTACTTGACACTAGGCAGCAAAACCCACAAAAACTTTGCGGGTTACGATGGTTTTTGTCAAGTGAGACACAGCGGAGCCGGATCTTGCCGAGAAACAACCAAAGGTGCCAAATTTACATTGCATCCTTGGAAGGTGAATCCCACACGATTTTTACGTCCACTTAATCCCAGTCGGTAGGATAAAGATCTTCAATTTCTTCAGAAACCCTATCATCAATCATTGCTTTCAAATCCTCTAAACTTGGCAATGACTCAGTGATGCGCGATTCAATTTCTTCAGCAAGTCCTTGAGCATAAACCTGACCGTACGCTTTTATGTAGTGCTGAGCGCACACACTAATAAGCTTTTGTAAATCATCAAGTGGCGCATCCCGATGCAATGTAGCCACACAAATGGTCTGAGCTCCACCGGTCCGTAAATAAATAGCTCTTGACCGCAAAATCTTCTTCCCATCACGACTTTCGTAATCACGTCCACATACCAAAGGGACAGTGCCGCAAGGGGATACTTCTATAATTGGAAAAACTTTACCTTTAGCAGAGCGGAAACGTTTCCCTTGATACTTCACTTGCTTTACGCCTAAATCCACTCTTTGCCCCTCCAGGAGAAAATGTTGGACTTTTTGTGCTAATCGTGTTGGATCATAAGAGCCAGCCACTTCTTCGCTCATTTTAGGATCAGGGCGTAGTAACCGAGCTTGTGGTCTGGCGGAACGAGAAAGAGTTTTTGGTGTTACCTCTTTGTATCCAATGACGATCAAACCTCCACCCGCGTTCGCCATCCCCAAAATGTGCTTGACTAATTTGGCATCGAAGTCCGCGTTAGCGTCGAGAGCAATAGCTGCTTTGTAATCCACATCGCGATACTCTCCAGGTTGCTCTAGAAGACTTTGGTAATAAGAAGAATGGACTTTCATAACTCACCTCGAAAGGCTTTATCCAAAATTGCTTGCTCCAAGCGGTGGAGCTCAGTTTCGGTCGCTTCCTGGGCTCTCTTGAACGCGGTCACCTGGGATTGAATCTGGTCCAGATAGGCCACGATGCGCCGTTGTTCGGGGAGAGGAGGAAGAGGAAATGCAAATTCTTTAAGCATACGTGCAGACAAATTCTTGAGGCTTGCTGAGCTACATACAGCCACTTTCTGTACGAATGAAACGTATTGACGTGACCGGAGTACATAGTGCAAGTATTTTGGAAAAATAGAAGAGCGATCAGGGCGAAGCAATTGTAGAAAGTTCGATGGGACATAGATGCGGCCGTCGTCGGGATCTTCAAAGAGCGCTGCACGTCCAATTTGTTCTAAACTATTAGATTTGGTTAAAATAATATCTCCATCTTGCAACTTTCGTTTCTTGAGTTGCGATGGTAGAACCCGACGCCAGCGGACATCTCGCCACACAATTGTACCATCTTGACCGATATTATTAGGGCGCAATACACCTACACCGTTGGGGTCGTCTCCCGTTCCCCATGTACCTCCAATGCACTCGATTAACACCTCCCCCAACCTCACCCACTACCAACCTTTGGGGAGTTTGTAGGGACCATCTGTCATCGCTTTCTCTCCTCCTGCTCTAAAGACTGCCGAGCCCGTTTTACCGCCTCTTCAAAGAATGCCAATGGATCGTGGGAATCCACAACCTCTCGGAACTCAGCAAGCCACCTCCGCACCAGGTCCAAATCCAACTGCAACCGCTGGCGAAGGAGAATACCCTCCACATCCTCCATGTCCCGAGGACGTCCGGCCACACATTTGTAGATGATCAGGTCTTCTGGTCCGATCAACCGGAGATCGCCCACCTCCGGAAAGTTGACCTCCACGGACCGCTTGAAAGCCTCTTCTTCGTAACCGGGAATACCCAAGGAAAGATCAATGGGAACGCCATTTTGTGCCTGGATCAGCAGGACCCGGTGCCGCAGGGCGAACTCTCTGGCGTCGGGGATACGGGCTTGAAATCGCGAGAGTACAGCATCCACAAACGATTCCAGATCCTTTGAGGCCCCAAGAACCGTTACGTCCACATCCCTTGTGAACCGGGGTTCCCCCCAGTGCTGGAGTGCCAGGCCCCCGATGATGAAGTAGGGGATCCCCTGCTCTTCCAGAAATCGGGCGATCTCCGAAGCTGCTTCAAGGAGATTCATGGTCCTTCTGGGTATTGCCTAACTGAGCGATTGCCCGACGCATCGCCCAAATCAGCCGTGAGGGAGCCTGTGAACGTTCTCCGGAACCCAATCTTTTCAATTCAAGGTAAATCTGTAGAGAATTCTCGGGAGTGAGCGACATCAGGAACGAGACGCGCTCCGATTTTATCCGTTCCGCTGCCGCGTTTTGCCCTATAAGCCAATCTTGCACATCCTTTTTGTTAAGAACCTTCGGCATGTGTATCCCCTTTTCCCCGGTTGTTTCCAAGGAGCTCGTTCAGTTCCTCCACGATGCTCAAAATCTCCCGTTCCCTCTCCAGTAGCCCGACCACGATCTCGGCCGGGAGGAGAACACTTCGCCTTCGGTGCGATATTTCGTTCATGCCCATAGTCCCGCGGTCATTTTAGTTGTAATGAAACAGGGGCCAAAAATCAGACGTAAAACCCCAGATTTTAAGAGTTTTTAAATATTTAAATGCAACCCTCCAACTGCAAATTGACCTTTGTACGCAAAGGAGCGGCTGTGTTGATGCTTAGATATGAACCCCGTGTCGCAGCACCTGAGCCCGGGTACCCAAGCAAAGTGCTTTATCGAGGCGGAACATATGTATACCCTTCACATTTCCCCCAAGCTTATCAGCTGTTTAACATCGCTCTTCCACTTTTAAAACCTCTTCAAGTTTTGACTTCAGGTCGGGGATCAGGCGCTTCACAGTTTGCCAGACGATCTCGAGGTCCACTCCGAAATAGCCGTGGATCAAGCGATCGCGCATCCCCGCCATCCGTTTCCAGGGGATGTGAGGGTGTCGCCGCTTCACGGCCTCAGGTACGTGCTTGCTGGCTTCCCCGATGACTTCGAGCGCACGGAATACGGCAAAGTTCGTCTTGTCATCCCGCTTGAAATCCTCAAAGCCCATCCCCTGGATGAACTTTTCTATCTTTCCCATCATCTCGATGATATCCCTCAAGTAATCCAACCCAGATCGTTTAGCGTTCAAAGCGGAACGCCCTCCTCGAGGATTCGCTTTCCGATCTCGCCGCGAAGTGCGTTGCGTGTCACAAGGTCCACTTTGACCTTCAATAGGTCCTCCAGTTCTTCCTCGAGGTCCATCAACTCGAACAGGGTGGGCGTCTTATCGAACTCTACCAAGATATCGAGGTCGCTATTCGGCTTCTGCTCTCCCCGGACATATGAACCGAATACCCAGAGGGATTTCACGCCGTAGCGCTCCCGCAGCCCCGGCAGATGCCGCCGTAGGGTCTGCAGGATCCTTTCCAACGTCAGCCGCCGGTTCCCCGTTTCCCCCATTTTCCAACCGCCAAGCTGCATTTTCTCCGCAGAAATCGGTATGCGCAAAAACCTCCAAGTGCTCGGTTCCCAACCGTATTAGCAGGGCAATTCGTGAGTTAAGCTCGCGACACAAAAAGGCCTCGTTTCACATGTGGTGATCCAGCGAGACGTGCATGCGCATGCAACCCATGGGGCCGCGTCTTTACTTTACGAATTTGAACCTGTGACCCAATCTGTGAGCTCACCCTGGTAAGGAGGCCACTGTGTGACATTCGGACACACTTAAATATCCCCATGCCGTAGAGGGAGACGGCCTTCCGCAACGCCCGATTTTGCGTGACCCGGGGAAGCCCTATCCCGCTTTTAGAGATGCGCCTCGTCGAAATCCCAGATGGGCCACACGTCCTTCCCTCCCCTTTTCGCTAGGTTTTTCTCAGCCGTGATCAGTTTCACCCCCAGGGCCCGCGCCAAAGAAAGGTAAACCATGTCGTAAACGCTCCGCCACCTGTGCTTCAGGGAAAGGGTGAAAGCTTCCTCCACCAACTCTTCACCATCGTAAAGGGTGATCCCAAGGTCCAGGAAGAACTTCAAGGCCTCCTTTGCTTCTTCCGGGGTGATCCTCGCGGGGCTCCCCGCCTTGCCCCTCACCGCCATATAGAGGCCGTTCGTGACTTCATAGAGGATGAGGGAGGGAGCGCAGAGCTTTATCTTGCCTGCTTGGTAGGCATCGAGAAGGGAATCGGCCTTGTCCTCCCACTTCTCTTCTGGGAGGAAGGCCGCGAGGAGAGCGCCCGCGTCGATCACGTAGCGGGGTGCATCCTCTTCCATCACGCCCTCTTCTCGAGCGACTCGCGGCCCGCTCGGAAGAGCTCTCCGTATCCCATCCCGGCGGCCCGGAAGCGCTCCCGCAATCTCCTAAGCCCGGAAACGGCTGAGCTCCGCTTGAGGCGTTGGTATTCCTCCTCGGAGATGAGCCGCACCGCGGGTTTGCGGTGCTTGAGGATCATCACCTCCTTCCCGGCCTCCGCCTCCCGAACGAGCTCCGTGAGCCTGTTCTTCGCCTCAGCCAGTGACACCTTGATCATAGCGCTTTATTATAGCCGAATTATCGGGCCATAAAGAAAGGCTATCCAACTGGGCCCGGAAACCCACATCCGCCCTTGCCCGGCCGGGGCGAACCCTGCCGCGGATTCGGGTATTCGGCGGGGCAACCGGCCACATAGCGGAAGGGCCGTGGGGACCCATACTGTTGCCGTCCCCCGGACACGGGGCCGGGCTATCCCCGATCGCACCCGAAAGAATCCCATCCGTCATTTCCCGGCCGCGTCCGATGTCCCATCATAGGCGGACCATGAGGATCGGGACGTTACCGCGCCTCCCCGCGGCCCGGATCAGGGCCCGCGCGGAGCGCGATCACGCCGCCGCCCGCGGGACCCTCCACCTGAACCGGGTCCGCGAGGCCCTGGAAAACCTGGAGAAGGAGATCGAACGCCTTGACGCCAGGCTCGGGGCCCTGCGGGAGAAGGCCATCGCCCTGGACCGGGAGTTCGACGCCGCGCTCCGGCGGGCCATCGTCCTGCGGGAGCTGCAGCGGGTCCCCGGCATCGGCCCCGCCCTGGCCCGGGAGATCGTGGAGACTTGCTACGACGGCATCCTGGAGAGTCTGGGGGAGGCCGGGGCCGCGGTCCAGGGGATCGGGGAGCGGCGCCAGGAGGCGATCCGGGCCTGGATAGGGGAGATGCGCTCCCGGCTCCCCGCCCTCCTCGCGGAGCCCTCCCCCGAGCGAGAGGAACTCACCGCCGCGTACGCGAAAAAGCGGGAACGCTTGGAGCGGGAGAAGGCCCGCACGGAGAGGAAGATCGCCGAGCTCGAGGACCTCCGGCGCCGGGCCGAGGAGGGCACCCGGTGGCTGCGGTCCGTGACCCCGGAACACTTCGTCCTCGCCTACCGGGGAGATAAAGAAGCCCGGGAGCTTGTGGAGCGTTACCTCATCGGCCTCTTCCCCGAGTGGGAGGAGCCCCCGGATTGGTTCGTGGAGCTCACGGGGAGGTTCGACTGACCATGGCCATCTTCGACGGGTTGCAGAGGCTCGTCCGGCGGGTGGCGGGGATCGGCCCCCGGGTGGGGGAGCTGCCCCTGGAGTTCCACGTGGACCTGGACGGGGCCGGGAAGCACCTCGTCTCCGTCTACGGGGTCCTCAAGGGGAAGCGCTTCCGGATCGAGGACGTCCCGGCGCTGTGGCACTACGGGGCCACGGTGGAGCTCGGGGGCAGGATCTATACCGTCCCCCGGGAGGACGTGGAGGTGCTCCTCGCCCTCAAGGCCCTGGAGCCCGCGGTGCGGGAGGACGGGACGCTGGTCTGCGACGTCTACCCCCCGATCCTCGAGTACCTGCGCAAGAAGCCGTACAAGGTCCGGGAGACGGAGCGGGCCCGGGAGCTCCGGATATCCGACGAACCCCTGGAGCCCGCCCTGGAGGTGGACTACCGCCCGGAGGAAGGGCTCCGCATCAAGGCCGGCTACTACGACGAGGAGCACGGGAGGGTCCTCAGGGAGGACGAGCTCTTGCGGCTCGGTCGCGGGCCGCGCCGGTACGCCCTGGTGGGGAAGACGATCCGCCCCCTGCCGGAGGTGAAGGACCCCGAGGTGCGCAAGTGGGTGGCCACCGGGGAGCGGGCCGTCCCCCACGACCGGATCCCGGAGTTCTTCACCCGGGATTTGGTCCTCCTGAAGACGAAGATGCGGGCCGTGCTCACCGACGAGGCAGAGGGGATCGAGGTGATCCAGGAGCCGATGAGGCCGGTGGTCAGGCTGGATGTGGACGGCCCCGGGTGGCTGGACGTCCGGGTTGAGTTCGAGACCGGCGGCCACCGGATCCCCCCGGAGGTCCTGAAGGCCCGCCGGAAGCCGAGGTTCGTGCGGGTAGGGGAGAAGACCTGGGTCCGGTTCGACGGGAAGCTCTACCGGAAGGTCATCAAGAAGCTCCGGGAGCTGGGGGCGGTGAAGCGCGGGGAGGGCTACCTCCTCCCCCTGATGCGGTTCGCCTCGGTGGAGGAGTTCGTCCGGGAGATCGGTGGGGTCCGGGCGGTGGAGGAGGAGTACCGCCGGTTCCTGGAGGGGCTCGAGGGGTTCGCGGCGGACGAGGACTTCCGGCTGCCCCAGGCGATCGAGGACCGGCTCAGTGAGGTGGGGATCACGCTCCGGCCGTACCAGCGGGCGGGGATCCACTGGCTCACCTGGCTCATCAAGAACCGCCTCCACGGGATCCTCGCCGACGACATGGGCCTGGGGAAGACGCTGCAGACGATCCTCGCCCTGCGGTGTGCCTACGAGACCGAGGGGGCCCACGGACCGAGCCTGGTGATCTGCCCCAAGTCGGTGATCCCCTTCTGGGCCCGGGAGCTGGAGCGGTACTTCCCGGGGATGGCCGCGGTGTACCACGGCCCGCGACGGGACCGGGAAATCTGGCGCGACCCCGGGACCAGGATCTACATCACCAACTTCGAGACGGTGACCAACGACATCGAGGCCCTCCGGGAGGTGCCGTTCTACTTCGTGGTGGTGGACGAGGCCTCGTTCATCAAGAATTCCGGGACGAGGCGCGCCCGGGCGATCAAATCCCTGAACGCCGTGCACCGTCTCGCCCTTACCGGCACCCCCATCGAGAACCGCCCGGCGGAGCTATGGTCGCTGTTCGACTTCCTCATGCGGGGGTACCTGGGGAGCCACCGGGGGTTCCTCGAGCGGTACGAGAAGCCCCTGATCAGGGGAGAGCTGGAGGGGGAGGCCAGGGAGCTACTGGTGCGGAAGATCCGGCCCTTCATCCTGCGACGCACGAAGGACCAGGTGGCCGCGGACCTCCCGGAGAAGATCGAGATGGAGGAGTGGTGCGAGCTCACCCCCGAGCAGCGCGCCCTCTACGCCGAGATCCAGCGGCTCCAGGTGGAGCCCATCCGGGAGCGGCTCCGCGCGGGGGAGGAGGTGGACATCGCCACGGGCATCCTCCCCGTCATCACCAAGCTGAAGCAGGTCTGCGATCACCCCGCCCTCATTCTCGGGGACAAGGAGAGGCTCTACGGGCGATCGGAGAAGTTCGACCTCATCGTGGCGAAGCTCGACCGGATCCTGGAGGAGGGGGAATCGGCGGTCCTCTTCAGCCACTTCCTCGGGATGCTGGACCTACTCCAGCGGGCGCTGGAGGAGCGGGGGGTGCCCTTCATCCGCATCCAGGGGGACACCGAGGACCGGGGAGAGCTCATCGCGCGGTTCAACTCGGGGGAGGCGCGGGTGGCCCTGTGTAGCCTGCGGGCCGCGGGGCACGGGATCAACCTCACCGCCGCCAACCACGTGTTCCATGTGGACCGGTGGTGGAACCCCGCGGTGGAGGACCAGGCCACCGACCGCGTCCACCGCATCGGCCAGGATAGAACCGTCTACGTCCACCGCATCCTTACCCAGGGGACGCTGGAGGAGCGGATCGCCCGGCTCCTGGAGAGGAAGAAGGGGATCGCCGAGAGCGTCATCGGGGCGGTGACGGGGGCCGAGATGCGCTGGACCCGGGAGGAGCTCCTCGAGCTCCTGAGGCCCCTGGAGTGACGGCCCGGGTCGAGAGGGGGCGGGAAAGATGGGCGGTAAGAGGCTGGAGCGGGCGCAGCTGGAGAGGATCCGCGCGTTCCAGCGGAATGAGATCACCGAGCACCACGTCTACCGGGGCCTGGCCGCCATGGCCGGGGGGGAGAACCGGGAGGTGCTGCTCCGGCTCTCCGAGGAGGAGCTCGGCCACTACCGGACCCTCAGGGCCTACACCGGCGAGGACGTTCCCCCGGACCGCTGGAAGGCCCGGTTGTACCTCCTCCTCGCCCGGGTGTTCGGGATCACCTTCGCCATGAAGCTCATGGAGGAGGGGGAGAAGCGGGCGGAGGCGGCGTACATGGCGGCCGCGGCCGAGATCCCGGAACTCGAGGAGATCGTCCACGACGAGCACGACCACGAGGAGGCCCTGATGGGGCGGATCGACGAGGAGCGCCTGGGGTACCTGAGTTCCATGGTGCTGGGGATCAACGACGCCCTGGTGGAGCTCATCGGGGCCCTGGCCGGGCTGACCCTGGCCCTGCGGCAGGCGCGCTTGGTGGGGCTGGTGGCCCTGATCACCGGGATCGCCGCCGCCCTCTCCATGGCCGCCTCGGAGTACCTGTCCACCAAGTCCGAGGGCGGGGCGAAGTCGCCCCTCAGGGCGGCCACCTACACCGGGATCGCCTACATCGCCACCGTCGCGCTTCTCGTGTTCCCCTTCTTCGTCCTGGGGAACGTCTACTTTGCCCTGGGGCTCTCCCTCATCGACGGGCTCCTGGTGGTGGGGGCGTTCACCTTCTTCATGGCGGTGGTGCGGGGCCTCCCCTACCGCCGGACCCTGTTCGAGATGGCGGCCATCGGGCTCGGGGTGGCGGCCCTCTCCTTCCTCATCGGCTGGATGCTCAGGACCCTCCTCGGGATTGAGGTCTGAACCGCTCCGTCAAAAGTAGCCCTTTTCCCGGAGGGAGAGAATACCCTTCTTCGAAACGATCAGATGGTCCAGGACCTGTATCCCCAGGATCCTCCCCGCCTCGGCCAGCTGGCGGGTGACTTCTAGGTCCTGGGGTGTGGGCTCGAGCGACCCTGAGGGGTGATTATGGGCCAGGATCACCGCTGCGGCTCGGTCGGCGATGGCGTTGACGAACACCTCCCGGGGATGGACTTGGGAGGAGTCCAGGAGGCCTACCGTGACCACCCGGGTTTGGATCACCTCCCCTGCCCCGTTCAGGGTGAGGCAGAGGAAGTACTCTTGCTTTTTATCGGCGATGTGCTGGATGTAGGGGAGGACGTCCTTGGGTTCACGAATCCGGGGGCGTTCCCGCTGGAAAAACCGGCGGGCGAGCTCGAAGGCGGCCACGATCTGACAGGCTTTGGCCACGCCGATGCCCGCGAGTTCGCGGAGATCCTCCACCGACCAGTGGGGGAGGTCCGGCCCGGCCTTTTCCAGGATCATGCGGGCGAGATCCAGGGCGCTCCTCCCCGCGACCCCGGTGCGGAGCAGGATCGCCAAAAGCTCCGCATCGGAGAGCGCCTCCGGCCCCCGCTCCAAGAGCTTCTCCCGCGGCCGTTGAAAATTCGGCAGGTCCCTGATTCGCTTACGTGCCATCCGGTTCGTCTCCGTTCATCCCCAGGTCCGGGAGCTCGAGGTGCGGGTATTTCTCGTGGAAATAGGCCGAGAGCAGCGCCCGGAAGAGCTTTGTATGTCTCGGGATCTTTAAATGAAGGAGCTCGTGGATGATCACCGCCGTGCGCACCGGCCCCGGCTGCCGTAAGAGATCTCGATCGAAGGTGAGCCGGCCCGCGGAGGAGCAACTCGCCCACTTGCGCTTCATCCTGCGGATACGTATTTCCTTGGGCTCCACTCCGATCCGGCGGGCCCAACTCAGCACCTCGGCCCGGAACAGTTCAGCGGGCACCGTGTCCTCCAAAGGCGCCCACTCCCGGGTCATCCCGACCTCCTCAGCATCCGCAGGAGCTTTTCGACCAAGTCCACCACCTCGTCCACGCCCGCGTCGATCATGATCCGGTACATACGCTTGCGCAGTTCCCGCTCCTGTGCCGTGTCGCTGCCCCAATGGGGGAATTCTAAAAGCGCCCTCTCCACTTCCCGCGCGATACCTTCTGCCCCCGCTAGGCCCTCTCGTTTGAGGTACCAGAAGACCGCGAACCCCTCGGGCGAAAGCTCCGAGTCCTCCCGGGCCCGCTCCGCTTCCCGCAGTTCCGCGATCAACTTCTCCAGCTCGCGCAGGGCCTCCTGGCTCGAGATCTGCCGCTCCTGGAACAGTTTGGCGATGGCCTCAGCCCGCTCGCCGATGGGGATGAGATAAGGATCCCTATCTTTCCGAGCCGCAACCAGCTTGTAGAAGGCCTTGATCAGGTTGAACACCCGTACCGTCTCCGGGACATCCGCCTGGGCCAGCTTCTCCAGCGCTCGGCTGTCCAGGGCGTACACCGGACCCAACTCGCCGACTCCTGTTGTTCGGGTATGCGCCTGCACGATCTCCGCGGTCTTCCGGAGGAAGCTCCGGTCCACGGGGCTTCCCGGCTCGTATGCCTCCCTCACAAGCCGGTAAATCCGGACGAGTTCCTGATAATCGGCGAAATAAGGGCGCAAGAACGGATCGGGAGAAAGGATCTCGTAGAGTTCCTCCAGCTCCTGGAAGAACCGGTAAAACTCTTCACGCCGCTCACGATCGCGGAAGAACTCGAGCACCGCCTCCACGGCCTTGTCCCCGCTCTTTCCTTGCTCGAGGGCGAGGTATTTCTCCCGGCCCTCTTCCATAAGGGTGCCGAATCGCCCCTGGAGGACGTCTATCCCCTGCACCACCCCGGCCACGTCCTTGGAGTCGAAGGCCAATGCCCGCTCCAGCTTGTCGAAGATCCCCACGAAGTCCAGGATGAGCCCCGCCGTCTTGCGCCTCCCTTCTCCCTCATAGGGGCGGTTCACCCGGGCGATGGTCTGGAGGAGCACGTGGTCCCGCATGGGCTTGTCGAGGTACATGCAGTAGAGGATGGGCGCATCGTAACCGGTGAGGAGTTTTTCAGTGACGATCAAGATCTTGGGGAGCTCTCCGGGTTTGCGGAACGCCTTCCGGATCTCGGCCTCCCTATCCTGACTGAGGTGGTAACGGGCGAGCTCCGGCGGATCGTTGGGGCCGCGGCTGATCACCACCTGGGACCACTCCGGCGGGAGCCAGCGGTCCAGTTGCTCTTTGTAAAGGGCACAGGCCTCCCGGTCCACGGCCACCACGAACGCCTTAAACCCCATGGGATCCACGTACTTCCTGAAATGGTCGGCGATAAACTCCGTCACCTTCTCCACCCGGGAGGGGCTCTTGAGCATGTTCTTCAGGGTGACCGCCCGATCCAGCACCCGGTTGAGCTCTTCCACATCGCTCACGCCCTCCAGCTCGGCCAGCGCCCAGAACTCCCGCTCCATGGCGTCCCGGTCGGCGATGAGCTCGTTGGGAGCGAGCTGGTAGTGCAGGGGCACGGTGGTGCCGTCCTCGATGGACTCCCGGATGGAGTACTTGTCCAGGTATCCCCTAGGATCGTCCGTGCCGAACGTCTTGAATGTCCCCTTGCCGTGGGCCGTCCTGTCGATGGGAGTCCCGGTGAAGCCGACGAAGGTGGCGTTGGGGAGGGCGCCCATGAGGTAGTTCCCCAGGTCCGCTCCGGTGCTTCGGTGAGCCTCGTCCACCAGGACGAAAATGTTGTCCCGTGTGTTGATGTTTGCCGGCATGTCGTCGAACTTGTGGATCATGGAAACGATCAGGCCCCGGGTATCCCTGGCCAAGAGCTCCCGCAAGTGCCGCTTGCTCCGAGCCACCTCCACATGGCCGAAGCCCACCGATTCCAGGTTCTGGAAGAGCTGCTGCTGGAGCTCGTTTCTGTCCACGATCATGAGCACCGTGGGATTCCGGAACAGCGGATCCGAGAGCAAGAGCTTCGCCACGGTGATCATGGTGTAGGTCTTGCCGGAGCCCTGGGTGTGCCAAATGAGACCGCGGCGCTTACCGGGATCCCGGGCCCGGGCGATCACCCGCTCAGCAGCCCGGATCTGATGGGGCCGGAGCACCACCTTGGAGAGCTCGCCGTCCTTGCGCACGAACAGGACGTAATCGGCGAGCACCCGCAAAAGCCTCCGGGGGGCCACGAATGTCTTCACCAGCGTCTCGAAATCCCCGCTCTCTTCGTCCTTCCAGTTGAAGAGGGCCTTCCGGGAGAGGTTCCAGGTGGGGCCGTAATAGAACCGCACGAGGTGGGTGACGGCGAAAAGCTGGACCAGGGCCATGAGCTCCGGGCCCTCCCGATGGTAGCGGCGGAGCTGATCCAGAGCCTCGGCGATCCCCTCGAGGCGGGTGGCCGCCTTGGTCTCCACCACCAGCACCGGGATCCCATTGATGATGAACACCACATCGGGCCGGATGGTATGGGTGCCGCTGGTGAAGGTGAACTCATCGGTCACGTGGAATGTATTGCGTTCCGGATGATCGGGATCCAAGAAGCGGACATTCCGCTCCCGGCGCTCCTCCTCCACGAACACCGTTTTCAGGCCAGCGAGATACTCCCAGGCGGTCAAGTTCCCCTCGATGGAGGGGCGAACGGTGATGAAGCGGCGAACGAGTTCCTCAGCTCTGTTCAGGTCTACGATGCCGGGGTTGAGCCGCTGGAGCTGGCCAACCAGTACCTCGTGGAGCACCGGGCCGGTTTCCCCTCGCCTGAGCCGCAGGGCCTCCTCCGGGGGCAAGTATTCCCAGCCCGCCTCCTCCGCGTAGCGGATAAGGGGCTCCTGCACGCTTCGGCGTTCACTTCCCAGGGTCATCGCGAAATTCTTTATCCAAAATACCCTTCACCACACGCAGCAATTCCGGGATTTTGTTCGTTACCACATCCCAGAGGATCTCCTCATCTACGCCAAAATATTCGTGCACAACGACATTCCTCAGTCCCGCGATGTTTCGCCAGTTCACTTCGGAGTAACGGTTTCGGATC
>Ga0209426_1000885_pt1 | contig 23405 bp, 24 predicted proteins | sample Deesub1362B_J571_FD_187697 | JGI IMG/M metagenome (GOLD analysis project Ga0209426, IMG submission 187697) | Deep oceanic, basalt-hosted subsurface ecosystem from Juan de Fuca Ridge flank, Pacific Ocean, CORK Borehole 1362B_J2.571 (SPAdes)... ...
CCCCCTTTCTGTCTGTTTGCCCTAAAATAAGCACATACCATGCCAGAGCCCTAACCCATTGATTCTAAATAACTTTCCTCTCACAGCCCATTGCATTAAGGCAAATCCTTTTGCAGAAATGCAAAAACAGGGGTTTCTATGCTATATCAGGATGGTTAAGAGACCGGAAGGCCAGTGCTACTGCTTCTTCGGCTGTTTTAGCCTGGACAACACCCTTTATGTTCCATGTCTGGATTCCTATAACAGGTTTCCGCATCTGCAGTGCAAAGGCAATCTCTGAAAGGGTACCATATTCTCCTCCAATTGCGATAAAGACATCTGCTGTCCTTGCGATAATCACATTTCTTCCTATTCCCATGCCTGTGGCTATGGGAACATCTATGTAAGGATTGGCATATGTTTTGTCATCCTGAGGCAGAATCCCTATGGTAAGACCCCCTGCCTGCTTGGCACCTCTGGCAACCGCCTCCATCACCCCTTCAAGCCCACCACAAACCACTATCGCATCCCTTTCAGCCAGGAGTCTGCCCACCTTCTCAGCCTCCTGGAGCAGAGGCTCACCTACCTGTCTTCCCCCAATAACACCAACAACTCTCTTCATATCATGCATATTATAACTTAATTGCTTGGTTTAAGCACTCACTTCCCTTGACAATGTTTCCAAGGAAAAACTATACTTCAAAGACAAAATCACTTTTCGCAGGAGTGTTTATGGAAGAACATCTAAATGAAATGTATGAAGAATCCAGAAGGCTCTTTGAGGAAGGAAGGTATACAGAGGCTGAACCCTTACTAAAAGACATCCTTAGAATAAAACCAAACTATGCAGATGTGCTTAATAAACTTGGATTTATAGCCCATATAAAGGGAGAACTTAAAGAGGCGGTAGAGTATTTCAGAAAAGCCTTAGAGATCAATCCCTTTTATACAGAAGCCTCCCTTAATCTGGCAATTACATACAATGAGATGGGTGAGTTTGAGAAGGCAAAGAATGTTATTGCCATGGCAGCCCAGATAGCACATCCATCTCCTGAAAAGATTGACAGATTTGCCGCAAAGAAACTCGCCAATGAACACTTCAGGCTGGGGAACCTGTATATGGAGTTTGGAATGTATGACGAGGCTATTGAAGAATTCAGAAAGGCTCTGAAGATGGCTCCAGACTTCCCTGATGTACACACAAAGCTCGGCATAGCCTTAAGAAATAAGGGACAGTACGAGGATGCGATTGTACATTTCAACAGGGCAAAAGAGATAAATCCCAACTACGGAGCAGCATGGATACAATTGGGCTTAACCTACTATATGAAAGGCTTAACAGGACTGGCAATAGAGGAATGGGAAAATGCCTTAAAAATGAACCCCGGCCTCAAAGAGGCGGAAAACTATCTCAGATTTATTAGAAAAGAAGAAGAAACCATCTGAAGGTTATGCTTAACCACGCCGGGCTGCTGCAGATAGACTCTTTAAACCTATACTATTATGCTCGCCATAAAAAGGTCCATATTGTCTCTAATATGAGTCTCTCCATCAGACCTTACGAGGTCTTTGGACTGGTAGGAGAAAGCGGCTGTGGTAAGACAATGACAGCACTGTCAATCCTCAGACTTCTACCAAGGGTTATTAAACCTGAAGGAAAAATTCTCTTCTGTCCTCCAGACAGTCCTCCCCTTGATCTCCTGAATGTCCCTCCAAGGACCCTTAACCAGATAAGGGGCAAACATATCGGGATGATCTTCCAAGAGCCTATGACATCACTCAATCCTGTATTCACAATAGGCACCCAGATTGCCGAGCCCCTCATATTCCACGAGGGCATCACCAAAAAGGAGGCCCTCAGAAGGGCTGTCCAGCTTCTTGAGAGAGTAAAAATACCTGAACCAGAGAAGACTATCAAATACTACCCCCATCAACTGTCAGGAGGGATGAGACAGAGGGTGATGATTGCCATTGCTATAAGCTGTACCCCATCGCTACTGATAGCAGATGAACCAACCACTGCACTTGATGTAACCATACAGGCTGAGATACTGGACCTCTTAATGGAGATAAAAGAGGAATCTGGCATGGCTGTGATACTTATAACACATGATCTCTCCATTATTTCTGAGACTGCTGATAGGGTTGCTATTATGTATGCTGGCAGCATTGTTGAGATGGCACCTGTAGAAAGGATCTTCTCAGAACCCTCTCACCCCTATACAATGGGACTTTTGGAATCTTTACCCTTGGAAAGAGGCAGAAAATTGACCCCTATACCAGGAACAGTGCCTTCACCAGAGGAACTTCCCAGAGGATGTAAGTTTTCCAACAGATGTAGATTCCGGGTTGTAGAGTGTGACATAGTTGAACCTCCTCTTAAAGAGGTGGCCCCTGAGCATTTTGTAAGGTGTATAAGAAAGATATGATCTGTATACTGAAGACAGAGGGATTAAAAAAATACTTCTATCCACGAGAAGGGGTCTTCGGCAAAAAAGCTCTTATAAAGGCTGTGGATGGAGTGGATATTTCTGTGTATAAAGATAGCATATTTGCGGTTGTGGGAGAGAGTGGCTCAGGCAAATCCACACTTGCAAAACTGCTCCTCCGATTAATAGAACCAACAGAGGGCAGAGTGATATATAGAGGGAAGAATATATCAGAACTCAAAAAAGAAGAACTTAAAAACTTCAGAAAAAAAGTACAGGTGATCTTTCAAGATCCATTCTCTTCTTTGAACCCGAGAATGACGGTCTTCTCAATACTGTCTGAACCATTAAAGGTCCATAAGGTGCTAACTTCAAAGAGACAACTCCGTGAAAGGGTCATGGAACTGCTGGATACGGTGGGGCTGAAGACTGAACATATGGATAGATATCCCCATGAATTCAGTGGTGGTCAGAGGCAGAGGATATGTATAGCAAGAGCCCTTGCCCTTGAGCCTGAATTGATTATTGCAGATGAACCCCTGAGTGCCCTTGATGTCTCTATCCAGGCACAGATTCTGAATCTCTTGTCAGAATTGAGACAAACAAAAGGACTCTCCTTTGTCTTTATCAGTCATGACCTGAATCTGATTCACTATTTTTCTGATTATGTAACGGTCATGTACAAAGGCAGGATAGTTGAAGAGGGTCCCTCTGAGGTGGTCTTTCAGAGGCCACTGCATCCTTATACAAAGACCCTTCTGGATGCCCTGCCGAAACTCAGAACAAAAGGAAGGACTATAATCAGAAAAAAAAGGACTTTATCCTATGAGAGGGTAGAAGCAGGCACTGGTTGCAGTTTCTATCCAAGATGTCCAGAACCTCTTGAGGCCTGCAAAGAGGAAGAACCTCATCTTAAAGGGGCAGACGACCGCAGGGTCGCATGCCTAAGGGTGTAGTTTCTTATTTATACTTAAGGGAAGGCACTATTTTGTTAAATGCCCAGAATAGCACGAAGGGCATGACCCCCACGACCAAGGCGCCCATCAACCCTTCTTTAAAGGTCTCAATATTATGGGGAATTATTGGGATATGGTAATGCATATAACCTGAGAAAGTGAGAGAGAAGGCCTGTCCTCCTATCACCACATTCCATCTCATCATAAATACACCGAAAAGCACCAAAACCAGAGCAATCACCATTCTCCTGATTGATGCCTTCGGTAACAAAAGAAGTACAAAAGGCAACAGATTACCCAGTCCATACTGGAGTATAAATATATTTACAAAATCCTTCCCATATATCACTGACCGAAGAATATCCCAGGACTTAACTGCAGTATAGCCTCTGAATACCAGGTCCAACAGCTCAAGAGTAATGGCTGCAATCATAAAGCCTACCAAATATTTTGATGTCTTTCTTATAAGCTCCAGTTCAGCACCCTTCACATCTTCTACAGTTAACTCCCATGGTTTCTTAGAGGTCTTGATACGGAATTTCTTCCATTCCATTATCAGAATATATGTGAGCATACAGAGGGCTATACCAGAGACAATTGCAGACATGATAAATATAACAGGCATCAGTGGGGTCATCCATAAAGCATTCGCCTTAACAGAACCGAATATGAACCCTGCATATCCATGGAGAAAACAGGCCACAGGTATCCCCACTCCTGCCAGTATTTTAATAGCCTTCTCATCCTTCTTGAGTGCCTCCTCGCTAATGTCATATGCCCCCAAGGTGAGTATCCGATAAATACACCCCTTAATCTTATTGAGAATGCCTTCTTTGTCTTTCAGCTCCAATGCCTGCTCCACAAAGAACTTCCTGTAAACAAACCATATCTCTGAGGCAACTATCATGGAGTAGGTAAAGAATACTATCCCGAAGGCAGAGATAGCAGAGGTAAAATGGGGTGTAAAGAAGACCTCTGTGCCTCTTAAGGGATGTTGCAGATGCAACAGAAGAGGCATGGGAGCGGCTATCAGCAGGGCAAAGGAGAACACCAGAGAAAACTTTGCCATATCTTTGAGGTCTTTCTGCCCAAAGACATGATACAAGGAGCTCAAAACAAAGGCACCTGCAACAAGTCCTGTCATAAGGGGATACATCACTATCTGGATACTCCAGTAAATAAATTCATTTGGATAAGTAAAAAGCTCCTTTGTAGTCCATTCAAGTCCATGCACATACCCTTCCATAATATCACCTCACATTTTTATCCAAACCCAGGTAATATACCTGAGGTTTTGTTCCATATTCGTCTTTAAGTACCGCCACCCTCTCATTCAGAATCACCTTTGTTATAGGGTCGTTGAGGTCTTTGAGGTTGCCCACCTGTCTTGCTCCAAAGGGGCACGCCTGCACACAGGCCGTCTTCATCCCCTTTACAAGACGATGAATACAAAAGGTACACTTCTCTGCGGTTCTGTATACAGGATGGAAAAATCTTACCCCATATGGACAGGCCATTATACAGTATCCACAGCCTATACACCAAGACCTGTCCACGAGAACAACCCCATCTGCCCTCTGATAGGTAGCCCCTACTGGACAGACCTGTACACATGGAGGTTTCTCACACTGATTGCAGAGTTTCGGGACAAAGAATGCCTTTGCTATATCTGCTGGTTTTATCTCTGTCTCCCGGACCTTGAGGGAGACAAATCCGTCTCTGCCTCCCATCGGTGTATCAGCAAAGACCCTACCATCTTTCAAGATCACATATCTTTCTATCCAAGTTCTTGTTACAGGTGCATCATAGGGCACTTCATTTTCCAGTTTACATGCCTTAACACAGAATCCACATCCCACACACTTATATGTATCCACAAGAAAACCCCATCTTACATTGGTCTTCTCTATCTCAGCCCTGACTTCCCCAGGCTTAAGAATTCTCAAACCTCCCAGAGGAAGCACTGAAGCAATAGTCCCACTTAAAGCGGTCTTCAAGAAGTCTCTCCTCGTAAATTTCATCACCAGCCCTCCATATCTGGTTTATGTGGGTTATGACACATACTGCATTCCATACCAGGATTATGTTGTGCAGGTTCCACACCTTTCAGTTTCCCTCTTAGGCTTGTGGGATAGGGCAGTTTGGCATGACACCTGAGACAGAGCTGTCTGCTTTTGTCTACAGTAAGCTTCGGTGGATCCTGAGGGTGCTCCAATGCGGGACCATGACAGTTCTCACACTGTATCACTTTGTGCTTTGAGGAAACAATAGGTTCATACTTGTCAGAATGGCAATCCTTACAGTACTGCTTTGTCCTGTACTTTACCTTGAACTCTTCCCATTCCTTCTCATTACTCCTTCGATAATAACTGTACATAAATCCCCGCTCATATACTCCAAAATCCGGAGGGACAACAAACTGACGGGCCAGAAGAATGCTACCAACAATAACCAAGACCACAATAAGTGGACGGTATACATGGGTTTTCATTATAAAACGCCTCCTTTATTGCTCTTCCATTTGGAAGAGTGTCTCTTTTACCTCCCCTTAAATTATTATATTTAGAGCTTAACCGCCTATAAATTCCAGCGGTTCTTTGTATTCATGACACTGGGTGCATATCTGTTTTGCCTGTTCTTTTGTAACACGCCATGAATGGGGTTTGTGACAGGTATTGCATTCAAGCCCCATTGTCTGAACATGCATGGTATGTTTACCCACATTCACGATCTGTTTATGACAACTACGGCATGTGCCATAGTCAGGCCTCACTTTCTCATGAGGCTTATGACACTCATAGCAATAAAACTGCATTGGGGCATTCTTAGGAACATTGATCTTTACTGCCTTATTAATTATCTCCTTTGAAGGCTGATAATGAGTTACATCAAGTGTTTCATCTGCCAGTAGTTCCTTCCTAACAGAGGCGTCACCATGACAGAATAGACATTTCTTCCTGCCTGGTTTTAGATCTACTCTCCGATCAGTATGACAGTTCAGACAGGCAAGCCCTTTCATACCCTCACCATGGACCTCTTTGCCCTGATGACACTTTATACAGAATTTCGCATCAGGAGTAAACTCATGAACAACATATCCATGACACTTGGAGCACTCAATCTGTTCCATAAAATAGTGTTTGGCATGTAAGGGTGAATAATTGATCTTCTTAGCATTAGGATATCTTTCATCCGTTTCCCAGTGACATTTTACACAGTATTTCCATGGGACAATCACCTTCCCATGCCTGGGTGGAACCGTCTTTGGTCTGTGAAGGATAAAATTTATAAGAAGTCGATTCTGTTCAGGAATTGATAGATGATGACACTCATGGCAGTTAATACCACTATGTTCACTCTCTTCCCATTTGTCATAGGCAGGTTTCATAAGGTGGCAACTAATACAGAATTTCGGATTGTTTTGGGTAAAATCATAAAATTTAAAGGCAACCACACCACCACCGACCATCAATGCCAGAAACAATACAGCAATTATTATCTTTCCCTTCAGTGGTATACCCTCATGCATCCACCTTAATCCCTTCATTTAACCTCCCCCTTAATTTTATATTTCTTTCATTGCCTCATAGGCAGCTTTCACAGTCTTGTCTATATCTCTGTCAGTATGGGCAAGGGACATAAACCCTGCCTCAAACTGACTTGGAGCTATATAAACACCTCTTTCCAGCATTCCCTTAAAGAATCTGGCAAATTTCTCTGTATCAGCAAGCTTTGCAGTTGTGTAATCATACACCTCACGGTCTGTAAAGTATGTACAGAACATAGTGCCTGCTCTGTAAAATTTCACTTTTACACGGGCCTTTTTGGCTGCATCCCTCAGGCCTTCTTCAAGTGCCTCTGCCTTCTGCAATATCTTCTCAAAAGTCCCCTTTCTTGAAAGAATCCTCAGTGTCTCAATACCTGCAGTCATTGCAAGGGGGTTCCCAGAAAGGGTTCCTGCCTGATAAACAGGCCCCTCAGGGGCAACCATACTCATTATCTCTTTCTTGCCACCATAGGCACCTACTGGAAGACCTCCGCCTATTACCTTACCAAGACAGGTCATATCTGGTATCACTCCAAAATACTCCTGGGCACCTCCATAGGATACCCTGAACCCGGTCATTACTTCATCAAAAATCAGAACAATCCCGTATTTCTCTGTAATCTTTCTCAATCCTTCAAGAAAGCCCTTCCGGGGCAGTACGCATCCTATATTGCCTACTACAGGCTCAAGAATAATACATGCAATATCCTTCCACTCTTTTTTTACAACTGATTTAAGGGTTTTAAGATCATTAAAAGGCAATGTAATGGTGTTTCTTGCATATGCCCTGGGTACTCCTGGACTGTCTGGAACTCCAAAGGTGGTGGCTCCAGAGCCTGCCTTGACAAGCAATCCATCGGCATGCCCATGATAGCATCCTTCAAACTTGATGATCTTATTCCTTCCAGTAAAACCTCTTGCAATTCTTATTGCAGACATGGTAGCCTCTGTACCAGAGTTAACCATCCTTACCTTCTCAATTGATGGATATGCTTTAAGAACCATATCTGCAAGTTTTACCTCAAGCTCTGTAGGCGCTCCATAGCTGGTTCCTCTTTCAACAGCCTCTTTAAGTGCCTTTACCACCTTAGGATGGGCATGCCCAAGAATCAAAGGACCCCAGGAAAGGACATAATCTATGTAAACATTACCATCCACATCATATATCTTGGAACCTCTGGCATGAGATACAAAGAAGGGTTCACCTCCTACTGCCTTGAAGGCCCTGACAGGGCTGTTAACTCCTCCAGGAATCAGTTTTTTCGCCCTTCTGAATAGTCTTTTTGACTCAACTCTCATATCTTTTTTCATCTTTCTACCCCTTCAGAAAAAGACTTGACAACCAATTTAACACAAATCCCTGTTTTTTGTCAAAAAACATAACATTATAACATAAAATTTTAATTAACTTAACAAATGATAATTAGAATTTTAAATTCTTTCATTATTATATTTAATGGATTTTATAGTTGACAAAGGATATGGATATGATGTATAAATAACGCCATGCCGGGCAGTTATCTGCCATCAGGTTATCTTGCTGTATTGATGTTTATATTGGTCTCCTTGGCCTTCGGGCTTGGTACCCTCCTTATCGGTTTCTTTTTCAGACCAAAAAGACCCTATAAAGAAAAGCTCAAACCCTATGAATCAGGAATAGAACCTGTTGGAGAACCGAGAACAAGGTTCGGAATAAGGTTTTATGTGATAGCCATGCTTTTTGTAGTGTTTGATGTGGAGGCAGTATTTCTCTATCCATGGGCTGTGGTGTTTGACAAGATTGGTCTATTTGCATTCATAGAAATGATGATCTTTATCTTCATCCTGCTGGTAGGTTATATCTATGCATGGAGAAAAGAGGCATTTAAGTGGGAATAATTTTATCTGAGGTGATTAAGTAATGATAATAGACACTGTGACAGAGACAATTGAGGTTGAGGAAGGAATAAAGATAATACCAGGGGCCAATACAATTATTACCACCATTGATAAGATCGTCAACTGGGCAAGGGCTTCCTCACTCTGGCCGATGACCTTTGGACTCGCCTGTTGTGCCATAGAAATGATGACCACTGGCTCAAGCCACTATGACCTTGACCGTCTCGGAATCATCTTCAGGGGCTCACCCAGACAGGCAGATTTCATGATAGTCGCAGGCACTGTTACAAAGAAGATGGCCCCTGTAGTAAGAAGGGTCTATGACCAGATGCCCGAACCCAAGTATGTAATCGCAATGGGAAGCTGTGCCTGTACAGGAGGAATCTTCAGAAGTTACAGCACTGTTCAGGGGTGTGATAGTTTTCTGCCTGTTGATGTTTATGTGCCTGGTTGTCCTCCACGGCCAGAAGCACTAATGTATGGAATTGTAAAGCTGCAGGAAAAGATAAGAAAGGAAAGAATCCGTTGGAGTCCCTGGAGATAAAAGAATGGAGCCCTTAGAAATAGCAGAGAAGATAAAGGAAAAGTTTCCTGAAGAGGTAAAGGATATAAGAGAATTCAGGGGACAGGTCTCGGTAACTGTAAAAAAGGAACGTATAGTAGAGATATGTCGCTGGCTCCATGATGACCCTGAACTCAATTTTGACTATCTAAAGGATCTCTGTGGCGTTGATTATCTCGGCAAAAAACCCCTAAGATTTGAAGTTGTTTATACCCTCTATAGCATGAAACACCGCCATATGATCAGGTTGAAGGCAGAGGTGGGTGAAGAGGACCCCACAATAGACAGTGTGGTAGGAGTATGGAGAGGGGCTGAGTGGCATGAAAGGGAGTGTTATGACATGTTTGGTATAATCTTTAAAGGGCATCCTGATCTCCGAAGGGTCCTTCTGCCAGAGGACTGGGAGGGTCATCCTCTAAGGAAAGATTATCCAGAAAAGGGACCTGATAAGGAGTGGAAAGGTTTTCAGGAGCTCTTAGAAAAGGCTAAGGAGTTAAGGGTATACCAATGGGAAGAGTAGAGAAACCATTAGAAACTCGTGAAATAACACTAAATATGGGACCTCAGCATCCCTCAACCCATGGAGTGTTAAGGCTTGTTCTGCAGCTGGATGGTGAGACAGTTGTTAAATGTACACCCTATGTAGGTTATCTCCATAGAGGAATTGAAAAACTTGCTGAAGGCATGACTTATCTTCAAGCACTTCCTCTTACTGACCGTCTTGATTATATCTCATCTATGGCAAACAATGTAGGTTACTGCGTAGCAGTAGAGAAACTGTTCGGCATTGAGGTACCTGAAAGGGCCAAGTTCATCAGGACCATGGTCTGCGAGATGACAAGAATAAGCAGTCATATTATCTGGATCGCCACCCATGCTCTTGACTTGGGAGCAATGACAGTATTTCTCTACTCATTCAGGGAAAGGGAATGGATCCTTGATCTATTTGAGATGCTCTGTGGTGCAAGGCTTACAGTGAGTTATCCAAGGATTGGGGGAGTAAGAAACGATGTTTCACAGGAGTTTCTTGATAGTCTGTATAAGTTCACTGAAGAATTTCCGAAAAGGATAGAAGAGTATGAGACACTCATTGATAAGAACCGGATCTGGCTTAAGAGAACAAAGGGAATAGGTGTTATATCTGCTGAAGAAGCTATAAACTGGGGTCTCAGTGGTCCAATGCTTAGGGGCTCTGGTGTCAAATATGATGTGAGGAAGGCATTCCCATATGATGCCTATGACAAGGTGGACTTTGAAGTTCCTATTGGCAAGAATGGAGATGTTTACGATAGGTACCGTTGTAGGATGGAGGAACTGAGACAGTCAAACAGGATAATACGCCAGTGCATTGAAAAACTCCCACCAGGTCCAATAATGGCTCCAGATGCTCCCAAGTTTACTCTTCCGCCAAAGGACAGAGTGCTTGCTGATATGGAATCCCTGATCCATCACTTTGTGCTAATAACAAAGGGACCCATGGCTGCTCCAGAAGGTGAGATATATGTAGCCACTGAGGTACCCAAAGGAGAGCTGGGTTTTTATATAGTAAGTGACGGTACTGGAAGGCCCTATAGAATGCGTATAAGGGCACCATCCTTTGTACATACATCGGTACTGCCGAGGCTATCAGAGGGGCATCTGGTAGCAGATGTAATAGCAAACATAGGCACAATTGATATAGTGCTTGGAGAGTGTGACAGATAATGGTGGAATTAGAGAAAGAGATAAAGGAGATAGTGGAGAGGTATCCTGACAGGAGGGCAGCCCTTCTTCCAAGTCTGTATGTGGCTCAGAAGCACTATGGCTGGTTGAGTCAGGATGCCTATGAGGCGGTGGCAGAGACACTGAATCTTCCAAAGGCGACTGTTAAAGGAGTAGCAACCTTTTATGCAATGTACAAACACAAACCCATGGGCAGACACCTGATACAGTTATGTACAAATGTAGCATGTATGGTAATGGGAGCAGAAAGGCTTATTGACTTGTTAAAAGACAGGTATGGAATTGAACCTGGGGGCACTACAGAGGATGGAAGGTTTTCTCTTGTTATCATGGAATGCATAGGTGCCTGTGACAGGGCACCAGCAATGCTCGTTAATACAGATTTTCATCATAGCCTTAATGAGAATAACATCTTTGAAATACTGGAGAACTATAAATAGGCTATGGAAAAGGTATTATTAAAAAATATTGAAAATCCAAACTCACACAGGATTGATGAGTATATAAATACAGGTGGCTACAGGTCTCTACAGAAAGCCCTGAAGGAGATGAAGCCTGAGGAGATACTGGAAGAGGTAAAGAAGTCAGGTTTAAGAGGCCGTGGTGGAGCAGGTTTTCCCACAGGGATGAAATGGGACTTTGCATCAAGAGACCCTAAATTCCCCAAATATCTCCTCTGTAATGCAGATGAAGGAGAACCCGGAACCTTCAAGGACAGACCCATTCTCGAGAGGAATCCCCATCTCCTTATAGAGGGAATGGTTATATCTGCATATACTTTAAAGACAGAGAGAGGTTATATCTACCTAAGGGGTGAGTATCCCTATGCAAAGGTAGTTCTTGAAGAGGCGATAAAAGAGGCATATGAGAAGGGATATCTTGGAGACAATATCTTGGGCACCGGTTTCAGTTTTCATCTGAGCGTGCATCAGGGAGCAGGGGCATACATCTGTGGAGAGGAGACGGCACTCATTGAGTCCATAGAGGGCAAGAGGGGACAGCCGAGAATAAAGCCCCCGTTTCCTGTAAATGTTGGTGCCTGGGGTATGCCCACAGTAGTGAACAATGTAGAGACACTGGCAAATATTCCTTATATTGTAGAGATAAGTGGTGAGGAGTACTCAAAAATAGGCAGTCCAGACTGTCCTGGACCAAAGCTCTACTCTGTCAGTTGTTGTGTAAAACAGCCAGGTGTGTATGAGTTGCCAATGGGAACCAGCCTGAAAGAGATAATTTATACCCATGCAGGTGGAATCCGTGATGACAGACCTCTTAAGGCAGTGATACCCGGTGGTATATCCACTCCAGTGCTTACTCCAGATAAGATTGAATGTCCCATGGATTTTATAAATCTACCCAAATATGGGAGCATGCTCGGCTCTGGAGCAGTAATGGTTTTTGATGACAGAGTCTGTATGGTAAAGGTATGCTGGAGAGCAGTAAAATTCTTCGAACACGAATCCTGTGGTAAGTGCACACCCTGTAGAGAGGGCACAGGCTGGATGAAGAATATTCTCGAAAGGATCGAATCAGGAAGGGGAAGAAAAGGGGATATAGAGCTGCTGCAGGATGTTTCAAAAAGCATACAGGGCAAGACATTCTGTCCCTTGGGAGATGGAGCAGCCGGAGTGGTACTAAGTTTTGTTAGAAACTTTACTGAGGAGTTCGAGTATCACATAGAAAATCACAAATGCATGGTGGCTGAGTCATGATAAAACTCACAATAGATGGAATAGAAGTAGAACTGGAAAAGCCTGTCACAGTGCTTGAGGCAGCCAAAAAGGCTGGCATAAAGATACCTACACTCTGTTATTTTGAAGGACTGCCACCTTTTGGTGGATGTAGACTCTGTCTCGTAGAGGTGGAGAAGCTACCAAAGCTCCAGACAGCCTGTACCATAATGGCTGCCGATGGGATGGTTGTAAGGACAGAAACACAGGAGATAAAGGCAGCAAGAAGGGCAATGCTTGAATTCCTCCTTATAAATCATCCCCTTGACTGTCCCTACTGTGATAAGGCAGGCGAGTGTGAACTCCAAGACCTCGTAGCAAAATACGGGCCTGAAGCAGGCAGATTTGCAGAAGGCAAAAGAAGACACCCTGAGAGCTTTGATGACCCCATTATAGTGAGGAATATGGAGCGGTGTGTCCTCTGCACCAGGTGTATAAGGATGTGTGAAGACCTACAGGGAGCTTATGCCATCTCGGTCACAGGCAGAGGAGCCCATTCCTTTGTGGAACCCTTCTCAGGTGGAAGATATGACTGCGAGTACTGTGGTAACTGTCTCACAGTATGCCCTGTGGGTGCAATCATGTCACGTCTTCACAGACATAGTTACCGCCCCTGGTTTGTGCAGAAGGAATCAGAGAGCATATGTGGTTACTGTGGTGTGGGATGTAGAATGGTTATCCAGACAAGGGAGAACTCCATTATCAGAACCATCCCCAGACTCGGATTGGGTCTGAACAAGGGACTGCTGTGTGTTAGAGGAAGATTCGGATATGACTATATTGAGAGTCCTGAGAGATTAACCACTGCATACATAAGAAAAGATGGAGAGCTCAAACCTGCAAGCATTGAAGAGGCCTTGGAGTTTGTGGCCAGGAGGCTCAAAGAGATAAAGGACTCCCATGGAGCAGACTCCATAGGTGCTGTCGCCTCTGGAAGGTGTACAAATGAGGATAACTATATGCTCCAGAGACTATTCAGGTTTGTGATCGGTACTAATAATATAGATTCCTTAGCAAGACTCTATTATGTTCCCACCATACAGTACCTTGAAAGGATATTTGGCCAGGGTATAACAGCCAATCTCATCCCTGGAATAGCCAACTCTGATGGTGTCTTTGTGGCTGGTGGAGACCCCACAAAGATAAACCCTATACTGGGCCTTCAGATACGCACCTGCCACAGAAATGGTGGAAAGATAATAGTCCTTGGCCCAGCAGGGGGTCTGAAGAGGTTTGTATCCTATGAGACAATACCTTCTCCACTGAGCGAAGAAACTATACTCAGTGCCATAGTTGTAGGCCTAAGCAGAAGCAAAGAACTGAGTGGAGAGAACAAATATATCGAGGAAAAGATAAAGGCTACCAAGGAGCCCTCTGATGAAGAACTGGCTGCTGCTGGCTCTGAAAAAAGCAGGATCAACAGATTGGTTGAAGACCTTTCCACTCTTAGCAATCCCGTGGTTGTGATAGGTCCAGAACTGCTTCAGTCTCCAAGACCATCAAAGGTCCTCTTCCTCATGGGTGCGATAGCCTATATGATCGGGGCAAGGATATTCGTTCTCTCTGACAGACCAAACTATCAGGGGCTTATGGATATGGGCTGTCTTCCTGACACACTGCCTGGTGCACGGCCTCTGGAGTTTGAGACATTCAGGCACAAGGTTGAGAATGCTATGGGCAGAAAGGTTCCTGAACAGAAAGGAATGAACCTTCTGGAAATGCTACAGGCTGCTAAGGAAGGACGTATTAAGGCACTTTATGTAATGGGCGAAAACCTCGCCTATCATCTGCCAGAGTCAGAAGACTCCCTGAAAGCCCTTGATCTACTCGTGGTCCAGGAACTCTATATGACAGAAACTGCCCGATTGGCAGATGTAGTCCTTCCTGCTGCAGGATGGTCAGAGAAGGAAGGGACCTTTACAAATCTTGAACGGAGGCTACAGAGGCTGGAAGGAGCCAAAGTCTCTCTCGCTGGATTGGAAGACTGGCGAATTCTCTCAAAGCTGATGGCAAGAATGGGTGAGGAAAAGATTTTTGACGACATTAGACATATCTGGGAAGAGATAGTAAATGTCTCTCCACTGCATGGAGGAATCAATATTGATGAAATAGGACCTGATGGATTCATGTATCCATACCATGGTGAACCTTTAAGGGGGGTTGAGGGAGAGTTTGATGTAGAGGCACTGGATGAGGTGGCAAGACCTTCAGAGACAGAGAAATTTATACTTCTAATGGACAGACCTCTGTACCACTCTGGCACCCAAAGCAGAAGATCAAAAGCACTTAGGAGTATTAAAGAGGAACCTGTAGTGCTTATAAATCCAGAGGACTCCCAGCAGAAAGGCCTGAAGGATTCAGATATGGTAAAACTTGTTTCTGAAAAAGACTCCCTTACTGTAAGACTCCATGTCTCAGAGGATGTGATTTCTGGCACCCTTAGACTCTGTAATACCTTCTCTGAAGTCTCCTTTAGTAGACTTGTAAACTACAGGGTAGATCCTGTTACCACTGCTGTGGTATTTACAGAAAACAGAGTGAGGTTGGAGAAGGCATGAATATCTTTGAGTATAGTATTTTTGAGTATTTTTTAAAACCAGGCAGTTTTGATGTATTAGTTAACATAATAATCATTCTGGTAAAAATAGCAATCGTACTTGGTGTGGTGATGTTTCATGTAGCCTATGCCACCTATTTTGAAAGAAAAACCATTGGAAGGATGCAGGTAAGGATGGGACCCATGGAGGTAGGTCCCCATGGACTGCTTCAGCCTATTGCTGATATGCTAAAACTCTTCTTTAAGGAAGACATCATACCAGAGAAGGCAGATAAAACCATCTTTTATATTGCTCCTATTGTCTCACTAATGGCAGCAATGAGCTCACTTGCTGTAATACCCTTTTATAAAGACTTTGCTGTAGCAAATATAAATATAGGGTTGCTTTTTATTCTTGCCATGTCCTCTCTCGGTTCTTATGGTATTATTCTGTCTGGATGGTCCTCAGACTCTAAGTATGCCTTTCTTGGAGGTCTGAGGTCCTCAGCCCAGGTGTTAAGTTATGAGATCGCTATGGCCCTTAGTCTCGTGGGAGTTATGATGATGGCAGGTTCTCTGAATATGAATGAGATAGTAAAGGCACAGGCAGAGTATCCCACAGGACTGTATCTTATACCACAGATAATAGGTTTCTTTGTCTTTGTTGTGGCTGCCCTTGCTGAAACAAACAGAACACCCTTTGATCTGCCTGAAGCAGAGAGTGAGCTTGTGGCAGGATACTTTGTTGAATACAGTGGTATGAGGTTCGCCCTCTTTTATGTGGCAGAGTATGTGGGAATGATAATAATGGGCTGCTTGGCTGCAACATGTTATTTCGGTGGCTGGACAATACCATGGTATATAATAAAGATACTCCCCTTCTTGAAATATGTGCCCGGAGTTGTCTGGTTCACACTGAAGGTCTACTTTGTTGTCTTCTGCTATTACTGGATCAGGGCAACTGTACCAAGGTACAGATATGACCAGTTAATGTCCATTGGTTGGAAACTCCTTATACCCCTTGCCCTGGCCAATATAGCAATAACAGGAATCATAAAAGTGATGGTAAAGTAGAGGTGAGTATGACTGTACAGGAGTTTTTCAGAAAGATATTCTTTATAGAAATTCTGAAGGGTCTGTCTCTGACCCTGAGTAGACTCTTCACAAAACCTGTTACAAGAAGGTATCCGAAGCAGAAAAGGCCTGCTGCCCTTGGATTCAGAGGGCTTCATGCCCTTGTTAGGAATCCTGCCACGGGCGATGTCAAATGTGTTGGTTGTGGGCTCTGTGCAGCAATATGCCCTTCGAGATGCATATATATCTATACCTCAGAAGGCCCTGAACATCAGAAGATCGTAGATAGATATGAGATAGAGGTCTTAAGATGTGTTTACTGTGCCTTCTGTGTTGAAGCCTGCCCCTTTGGAGCTATTGTGCTTACTCCTCATTATGAATATGCAAACTATAGAAGGGAAGACTTCTACATGACCAAAGAAAAACTACTGGAGAACTGGGATAAATATATGGGAGATAAGGGGCTTGATTACTTTGATAAGTTCTGGAATCCCAAGTCTTCGCATTTCACAACCCCAGAAGGCCAGGCAGTATGGAGGCATAAGGATGGTTGAGATTATATTCGGATATTTTGCCATAACCATATTGATAATAAGTCTACTTGTAGTAACAAGTAGAAATCCTGTGCATAGTGTGCTCTGGATGTTACTCCTGTTCTTTCATGTTGCTGGAATCTATCTCCTGCTTAATGCAGAGTTTCTCGCTGCAACACAGATTATTGTATATGCAGGCGCCATACTGGTACTGTTTCTCTTCACCATCATGCTACTTGACCTTAGAGAAGAGATGCAGATACAGCGGTTCACAAGAGGCTGGCCAGCAGGACTGTTGATCTCAACAGGTGTGCTGATTGTTCTTATCACAGGGTTAAAGGGATTTAAGACCACCTTCGTCGGACAATGGGATATAAAAGAGATTGAAGAGGCAACCCATACTAAAGCACTTGGAAAGGTGCTCTTTACTGAGTATCTATTACCCTTTGAGATAGCATCTCTGGTACTTCTTATAGCAATCTTGGGAGCTGTGGTGCTGGCAAAGAAGAAACTGAAGACATAATTAAGGAGGTACTGGTTTTATGGTACCACTACATTGGTATCTATGGCTTGGAAGTCTGATGTTTTGTATTGGAATGGCTGGTTTTCTTATAAGAAGGAATATAATTATCATGTTTCTCTGCATAGAACTTATGCTCAATGGGGTGAATGTAAATCTGGTGGCATTGAGCCACTATATGCAGGACCTGAGAGGTCAGGTGTTAACCTTGATGGTAATAGCCGTAGCTGCAGCAGAGGCAGCAGTGGGACTTGCCATTGTAATTGCACTGTTCAGAAATCGTCCCACAGTACATGTAGATGAGATTACGGAGATGAAGGGGTAGGGAGATGGAATATACAGTATGGATACCTTTTTTACCTTTAATAGGCTTTATAATTAATATAATTTTTGGAAAAAAGATCCTCAGAACCCAGGCCCACTGGCCTTCTACACTGGCGGTCTTCGGCTCTCTGGTGCTTTCTATAATGGCTCTCTGGGATGTAATTAATGGTAAGACTCTAAACTATGACCTTTATAATTGGATAATCTCAGACAATTTCAGGGTTTCTGTTGGTTTCCTTGTTGACCAATTAACAGCTGTCATGCTTATAGTGGTCACCTCTGTGAGCTTTCTTGTACATGTATACTCCATTGGTTACATGCATGGTGACAGTGGGTACCCCAGATTCTTTGCCTATCTCAGTCTCTTCACCTTTTCCATGCTGATGCTGGTCATGGCCAACAACTTTCTGCAGCTGTACTTTGGCTGGGAAGCAGTTGGTCTATGTTCATATCTGCTGATAGGATTTTGGTACGAGAAGAGATCAGCTTCAGATGCAGGCAAAAAGGCATTTATAGTAAACAGATTTGGAGACTTTGGTTTTGGCCTGGGTGTAATTATCATCTTTCTCACCTTTGGCACCCTCCATTATGTGCCTGTATTCGGAAGGGTTGAGGAGATTGTAACCCAGAGTGTCAATATCTATGGTCTTGAGATAAACCTTGTTACCTTGATAGCGCTTCTTCTGTTCTGTGGTGCAGTGGGTAAATCTGCACAACTGCCACTGCATGTATGGCTCCCTGATGCAATGGAAGGCCCTACTCCAGTAAGTGCATTGATCCATGCTGCCACAATGGTAACAGCAGGTGTATTTATGGTTGCCCGTTGTAGCCCCATATTTGACCTCTCCCATACAGCCATGAATGTGGTAGCAGTAGTAGGAGGCCTTACTGCATTATTTGCAGCCACAATAGCCCTTGTACAGAATGACATCAAGAGGGTGATAGCCTACTCTACAATCAGTCAGCTTGGATATATGTTTCTTGCCTGTGGTGTGGGAGCCTACGGAGCTGGAATCTTCCATCTTTACACACATGCGTACTTCAAGGCATTGTTGTTCCTGTGTGCAGGCTCTGTTATGCATGCAATGGCTGGAGAGCTGGATATGCAGAAGATGGGAGGACTTAAGAAATACATGCCTATTACATACTGGACAATGCTGATAGCATCTCTCAGCATATCAGGAATACCTGGACTGGCAGGATTCTTTAGTAAGGATGAAATTCTTTTCAGTGCCTACGCTGCTGGTGGAGTAGGAAGGTTTGTATGGATGTTGGGAACCTTAGCAGCCCTTCTTACAGCCTTCTACTCCTTCAGGCTGATATTCCTCACCTTCCATGGAGATTTCAGAGGCACAGAAGAACAGAAGCATCATCTCCATGAGTCACCACCTGTGATGACAGTGCCTCTTCTGTTACTCTGCATAGGCGCAGTTGCCTCTGGATGGGTTGGTATACCTAAGATACTCGGTGGAAGCAACCATTTCGGAGAGTTTCTCTCACCAGTACTCCATCATCCCCATTATGAAGGTGTCACCCATTCTGAAGAGTGGATGACCATGGGGTTGAGTGTATTTGTAGGTGTGACAGGAATCTTGGTTGCAATACTCTTTTACATAAAGAATCCTTCAATACCTGTCCGCCTTGCACAGAGTTTCTCTTTTATATACAGAGTGCTATGGAACAAATACTATGTAGATGAATTTTATAATCTAATTGTGGTTAGACCTGTTCTGTTTATAGCAAAAAGCATTATAGACGCCTTCACAGACAGAAAGATTATAGAAGGTATAGTGAATGGGCTGCCGGCGCTTGTGGGATGGACAGGGGCTCAGCTGAGAAAGACACAGAATGGTATCCTCCAGCATTACGGAATAATAATGGCAACAGGACTGCTTTTTATTCTTGTATTTGTTCTTATTAGGGCAATAACCTGAATAACTGATAAGGAGTGTCTTTATGGATGTAGGTTATCCAGTACTGTCAGTAGTTATATTTCTACCAATCATTGGTGGTATCTTACTTGCGTTTATCGGCAGACATCTTGAGAGTTTTATAAAATGGGGTGCTCTTCTGGTGAGCATCCTCACATTTATACTCTCTCTCCCGTTGTTTACAAATTTTGACAAAACTACCCATCTTATGCAGTTTGTAGAAAGAAAGGACTGGATTCCACAGTTTGGTATCCAGTACTATGTGGGTGTTGATGGTATAAGTGTCCTATTCATTCTACTGAGTGCTCTAATAACAATTCTCTGTGTCCTTATATCCTGGAACTCAATAAAAGAAAAGGTAAAAGAATTCTATATCTCTCTGCTTCTTATTGAAGGCGCAATGATAGGCGTCTTTGCCTCCCTTGATTTCTTTCTCTTTTATATCTTTTGGGAGGCGATGCTGATACCCATGTATCTAATCATTGGTGTATGGGGAGGCCCCAGAAGGGTATATGCAGCAATAAAGTTCTTCCTCTATACACTTATAGGTAGTGTATTGATGCTGGTAGCCATAGTATATCTGTATCTAAAGGCAGATACATTCAATATTCTGGAGCTACACACTCTTGCCCTTCCCTATAAGACACAAATATGGCTGTTCTGGGCACTGCTGGCAGCATTTGCAGTAAAGGTGCCCATGTGGCCGGTACATACATGGCTACCTGATGCCCATACTGAGGCACCAACAGCAGGAAGTGTGATTCTTGCTGCTATATTGATCAAAATGGGAGCTTATGGCTTCCTGAGGTTTATGCTCCCTATGTTGCCAGAGGCCACAAAGTCTATGGCTCCTTTTCTTATAGGACTCTCAGTAATAGCAATAATCTATGGAGGAATAGTCTGCCTTGCCCAGAATGACTTGAAGAGACTAATAGCATACAGTTCTGTCAGCCATATGGGATTTGTTACTCTGGGCATATTTGCACTGAATCCACAGGGTATAGAGGGTGGAATTCTCCAGATGATAAACCATGGTATAGTAACTGGTGCCTTGTTCCTCTGTGTGGGAATAATTTATGATAGAACCCATTCACGTCAGATTTCAGACTATGGCGGTCTTGCCAGTATAATGCCGGTGTATGCCGGTTTCTTTATGCTCTTTACCCTTGCATCCATAGGTCTTCCAGGGTTAAATGGTTTTATTGGTGAGTTTCTGATTATCCTCGGGGCCTTCAAGGCGAAGAAACTGACTGCTGTACTTGCTGCTACAGGAATAATAATCGGTGCAGGTTATATGCTATGGCTGTATCAGAGGATCTTTTTTAACGAAGTCAATGAAAAGATCAGAGGATTAGAGCCTATGCAATTCAAGGAGGCATTAACATTAATTCTACTCGCTATATTTGTCATCTGGATAGGAATCTATCCTAATACATTTCTCAGTTTCATGCACGTGAGTGTTGCCCATCTGCTTGACAAAGTACATCAAGCTACACCAGAAACAATGGTCACAATAAACAGTATCAGAGGAGGATTCTGATGGACTGGGCATCGCTAATAAGACCCCTTTTACCGGAAATTATCATGATAACTCTTGCTCTACTGATAATAATCCTTGAATTGTTTATACATAGGAAAGAGACTATAGCAATGTTCAGTATAGCCACAATAGCAATTACAGCATACTTTATACCTGATTCTATGGGCGAAACCTTTGGAGGAATGTTCATATCTGACGGTTACAGTATCTTCTTTAAATATATCTTCTTTATTAATCTTATCCTGACAGTACTTGTTTCAATTAAATATCTCAAAATAGAACGGTCAGAATTTGGAGAATACTATGTACTCATACTCTTCTCTACGGTAGGAATGATGATAATGGCATCTGCAGGAGATCTTATTGTACTGTATCTGGGTCTCGAACTCATGGCTCTTAGCACATATGTGCTTGCTGGCTTTATCAGACATAGTACCAGAAGCAATGAGGCTGCATTAAAATATTTCCTTTTAGGAGCATTCTCTTCTGCGATTATTCTTTTCGGTATCTCTCTCATATATGCACTTTCAGGTACCACACTGATATATGAACTGCCAGAAAAGATAGAGGCATCTGCGAACGCTACTCCTCTGCTGATCGCCCTTATATTCCTAATAGCTGCATTCGGATTCAAGGTAGCCCTTGTTCCGTTTCATGTATGGACACCTGATGTATATGAAGGCGCTCCCACATCTGTAACAGCCTTTATGTCAGTAGGGCCAAAAGCAGCAGGATTTGCAGCCCTGGGAAGGGTGTTTATTGTAGGTCTTACACCAACAGTGATTCAATGGCAGTGGATTTTTATTGTTCTGTCAATTGCCACAATGGCAGTTGGAAATATTGTAGCAATACAACAGAGAAATATTAAAAGAATGCTCGCCTATTCTTCAATCGCCCATGCAGGCTATGCCATGCTCGGAATAGTAGCTTACTCCCCAGAGGGAGTATCTGCAATGATGAACTATCTCCTTATCTATACCTTTATGAATATAGGGGCCTTTGCAGTGGTTATAATGCTGAGAAGCGAGGAGTTTGCTGGAGAGGATCTTGATGAATACAAGGGATTCGCAAAGAAACACCCCTTTGTAGCTGCTGTAATGCTTCTGTTTATGTTCTCGCTTACTGGTATTCCACCCACAGCAGGATTTATAGGAAAGTTTTATCTTTTCAAAGCACTGGTAGAAAACAATCTCACTTGGCTTGCTGTGGTTGCTGTGATATTCAGTGTTATTTCTGCCTATTTCTATCTCAGGGTTGTAATGTATATGTATATGTATGAATCTGAAAAGGAAGTGCCAAGTTTGAGTCTCTCTCCCGCACTTGGGCTTGCACTGTTTATTACTGTTGTGTATGTGATTGTTATAGGTGTCTACCCTTCTCCACTGCTTAATTTTGTGAGAGTAGTTTCATTATAATCTCTTTTTACTTGAAACAGTAATTATTGTCTTTACATTGCCTCGGGGATTGAAATCACCTATCACCTCAAGAAATCTTGGTTTTAAGAGTTCATATAATTTATTGTATATCTCATTTGTAGCTGCCTCATGTGAGATATACCTGCTTCTGTAGGAGTTGAGGTAAAGCTTAAGAGATTTTAATTCTACAATCTTTTCATCAGGTATGTATCTGATTTTTATGGTAGCAAAATCAGGATATCCTGATCTTGGACAGAGGCAGGTAAACTCTGGGAAAGTAATCTCAATCTCATAGTCTCTGTCTGGATAGGGATTGTCCCATGCCTCAAGTTCCGCTTCATTTATGGCCTTTTCTCCATATTTCACCTTTTTAATCTACAATTTGGACTTGAAATATTTCAAGTTATATGGTATAAATAATTATAGATTGACAAAACAATATAAAATCTACTATTATTTTATTTGCTCTGTTCTTTGACAACCGAGGTATGTGGCAGCCCTTAAGAGTTTCAGCTTTAGGATGAGAGTTTGATCCTGGCTCAGAGCGAACGCTGGCGGCGTGCCTAACACATGCAAGTCGAGCGGGGTAACATAGGAGCGATTCCTTCGGGGGTCAATCCTGTGTTACTTAGCGGCGGACGGGTGAGTAACACGTAGGTAACCTACCCCTGGGACTGGGACAACCCGGGGAAACCCGGGCTAATACCGGATAAGACCACGGGCTGGAAT
>Ga0209426_1000886_pt1 | contig 23370 bp, 25 predicted proteins | sample Deesub1362B_J571_FD_187697 | JGI IMG/M metagenome (GOLD analysis project Ga0209426, IMG submission 187697) | Deep oceanic, basalt-hosted subsurface ecosystem from Juan de Fuca Ridge flank, Pacific Ocean, CORK Borehole 1362B_J2.571 (SPAdes)... ...
AGTATGAGATCCGTTTATAAGTATACTGTTGTCAATGTCCTTTTGATTGGGATGGTTGTAGCTGTTGGTATAAGAGAAAAGAGAGTCTTGCAGAGGTTGGCTGAGATGTGAGTTGGCAAGTACCTTATACTTTGATTAGAACTTCAAAAATTTTTCAAAAGAATTTATTAGCCTAATATTTTTAAGATCTTAAATGAATAAAATTTCTATTGACAGAAAAGCTCTATTTGCATTAGCATCAGAAACGAGAATAGAATTACTCAAAAAGCTTGATGCAAAAAGAATGACTCTGACTGAGTTATCAGAAGAACTTAATGTGTCAAAGGCTGCTGTTAAGGGACATCTGGATAAATTGATAGAAGCTGGAATGATAAAAAAGGTAGATGAGGGAAGAAAGTGGATATATTATGAGCTAACTGGAAAAGGAAGAAATATCCTACATCCAGAAAGCAGAACAAAAATTTACTTTCTTCTATCTTCTGCTTTAGCAAGCATCACAGCTGGACTATTTGAGTTGTATAAGTTTATTTCAAGTAAACCCTATTTACCGACTCCAGTCCCAACACCAATCCCTGCAGAGACTCCTACGCCAATGCCAACGAAGACACCATACGTACCAACTCCTGAAGAGATACCAGTTGTAATTCCAACCACACCAGTACCATCAATTACACCAGAAATACACCTGTTAGCTGCCACAATTTTAATTTTATTTAGTATTGTTATTCTGTATTTAATATTCAAAAATTATTTATGAACTTGTTTAAAGCATACGGATTTAAACACCTTCTTATACCATAAAGTATGGAACGTAATATGAGAGCATTCTGCAGCTGGAGTGGTGGGAAAGAGAGTGCTTTAGCATTTTACAGAGCAATCTGGGATGGAATTGAGGTCAAATGCCTTTTAAATATGGTTTCAGAAGATGGGAAGCGTTCTCGATCTCATGGTATCAGTTCAAAACTAATCAGGTTGCAGGCAGATGCGATGGGAATCCCAATCATTCAGAGAAAAACCACCTGGGAGAATTACGAAGAGGAATTCAAAAAAGCCCTATCAGATTTTAGAAAAGAAGGTGTTTTTGCAGGTATATTTGGTGATATTGATTTACAAGAACATAGAGACTGGGTGGAGAGGGTTTGTAAAGGTGCTGGCATAAAACCCGTTTTACCATTGTGGAAGGAGCAAAGAGAGAAACTGCTTGAGGAATTTATTGATGCAGGATTTAAGGCAGTTGTGGTTGCTGTAACTGATAGCTTGGGTGAAGAATGTTTGGGTCGTCAGATTGATTACAATTTCATAAATGATCTCAAAGGGTTAAAGGATGTTGATCTTTGCGGTGAGAAGGGAGAATACCATACATTCGTTTATAATGGGCCCATTTTCAAGAAACCCGTGGAGTTCATCACTGGTAAAAAGATATTAAGGGATAAACACTGGTATTTGGAGTTGAATATTTGAATTCACTCAACCAGAGATTTAGTAACATATTTCCACATATAACATATAACAGAAAGATTTAAATTAAAACAGTTCAATCGAGAAAAGAAGTAAATAGAGGGATTAATAAGTTAATAGAGGGATTAAGATGAAACAGCAGGCTGAGGTAAGACAGCTTAAGGCTGGCAGTTATGTGATTATTGATGACGAGCCGTGTGAAATAGTAAGTATGTCAACGAGCAAACCGGGAAAACATGGGGCTGCGAAAGCGAGAATAGATGCAATAGGTATTTTCGATGGTCAGAGAAGAAGTATCGTCCAACCGGTGACATCAAAAACATACATACCAATTGTGGAGAGGAAAAGAGCGCAGGTAATGACAGTCACGGGTGGAGTTGCACATCTGATGGATCTGGAAACTTATGAAACTTTCGAGCTGACAGTACCGGATTCTGTTGCAGACAGAGTTAAGGAAGGAAAAGAAATCGTTTACATTGAATCTCTTGGAAAGAGAAAGATTGCAGAGAAATAACCTTATAATTTAATTCAAACGTCATGCACATCGATTCCTACTTTTCCTGTAATAACTCTCGTTTAGAGGATGCAGAATTTGTTATTTTTGGAATTCCCTATGATGCAAGCCAGTCTTTTAAATCGGGTTCGAGATTTGCACCCAACGCAATAAGAGAGGCAAGCTGGAACATCGAGGACTACTCAATGTATTTTGATTTTAACCTTGACACTGCACGGATTTGCGATGCAGGTAACATAAACACTGATGGTGATTTTTACTCAATTGCAGGTAGAGTTTCCGATTTTCTGAGCAGATTGATGGCTGATACAGTTGCGCTCGGTGGGGAGCACACAATAAGCTACGCCTGTTTACGTGACAGAAAAGACGTCTGCTATGTTGTCTTTGATGCGCATTTTGACCTCAGGGATGAGTTCGATGGTGACAGATTCAACCATGCATGTACATCAAGAAGAATTTACGATAAATTACAGAGCGGTGACATAGACGGGCTTGTGCAGATAGGTGTCAGAAGTGGAACTTCAGAAGAAAGGCATTTCGCAGAAGGGAGTGAAATAGAGGTTTACTATTCGTGGGAAGTTATAGATAACGGAATAGGCTGGGTAATAAAGGAACTTGAGGATTTCGAAGAGATATACCTTTCAATAGACATGGATGTGTTCGACCCTGCTTTCGCTCCCGGTGTCGCAACTCCAGAGCCTTTTGGTATCCACCCCATCCATTTACTCAGGTTTCTGGATGATCTTTCCGACAGAATTATCGGAATTGACATTGTTGAGGTAATCCCGGACAGCAATAAGGTTACCCAGATGCTTGCAGCTAAAATTGTGACAGAATACATTGCATCAAGAAAATCCTCTCAGGAATGATTTCTGCCAGTTCTTATATTTACTGCTAACCACTCACAGATACATCATTGAATCTCACAGATGGAGTAACTGTGTTGTCCACCTGCCTGACATCTTTCCCGAATGCCTGAATTTTCTTTAAAAGCTCGTAAATATTACCGTAAATCATGGCAGATTTAACCGGTTTCCCTCTGAAGAACGAATTCTGGCATTCAAGACTGAAATCTCCACTTATGGGATTGGAAGTGTGCGCCCCAATGAAGGAGTTCACGACCAAGGCATCTTCCTCAATACTTCTGGATTTGTCCTCAAAATCGAAAATTATGTTCGAAGGAGAGGTGTGAGGGTAAGAAGTTGCTTCATCCTTGAAACCATTCCCTGTTGTTTTAATCTGAAGGATTTTTGAGAACCTGAAATCTGTAATGAAGCTTCTCAGCACTCCCTTCTCAAAAATTATAGTTTTCAGAGTTGGATTTCCCTCATCATCAAATGGAGATGTTGCAAGACCTCCTTTAAGTGTTCCGTCATCTAAAAGACTAAACTCTCCAAAATCTTCTCCAATTCTTCCTGCGAGCATGCTTCTACCTTTTGCAACGTTCTCTGCAGAGAAAGCCGGATACAGTGTGAAAAACAGAAGCTGACTCAATGCAACTGGAGACAGAACTGCATCACACATTACTTTTCCTATTTTCTCTCCTCCCAAACTGCCTAATGCGAGTTCCGATGCCCTTCTTCCCACAAATTCAACATCCATATCCAGTGTTCTGCTCTGAACCATCTCAAAACCACTGCTCTCCTCCACTACAGCCTCGAGATAAGCTGTACAGGCAGTACCGGTACTTTCCAAATCAACACCAGCGGAATTAACAACTTTTACTCTTTTCTTCCCGACATCCACAGTCCCATGCGCCGGATTTACTCTATCAGAGCATGAATTAATCAATCTATCTACAATATCTCTCAACCAGAAGGGGTCGACATTTTCGACTCTTTTATCATATATGCCATCAACCTGAGTATATCCACCTGCAGGAAGTTCATCAAGATACTCTTCAGAAATTCTGGAGAGTCTGAGCGCATTTTCACTAACTTCCATGATTCCGTCAATAGAATTTGAGCTTGCAAATCCCACCCTTCCATCAACGATTACCCTGACGGAGACAACCTCCTCAACCCCCCCTGAGATATTCTTTATCCTTCCCTTCTCGATGATTGCAGAAATGGATTTACCGGATGCAGAATGAATTTCCCAGTCATCTGTTCTTGAATCCAGAAATTTTACTGCTTTATCAATCATCCATCAACCTCCAATTATGCTCCCCCAACAATAGCCTTAACGAGTGAATATGGTGCTGCATCCGAAACAGGAACGAGCTGACCACCTTTTCCGCAGAATCCGGGGTCAAATTTTAATTCCCTTCCAAGCTTTATAGAATGAAGAATTTCAAGAGTATTTCCTGATAAAGAGACATCTCTCACCATTTCAGCAAGTTCTCCGTTCTTTATTAAATATCCGTACTGAGCATTGAAATGGAAGTATCCTGTGGCAGGGTTGGTTTCACCGCCTCTCGACCCCACGAGGTAAATGCCATCTCTTGCATCTTCCAGCAATTCTTCGAAAGTAAATTCACCCTCGTCAATGTAGGTATTGCTCATCCTTACAAGTGGCTCCGCAATTCCCTGACTCCTCCCGTTGCCCGGCCTGCCATCCAGTTTTGCTGCGGTTTCTCTTGTGTGCAGGAAATTCTTCAGAATACCATTCTCGATGATGGCTTTTTTCTCCGATGCTACTCCTTCATCATCGAACGGAGTGAAACCAAATTCATGTCTGGATGGGTCGTCATACACATTAACATCCCTGCAAGCGACCTTTTCTCCCAGTCTTTCTGCGAGGATTGTTGCTCCCTGCAGAACGTGGTCAGCTTCTACAGCATGGCCAAAAGCTTCATGAATAAAAACTCCTCCAAGACTCTGATTCATCACAACGTTCATTTCTCCCGACGGAGGTGTTGATGCCTTCAGAAGCTCTCCAAGTTTTTCTCTGACCTCTGAGGCTATTTCGAAAACATTGCCTCCAATAATCTCATAACCTGCTGGTTTCAACTCTCTTTTTGAGAGAAACTGGAGCGTGTCATCCTTTCCCACAGCCTGAACAACTATGCCAGTACGGGGTACTTCGTAATAAGCCTGCGTACCATTTGAATCTTTATATTCAAATTTCCGGACATTTTCGAGGTAACTGACCCTCGTACTGACAACATAATCGGCTTTCAGCTCCTTTTCAACTTCCTTTAAGAATTCCACCTTGTCCTCAACAGGAACGTCTGCTGGATTCTTTTTTACTTTAAGGATGAACTTACCACCTTTGCCTGCCTGCGCAACTGCAGATGTCCCGGAATTGATTGCATTCTTTTCAGCCTGTCTTAACCCTTCCTCGTCCTCAAGGTTTCCAGAGAATATCCCCCAGAAACCGTTTTTCAATACTCTGAATCCTTTAACCCTAGCGAAATCATATTTTGGTCTTTCGATATTACCATTTTCAACTGTAATCGAGAGATTAGATGACTCAACGCAGCGAATATCATAAAATTCAGCATTCATAAAAGAAAGATGATGCAGAGAATAAAAAATTTACATTTTCAGGAGTTTCTCTTCCCATTGTTTAAGGTAAATTGAGCTCTGACCGACATCAACAAAGATTTTCGATGCCCTTTCGATATCCTCAACGTCTACACTTTCTGAGTTTCTGAGTTTTGCATACTCGAAAGCCGGAGCAAGAAGCTGTATTGCATATCTCAGGCTGTTCTCTGCCCCGAGAGAAGTTAATTTCTCTATTGATTCGTCACTCAGCTCTATTCCTGATTCTGCTGCCCTGATTTTAATAATGGATTTAATCTCTTCAGGCGAATATGACTCAGTGGTGATTATGAGAAGCCTGTCGAGGAGATCAAGTGGTATTCCGTGAGGAGCAGTTATATCTGTGCCTCTTATCTTCGAGAAACCCCTGTTGGAAGCGAGTATAATTATAGGCGCCATTTCAGACTCCATTGCTCTATTCATAAACGTAAACAGCTCGATATCCATGAGATGAGTCTCATCTATGAAGAGAACTCCCGGTAAAAGTTCAGCCTTCCCTTCTTCGACCCAGTTCTTCACCTGTTCATCAACAGAATTCCTTACCTCACTATCAATCTCCCTTGTCTGTGGCGAGAACAGACTGAATAGTCCTCCTGCCCTGCTTGCATTTGCCTCATCGAGAATGTGAAGAGTTACAACGTACGTGAATTCCTTCTCTTTCTCCACATTACCAGCAGGAACTTCTACCTCCTCTTCACCCCCAATGTCGAATTTTTTCTCAGCTCTTCCGCTTTTCCCAAGCCTTGAAATTCTACCTGAATCCTTGTCAATCATAATAACGTCATTAGCTTCTATTCCTTCCTGCATGAATTGTAATGCCAGCCTGCCACTAACACTGAATGTCCTCTTATCGTCCTTTGTCTCAAGTGTCAGAGTTGCAGATTCAGGAATTTTCTGCGTTGGATTGTATGGATTTGGAACGAGGTCGTAATTCAAGCCCGTTACCTCACCCTCAAGAACAGATCTCGATTCTCTTATTCTGACGCCAATAGCTTTTCTCATTGTTTGAATGAGAGCTTCAGTCTTCTTCATCTCACTGCTATGAAATTCCGAGGCAGATACCTGAACAAACGGGATGTCTTTACCCAGCTCTTTGCTGACACCAAGGGCTATAGCCGTTTTTCCTGTTCCCGGAGGGCCCGCTATCAAAATACCCCTGCCAGCCATTTTACCTGATTTTATTAACTGTACTATTACCCCAGCTGCCTCTCTTGCCTTTTTCTGACCCACCAATCCGTCAGCAACTTCCTTTGCCCTCAGATTTTCGTCAAGCCCGAGTCCCCGAATGTGCGAATGTGCACCAATTCTTTCAAATTTAACGACAACCTCTCTAATGTCCTCCATCACCATCGTAAATAGTGTTATGTTATCTCTTGATATAATTAACTGTGGAATTAAGAGTGATGAGGTATATATGACTTCAAAAATTAAATATCCGAGCATAAAAAACTATTTATATTGTACTTCTAAATTCAGATAATGGCGGAGATAAATATTGGTGATGCGTTAAGTAAGCCAGTTGATATTATGCAGAGAAATCCGGGCATTATTGTGCCAGCCCTGATTCCAGCAATCGCATCTCTCATATTCGCAGCAATTTTTGGCAGTGTAATGATGGGAGCAGGTATGTATGGATATGGAATGAATCCAATGTTAATGCAAGGGTTTTTCGGAATCCTAGCCGTCTATATTATTGTATTGATAATTTTGAGTTTAATAGCGGAGGGTGCCATTGTTTCAATCGCATATTCTGAGCTGAAAGGAAAAAGCATGAACTATATGGATGGAATAAACCATGCAGTTTCAAAAATTGTTCCTCTCCTAATTTCGGCAATAATTATTGCAATCGGTATTTTTATAGGGACTCTTCTGCTTGTGATCCCAGGTCTGATCTTCGCCCTGCTCGTTATATTCACAATTCAAGAAGTTATGATTGCAGGAAAAGACGCAACAAGTGCTATATCAGGCAGTATTGAGTTAGTAAAGCGAAACTTTGGAAACGTGCTTATTTATGCTGTGATTCTCATGATACTGGCAAGTATCGTATCAATGGCTCTCGGTATGGTTCCATTCATAGGAAACGCTATAACCAGTCTTCTGATTACCCCCTATATCGGAACATCAATTACGTATGCTTACCTTCAGCTGACAGAGAATTAAAGTGATTTATTTCTATTTGCGAATTATATAATAATTTTATTTCCAGATTAAATCCTTACTCAATGCTTTGGAAATAACGCTTGCAAGTTCTGAATAATAAGTATCCCACGAAGCAGTTTGCGCCGGTAGAAAATAAAGATTGCACCGATTGCAGTATAGAGACGGCGCAGAAATGGTCATCTCAATTATAGAACCTTTTTCGCACTTTTTTTCAAATCTAAACACATTATTTCCCGCAGTTTCAAGCTCCTGTCTACAACTCCTGCATAATTGATGAATCTTAAAAATTCCTTTTCGAAGAGCAATATTTTCGGATTCACTGTTAAGCATATAGAGCACTTCTGTTCCCAGCTCGGGTGAGTACCAGTAGAATCCGTTACATCCTTTTGGACAAATTTTTGTTGGTAAGCCCTTTATAGAGACACTGAACCTTTCTGATTCGGCTGATCTTTCCTGACTTGGACCATCTATCAAAGCCTCTCCACATTCTTTACACTTTTTTAGCATGAAAAATAATAAATTTTGAATGTATATAATATTTACTCATTTAATTCTTATAATCTAATCAACTATGCCCTTTTACAGATTGCAATATGAAAAAGTCAAGAGATTAACGACTTATTAAAGAAAATGAGAATCCACAAACAATAAGAGTAAAATATTAAGCAAGGAGTAAATTTATATCTGGTTAGGGGAAATTAAAATAATACCAGGTGAGAGAATCGAAATAAAAAAGTCTATCGCAAAATAAAACTCTCGGGTTTGAAAATAAGAATAAATACTGGGCTCGTAGCTCAGTGGAGGAGCGCCGCCTTCGCGAGGCGGAGGCCGCGGGTTCAAATCCCGCCGGGTCCACTATTATTTGTTGTTAAAAAAGAAAGTGAGGTGTTGACGCAGGAAATACCTCGGTCTGATGGTCCAGCTTTCTGAAGCTGGGGGTTGCAAATCCCGCCGGGTCCATTGGGGTTCTTTTTCAAACTCGTTAGTGCAGTATCGCAGATACTGCGGTTTGTTGGTCGAGCTGATTGCAGATCGGTGTTATTTCTTTTTCTCGGATTTGTACTATAGTGGTATGACTCATTGTTACTCGTACTTGGTAATGAACAAAATTCAGTGACGATTTAGCTGTCGAGAATATTGATAACGGGGTAATAGTCAATGTAAAGAAATAAGAAGATAGTTTCTTGAATTTTGGCAAAATGCTTAAATAAGCGATAACTTATAATTAGTAGTGGGTAAGGTCGGTATTATACCCCTCCTGCCGAAACGATGAGGCCCGTGTAAGCGGGGTGGGATGGAGTAGGCAGGGGCCTAAAACCATTTCTTTAGTTCTGTTCTTAATCTTGGTTGAATTTTATTATAAAACTCACTCACTCCCCTCTCATAATGTTGGAAAACGGAACCTGCAATAAAATCTGCAGCTTGTAATCCTGGATATAATTGAGAATCTTCATGAGTGATTTCAATTTTTGGAGATGTTGCTGAATTAGTCATTTTAGCCCCTAAATACCAGTTAAACTCTCTTATTTGCTCCTCGTTCATGAATTTATCTACAATTATCCTGAATTCTTTTTCATTACTGTACTCGTAAATCAATGATTCAGCCAAAAAGCCTGCAAGGTAATTATGTAACTTTTCTCTTTTCTCCTTCAAGTAATTATATACTGTCTTTTTCTGAAGTATGATTGCTGAAAACGTTGCATCTGTCTTTAAAAGTCTATCCAAAAACCTTCTTCGAATTATGTCATCTGATTCAGTAAATTTTAATTCAGGAATGTCTTTTTTCTCCTTTTTGAGGGTTTTTCTTACTTTTTTAACAGCTCGCGATAGTTCTAATAAATTTCTTACTTCAACGCAGGCAATTATATAGTATCTGCTCGATTTTTTAGTAAATCCCAAATCTCCACTCTCATCTATGAAAACATAGATCATTTGAGACTATATCAAAAATAAAAAGACAAAAATTATCTTGTAAGCTCAATCTGAAGTCTCTTGGGGTCGTATTTCCAGTCCGAAGGTAATACTTTCTTCCTTATATAGTATTTCGCAAGCCTTCGTACCTTTGCCTCGATAAGCATCATATTTCTAATATTGTGGTGGTCTTTTCTGTGAGTCTCTGAGTGTCTTCTCAGGCGCAATGCCTTCGTAATCAATGCTTTGAGGTCTTCAGGAAGCGCAGATTGCACTCCCTTTTCTCTCAAAATTCTATTTAATTTCTTACCGGTTACCTGTACCACATCCGGAACTCCATATCTGTCTCTGAGAATCATTCCTATCATACTTGGCTCGTAACCCTCATTATAGAGTTCCAGTATTCTCTTTTCAACTTCTTCAGACTTCAACTCTACCCAGTCAGGCGGATTATCACGATAAACCTTTTTTGAACCTGAACTTCCTCTTCTTCTCGCATGCATTCTTGCCATTAAATCACCTGAATATTTTGAACTGCGGAAATGCAGAACGATGCAACTTAAAAACTTTTCTCAGAACCTATCTATTCTGGCATCAGTCCTTTGACTCACTGTTCAACTGAACTGTTCAGTTTCTGAAGTACATCACCAAGTTTCTGTAACATATCTCCGAATCCACTCCAGTTACCTGATTTTATCTCTTTCATCGCCTTCTCATACAGGTCAAGGGATTTCTGTACGAGCGATGGCAAGTCCTCTGTAACCTCTTCAGAAACTTCCTCTTCTGTCACCTCTCCGAACAAAACTTTAATTGACTCCATAATACCGGGTTGCATTGTCAATCTGTTCCCATAAGAGACAATAACTCCCCTCAATTCCGGAATCTCAGCGTTCTCAGCCCTGAGATAAACAGGCTCAACGTAAATTATGGAATTATCCAGTGGGATTACGAGCAGGTTCCCTCTTGTTATCCTTGAACCAACCTGACCCCACAGCGTAAACTTCTGAGAGATTAATGGATCCTGATCAATTCTCGCCTCAATCTGCATTGGACCATAAACCAGTGAACCCTTTGGAAATTCGTAGAGAACAAGTTCTCCATACCCCTCATCACATCTTGCAGCCATCCATGATATTATATTGTCTCTACCCTTGGGGGTGAATGGAAGCATGAGAATGAACTCAGGCTCACCTGACAACGTCACAATGACATAATATGGCTCCATTTCAATTTCTCTCTCTTCAAAAAGTTCTTTGGGAATTTCCCATACATCCTCTTTATTGTAAAATGTTCTCGGGTCGTCCATATGATATGTGGAGAAGATTTCAGCCTGAATTTTGAAGAGGTCAACAGGATACCTGATGTGCTTCCTCTCTTCTTCACTCATACTATTTCCTGAAATAAAGACTTCCGGAAAAGCTTCCATGAAGGTTTTGATTATCGGTTCTTCTTCAATGACATAGTACCTCATTGAACCATCATATGCATTGATAAAGACCTTTACAGGGTTTCTGATATAATTCAAACTTCCTCCAACAATTCCTGTCCTAGCAGAGTAAGGATAGCTATCAAGTACAGTATAGGCATCTATTACCCAGAAAATCTCTCCTCCTATCACAGCAACATATGGATCTTCATCATAAATCAGAAATGGTGCGACAGTGCTCACCCTGTCTTTGATGTTACGATACATCAGGATTTTACTTTCCTCAGTAAGGTAATTGCTGAGCAGAAGATTTACATCTCCAAATCTTAACGAGAAGAGCAATTTCCTGAAATAGCTGTCAACTGACAGCCCTTTACCTGTGTATGTTGTAAAGACGTTACCCTCTCCGGATGGATAATCAAACTCTTTTTGAAGTGTCCTGACAACCACATAGTCTCCCATTACCTCTCCAAAGTATATTTCGGGTCGGGTTATGTTTATACTACCTTCAGGTGGAATATCATATAAAATAAGCTCCGGAGCGCCCTCTTCAGATACAGTATTCACAGGAGAGGCAATGACACCGTAGCCATGAGTGTAAATGAGGTGTTTGTTTACCCACGTCTGGGCTGTTGGTTGCAGGAGAAATGGCAGGAGTTCTCTTGCGGAAATCATTATCTGGGTGTATTTTCCGTCGATGTAATACCTGTCAACATCAACATCGTTTATGTAATAATACGTCCTTATCTGCTGTTTCTGTCTGTAAACACTCAGCAGAGGTCGGTGATCCCACAGTCTGATATTCTCAATTATCCCGGTGTTATTTTCGATATCATCAATTGTTAATGTTTCAGATACGGGATAAAGGTTCTTTTCCACGGCACTCAGTCCGTAGGCATGTCTTGTATAATTTATACTGTATTCTATATACTTCTCCTCAAGGGATAGTTCATTCGGGTCAACCTTTATTTTTTGAACTGAAAGAGGAACGAAAATAACTCCAACGAAAAGGGCTATTGCAAATACAGAAAACGCCATTGCTATAAGACTCAGGTTTCTTTTGAGACCATAGTAAACAGACAGGATCGCTATAAAAAAAGAAAAAATTGACATGAGCAGTAAAACCGGCATCCGGATATTCACATCTGTATAGTTTGCCCCACTCACAACTCCATGCTGAGCAGAGAGAAGCCAGTATCTGCCAAGAAAGATGAATATTCCTGCGATTACAAGCAATCCAGCAAAGAGAAGTGAGAAGTGAATGTACCCAGAGTTAGGGAATACATCTCTCAGTTCTTCCCATGTTTTAACCCATCGAAAGATGAAAGCATAATACAGGGCAGAGATAATAATAGAGAGAATAACTGAAACAAGGAGCAGTAGCAGTATATCAGATATCAACGGAATTTTAAACACGTAAAAAGAGATGTCAAGGTTGAAAATTGGATCTGAGATGTTAAACGGTTGTCCATGCAGGAAAAATACAAGATCAAGCCATTTTGTTGAGAAACCGTACGAAATAAGAATTGATAGAAGAATAAATACTGACAGAGGAGTCTTCAGAGGTTCTCCCAGAAATTCCTTGCTCGCATAATGCATTGCAAATCTGTTCAATATAAAAACTAAGCTGGATAACACCAGAAAAAGTCCAAAAATCTCAACCCTATAGATTATAAGCTTCATAAAGTAAGTGCCAAGATTTAATGATTGAAACCATAGATAATCAGAATAAATCCTGATAAAAATCGGGAATGAAATAAAAATTATTACCAGAAGAACAAATAATGTTATTATTTTCCTGTCTATTGGTGTAATTTCAACCTCTGGCTGATTCATCTATGGATAAAGATCAGGAGGTGTTTTAAGTGTTTCGTAGTTTTTCTAATTCAACCCTGTTTACCCAGCCATCTGAAAAACTTCTCAAAAGCTTTCCTTCTGTGCGATACTTCGTTTTTCTCATCTCCCATCTCAGCAAATGTCTTCTCACCGTAAAGAAATACGGGATCATATCCAAATCCCTTATTTCCTCTGATTGCTTCAGAAATTCTTCCTTCTGTCTTTCCCTCAAATATGTGTATGTCTTTCCCATCAAAAAAAGCGACAATAGCAAGAAAATATGCCTTTCTATTCTCAATTCCGTTCATTAGTCTGATTATCCCCTCATTACCAATTGTTTTAAATACGTAAGATGAATAGGGTCCCGGAAATCCCATTAACGACTCAATGAACAGTCCGCTATCCTCTATAATAAATGGTTTTCCGATTTTTTTAGAAAGGATTTCACAGCTGATTCTTGCAATCTCATGCAAACTGCTCGCCTGTGGTTCAAAGTATTCTTCTCTGTGCCACCTCACTTCAACACTATATCTCCTGCCAATCTTTTCAACTTCTCTGAACTTTCCCTCATTAGATGTTATGAAAAGAACTTCCATGCACTGCTGTTGTTTGTGAGTTAATTAATTGTTCGCTTTATTCAGAAAGCAATCTCAAACCTGTAATCAGAAGGTCAAATTTATCACTGAGCTGTTTCCTCTTCATTTCATAAATCCTTTGCATGAAGCATGGGCAATCCCAGCAACCTTCTTCCTCTGAATTTCCGCACTCGAAATCATGTTCAAATATGCAATTCATTTTTCCACCCATACCGCTTGAGAAAACATTTACCACTCAGATTATCTTACTGAAACTATATTTAGAAGTATGAAAAAGCACAAAATAATGATAATAAGATGAAAACAGGAAAGTATTCAGAGTTTCTCAATTACAGCCTTCCTCATTACATCAACTGGAGCTTTTTTTCCAGTCCAGATTTTGAAAGCCTCTGCCCCCTGAAAAACAAGCATGTCAATCCCATAAACGACCTTACAACCTCTCTTTCTTGCAAAAGAAATCAGAGGAGTCTCCATTGGATTGTAAACTGTGTCAAAAACAACGACATCTCTAATCAAAGATTCTGGAACAGGTAACTTTTTTTCAAATCCGCTCATTCCAACAGGTGTTGCGTTAATTATTATATCGACGCTTACATCTTCAATCCTGTCGTAAGGGTAAAAAATGCATTCTCCAGTCTTTCTTACATCTTCTGCGAGCTTTAAACCTCTGCTCTGTGTTCTGTTTGTTATCACAACTGTCGCTTTTTTCTCTGTTAAGGCAAATGCAATTGCTCTTGCCGCTCCTCCCGCCCCTATAACGAGTGCAACCTTATCCTTAACCTCAACTCCCTCGTTCTCCAGTGCTTTCAAAGCCCCGATTGCATCTGTATTGTATCCCTCCATACTCCTGAGGTCAATTGTGTTCACTGCCCCAATCTTCATTGCAACTCCCTTCGCATCCACATATTTTAGAACAGATTCTTTAAATGGAATTGTAACGTTCAGTCCTGAGAAGCTTAGAGCTCTTGCACCCTTTAATGCATCCTCGATTCTGTCAGGTTTTACCTCAAGTGCAAGATATATTGCATCAACTCCGAGATGCCTGAAAGCTGCATTGTGCATTACAGGTGAAAGCGAATGCTTGATCGGGTAACCAATGACACCATAATATTCCATGAGGTTGAATTTTACTATTCAGTATATAACTGTCTTTCTTTAGTACAAGTTTATTTAGTGCAAGAGTCAGTGAGGTATTGAACGTGATGAGGATTTATCCTTAAAATCAAATCCATATTGAGATATTATGATATGAGCTCATTAAACCCATTATTATCAGCAGAAGGGGTATCACTCCATCATCGCTAATTCTTTTTGACAGAACAAACAGGAAAACGAGAATTAAAATTTTTACCGGGATGATGGAATACTGATTTATCAGTGGATTTATCTCTCTGAGACCATTCCACAGGTTTATATAAGTGGTTAAAGTGTCTCCTATGCCATATGTCGTGATGGCGAGGCCCCAGAGAAGTCTACTTCGCAGCAACTATTTTCACTCTGTAACTTCCCGCATTTTCGCAATAATGGAGAATTGTTACCTTGGCGCTGTTGGAGTCATCCACAGTGACCTCATCCGGACTTGCAAATGCTATGAAATTCGTCCCCCACTCATCTGCAGTTGAATAATCTGCCGGCAAAACCTTAATTTCAACATCAATTTCGTCCTTGCTTGATGTGCTGACGGTTATATTCTTTGTGTATATTGAGCTCTCATTCATTCTGGCTGTGTACGTCCCGGGACTGATTCTGATTTCTTCCCCAAACACCTCTAAACCCCCGGATGCGGTTGCCCAGTATGCTGTTATAGCGATACCGATAAAAGCAGCAATCAGAGCCAAGTAATATCCTGACTTCATAGAAGAGAAAATTTACTACAGAATAAAAATTTTTCTTTTTTTAGATATTTTTACTATAATTTTAATTATTATCAGAACCTGATAATGATAAGTTTTTAAACGTAGAAAATCTTTATTGCCACATGAGACTCACTGTTGCCCTGACGGGTGCCTCAGGCCAGATTTACGGTGTCAGGATACTCGAGGAACTGAATAAAAAAGAAGTTGAGACGTATCTGATTATCAGCAGGGCTGCTGAAATCACGCTCTCTGTGGAGACAGATACAACTCTCGATTATCTTCAGTCTCTGGTGAAAGAATTTTTCAGAAATGAAGATATCGCAGCACCGATTTCCAGCGGAAGCTTCGAGAATGATGGGATGATTATCTGCCCGTGCAGCATGAAGACCGCTTCCAGTATAGCCTATGGTATCACAGATACACTCATATCGAGGGCTGCCGATGTAACACTCAAAGAGGGTAGAAAACTTTTACTGCTTGTAAGAGAGACACCTCTTCATTCAGGACACCTTGAGACACTCTTGAAGCTGTCTCGAATGGGAGCAGTCGTTATGCCGCCTGTTCCGGCATTCTACACGAAGCCTTTAACAGTTGATGATATTGTTATGCAAACAGTTGCCGGGGTACTTGAGAAGTTCAACATTAGAATTGAACGTAAAAGGTGGGAGGGTCTGTAATATTCAGCCTCAGCAGTCAACCCAGTCCCCACTTATTTTTCCAGTATTCTTTGATTACTTCCAGCGCAACAAGTTTCTCTCCGCTCAGGTATCTGATACATGCTCCGCCTCCTGTCGACACATGATTCATTTCTTTATACAGTCCTGTCATTCTGGCAGCAGATGATATATGCCCACCGCCAACTATTGAGTATTTTGCATTGGACACTGCCTTCAATACTTCAAACGTTCCAAGGGCAAATCTCTCATCCTCAAACACACCTGAAGGTCCATTGATCACTGCTATATCAAATTCAGGTATCATCTCACTCAGTTTTGAGATGGTGCTTATACCTATGTCCATTATTCTGCCCTTCAAATTCTCAATTGATACATCACTTCTTTTTCCATCAATTTCAACTCCGAAATCGTCTGGAAGGATAATCCTTTCTCTGTACTTTTCAACCAGTTCAATCATTTCACTGTCTTCTAAATCCTCTTTGTTTTCATCAACGACTTTCTTATTCTCCCCGAGATCCAAACCTTTTAGCATAAGAAAATAAGTCGCAACAACTCCTGTCAATACAACTTTCTCTGCTATTTCTTTCTCGAGTACGTTCTTCATCACCTTGACTGAATCCTTAATTTTTGCACCACCAAGAATGAATACTTTACTCCCCCTGCTTTTCAATGCCTTATTCAGTGCACCTATTTCTTTTTCAACAAGTCTTCCAACAACCGAAGGGATTACCGGAGGGAAACCCGTTAAAGATGCATTTGCTCTATGAGAGGCGGAAAAAGCATCGTTTATGAATAAATCAAAATTGTCCTTAAGTCTCTTGACCATCAGGGAGTCAACATGTTCTTCAGGAACTCTCTTGAGCTGCTCCTCAGAATAAATCCTGACATTCTCAAGAAGAATGACGTCTCCATCCTCCATCTTTTCAATTTCCTCAAGGACTCTTCTACTGAAGATTTCATCTATGTAATTAATACTCCTTCCGAGTAATCTCGAGAGGACTTCGGAGTGGCTTTCAAGAGTGGTGAAATCCTTTCTGCCCGGTCTGCTCTGGTGAGCAAGCAAAACGAGTTTACAATCTTCCAGCTCCTTCAGTGTGTTTATATGACTTTCAAATCGTGTTGTGTCGAGAATAGTCGAGTTGACAATTGGAGAGTTTATATCGAGCCTCATTAAAACCTTTTTTCCAGAGAACTCTACATCATCGAGTGTAGGTAACCCATCAATCATCGAACTTTCTCAGATGACCGGTTAATTAATATTTTGGATAAAGAGTTATTCTCTAAAAGATTTCGGGAGACAGATATAGTATGGAAAAATAATAAAAAAGGCGAGGTTAGAGTATTATAAACCTCACTTCTTAGCGAGGGTTATTTCTATAGCAGATACGTTTGCTTCTCCCTGTTCACTTTCTACCTTTTCTGTTGAGATTTTTATATCTTTTACATCCACATCTGGCAGGAATCGTTTTCTGACAATCTCTGCTACATCGACTGCTCTGCTTATTGCTCTTCCTCTCGCTTTTACAGATACCTCAGCTATTCCACTGTTAAACTGGGTCAACACTGCCAGAACATAGTTCATAACCGGTTTATTTCCAACAAACACTGCATTCTCAGCCATTTTTCTACCTCCCTGATTTAATTTTTTCCTTACTTGATTTTGCTACCAAATCTTAATGTTATATTAACTTTTCTAAGCATTCATCAATTGACGAACTTCTGTTTATATCAACTTCTGCTTAGCCATGAGCTCTGCATTCAGGATGCTCGCTCCTGCTGCCCCCCTCACAGTGTTATGACCTAAAACTATATATTTCACTGAATTTTTCCCGTCTTTCCTGATTCTACCTACAGTTATACTCATTCCCTTGCCCTCATCTCTATCGAGGCGTGGTTGGGGCCTGTCTTCTTCCCTCCTCACGATAATTACTTTCTCCGGGGAGGTTGGCAATCCAAGGGTTTTGAGGGTGCCAAATGCATCAATTACATCCTCGACACCCACCTCCCCGTTAAACTGAGTCCAGACTGCCTCAGTATGTCCATCTATTACTGGGACTCTGTGGCAGGAGGCTGAGACCTTTATCGGTGCAGGGACAATTTCTGAACCATTGAACTCACCCAGTAACTTCAACGGCTCTTCCTCGACTTTTTCTTCTTCCCCCCTGATGAATGGAATAACATTGTCTGTGATTGCCAGAGAAGGTACTCCCGGAAATCCCGCTCCACTCAAAGCCTGCATTGAAGCAACCTTTACATCTTCAAGACCCAGATTGAGGAGAGGCTTCAGTGTTATTGTAAACATAATCGCAGTGCAGTTCGGATTTGTTACAATAAATCCATCCCATCTTCTGTTCCTTTTCTGAACTTCTATGAGCTGAAGATGTTCTGGATTTACCTCTGGAATCATTAAAGGAACATCTTTCTCCATTCTGAACGCAGATGCATTGCTTGCAACCACAAATCCTGCTTTGGCAAACTCTATTTCTACCTTTTTGGCTATACCGGATGGTAAAGCAGAGAAGGCAATATCTGCATCAATTTCCCTGGGCTCTAATGGTAGCATTGTCATTTCGCCTGCTTCTTCAGGAATATCTGCAGATATTTTCCACTCTACCTCTTCACAGTAGCTTTTACCAACTCTCCGTTCTGAGGCAGCCAGTGCGCTTAATTTGAACCATGGATGGTCAGATAGAAGCTGAATGAATTTTTGACCCACCATCCCCGTAGCACCGAGGACGGCTACCTTGTATTTTCTCATGTTGCTATGCTTTATCTCGACCTTTTAAAATTTGCTATTTCAAATCAGCCCGTTCTCTTTACACAATTCTTCAAAACTCTCAAGACCTCTCTGCTCCTTACTTCCGAATCTATAGCAGAGGGTATTAAAATATTCTTCAAGAAATTCTTCAGGCATGAAAAACTTTTTCCTTGCTGCTTTGACAACCTCTTTCATATTGTTCAATCCCCAGTCAACGGATTTCATAATTATTCTGTCGACTTCATTGAGATTTTTCTCTTTCAGGGATGCAGAAATTCCGAATACCATAGGATAGCCTGTTAACTCATAAAATTCTTCTCCCAAGTCCATGACAACTCTGTAAACCATCCTTGCCTTTATTGCTTCATCACCTATAACAAGTGCGTTGTTGCAGGTTTTCAGAAGTTCTCCAGCATTGCTGCCCTCTGTCATCACAAGTCTGTTACTCAAGCCCCTCTCCTTCAGGATAATCCTGAGAAGGTTAACAGATGTGAGTGATGCGTTCGAGATGGCAATCGAGCCATCAAGGTTTTTACCATTAGAGACCACTACAACACTCAGAACCCTGTCTCTCGATGCAATGCAGAAATCGTAATTTCTTAACGACACCTTATTTTTGATAAAGTAAAAAGAAGGAACAGGTGCAAAATCAATCTCTCCTGCCTCAAGCATCTCAGGAAATTTTTTGGGTGAAGATTCAATTATCCTGATACGTTCAAGCAGTTCTTTTTCCTTGCTTAACCGTTTTTCAGGCTTTTCGAGCCAGTAGTAAGGAAGAAAGTTATTCAGGAAACCGAACTTTCCAATCAGATACGGCATATATTCTGGCGGAGAACTATTTACAGATAAATATTGCCATTATTCCTTCAGTATGTTGTAGAATGTATCTCTCTCAGCAGGAATCATCCCTGCTTTCTGTATTATGTCGACAATTCTCTCTCTTGCAAGCTCAACAGGTGTTTTTGCTCCGGCTGAGTGTGATATAGATTCGCCCATCAATGTGCCATCCATATCATTTGCCCCGTAGTTCAGGGCAATCTGAGCCACATCCTCGCCAAGCATGACCCAGTACGCTCTTATACCTTTAAAGTTGTTCAGAACTATCCTCGAAACTGCAATTGTTTTTAAAATATCAACAGGATTTGTTTTTTCAGTTACAAACCCTTTTTCCCTCAGTTCAGTATTCCCGGGGTGAAACACCAAAGGGACGAATCCGAGAAAGCCTGCAGTCTCATTCTGTAGCTTCCAGAGTTTGTAAAGGTGCAGTGCTCTGTGCCTGATCTCTTCAATATGACCGAAAAGCATTGTGGCATTGCTTTTTATTCCAAGTTCATGAGCAGTTCTCATAATATTCAGCCACTCATCTGAATATGCTTTATTCGGGCAAATTATCTTCCTTATTTCGTCATCCAGAATTTCTGCTCCACCCCCCGGTATTACCTGAAGTCCAGCATCTTTCAATCTTGAAAGTACTTCCTTTATGCTGCATTTCTCCAGTTTTGATATAAAGTGGATTTCAGTTGCAGTAAGCGCTTTCAAAACCATGTCGGGAAACTTGCTTTTTATATGCATGAACATCTCTTCAAAATACTCAATGGTCACATCGGGATTGTGTGAGCCCACGATATGAAGTTCTGTGGCTCCGGCAAACGATGCTTCTTTAACTTTCATCAAAATATCATCAATGCTCATCAAATACGCTTCATTATCTTCAGCATTCCGGTAAAAAGCACAGAGGGGGCATCTCGAGACGCAGACGTTTGTATAATTTATGTGTCGATTTACAACAAAAGTGGCTGTCCTGCCTGAGTTTACAATCAAACCGAGATCATGCAAGTCCTTTTCAAACAATTCCTTGATTTCTTTTCTGCTCCATTTTTTCTCCATTGATGTCATCCCGCATCTTTTTCAACTCACTTTTCACTCCAATGAGTTCTCTCCTCATCTGAGAAGATGTTCTGAACACGAAATCGCTTATAATACCAAAAACGAGAATCTGCAATCCAGATATAATCAGTAAGGTCGTCAATATTGCCAGCAGGCTGTGTGTGATGTCTTTGAACCACTCGTATGTAACATAAACACCGATTATAAAACCGAGTAAAATCAGTATCATGCCAATAAAATAAAAATATCTCCCGGGACTGTAATGACTTAAAAGCTGATTTATTGTCGCAGCGATTCTGAAACCATCCCTTAGAGGATTGAGTTTTGTCTCTCCGCCTCTTTTTAAATAACTTATCGGCACTTCCACAATTGAAAATCCCTTTGAAATTGTATCAACCGTCAGTTCGGTCTCAACTTCGAAACCACTTTTTCTCAGGTAAACATTTTTATAAACATCTCTTGTCAGTGCCCTGTACCCTGATAAAATATCATGCAGGTCTATTCCATATGTGAGCCTGAAAAAGAAATTGAGGATTTTATTTCCAATTAAATTCAGTCTTGTAAATGCACCTTTCTCAAAGTTTGCAAATCTGTTACCGATTACGTGGTCTGCATAGCCTTTTTCAACAGGCCTGAGTATTTTATCAACTTCTTCAGGAAGATAAGTTCCATCTCCATCAATCAGAACTATAACATCACTATCAATAAAGCTGAAAGCCTCTTTTATCGCCTGTCCTTTACCCTTACCGCTCTGAACTATTACTTCTGCGCCCTTACTTTCTGCTATCTCTCTTGTTCTGTCAATACTGTGCCCATCAATTACAACCACTCTGTAGCCTTTCTTAATGAACTTCTCTACTACTTCGCCAATATTATTTTCCTCATTCAGTGTCGGTATCAATATGCAGGTATCCATGAAATTTTTACAGCCTCAGTATCTTCAGTATGCTGAGGACAGGAACTCCTTCAATCTCAGATATTCCTTTTTTGTCAATTATAACTGATGCGCAGAGTATTTCTGCATCCTTCCCTTTTATATCTCTGGCAAGCTCTTTCAGTGTCGAACCTGACGTAACAATATCGTCAACGGCTACACATCTCTTTCCTTCAATTCTTGCATAATTTCCGCTGAAGAAACCACTCACCTTCCTGTCCGAGTCTTCTCTGAGTTTCTTGGGGTAATACACGCTCAAATCAACATTCAGTTCCTCAGCTATCATGGTTGCTATCGGGATGCCGCTTGTCGCTATTCCAATAACGACATCAGGCTCCTCTTCAACAGCTTCGAGAATCATGTCTGTCATGACTGACGCAATGTTTCTCAGCCTGTAAGGCGTAGATATGACCCTCCACTCTATGTATATGTCAGAAGGTGGCGTTACGTCTTCTCTTGCTTTGGTCATCAACCAGAGCGCTGTCTCTCTTGAGACATTCAGCTCATCTGAAATCTCACCGGTTGTAAGACCCTTTTCTTTAAGCTTTTTTGCCCTTTCAACCAGACCTTCAATCCTCTCCACTTATAATCCTCTCCATTTTCTCATAAACCTGTTCACTTCTTTATCCTGTTCTTCCTAACAACACACAGGAATTTAAAAGGCTTTGGGATTATACTTTGAACGGGTACTTTAAATTTTCCTATGATACTATTTAATTTTAAAAATTTTTTGATGAAAAACTGAGTTCAAAATCTCAGTTATAACTGAGCTCATGCTGGAAAAACAATTGCTCAGGTTTCAAGGGAATACAACCTTCACCCATCCATGATTACAAGGTGGAAGAGAGAATACAACAAAGATCCAGAATCTGCATTCAGGAATGGAGTTACAAGCAATGAGAGCAGAATAGCTGAACTTGAGAGGCTTGTAGGAAAGCTCTATGCAGAAAACGCCTTTTTAAAAAATGCATTGGAGAGATTGAGAAAGGAAAGGAGGTGAAATACACGCTAATTAGAGAAGCAGAGATACCAGTTACTAAAACAACAGAATTACTGGGGGTTAGCAGGAGTGGATACTACAGATGGAGAAAGTTAGATGGAGACAATGAAGATAACATGGAACTCAGAAACCTGATACAGAACATTGCCATAGAATTCCCTGCTTATGGATACAGGAGGATCACTGTAGAGCTAAGAAACAGAGGACACAAGGTGAACCACAAGAAAGTGCTCAGGTTGATGAGAGAAGACAACCTGCTGTGTGTAAAGAAGACGTTCAAACCAATAACAACCGATTCCAACCACAGGTACAGGAAGTACCCTAATCTGGTAAAGGATCTTGAAGTAAACATGATTAACCATGTATGGGCAGCAGATATCACTTACATCCGACTACAAAGAGAATACGTCTACTTGGCAGTGATAATAGACATTTTTAGCAGGAAGTGTGTCGGCTGGGAACTGAGTAGGAATTTAGATGCTCAGCTAACCCTTAATGCACTTGGAAAAGCTCTAAGAAATCGTAAACCTGAGATTCATCACTCAGATCAAGGTGTGCAGTACGCATCCAAGGAATATGTTAGCTGCCTTGAAGAGCACAGCATCAGGATCAGCATGAGCAGGAAAGGCAATCCATATGATAATGCATTTGTTGAGAGCTTTATTGGAACATTGAAGACCGAAGAGGTCTATCTTAATGAGTATGAGACTTTCTCAGATGCAATTAGCAATATCGGAGAGTTCATAGAGGAGGTTTACAATAGGAAGAGGTTGCATTCGTCTTTGGGGTATAAGTCACCTGAGGACTTTGAAATGGAGGTGGGTTTAAATACTGACTCTTAACTTATTGTCTCAAAATAGGGGTTCACCTCA
>Ga0209426_1000887_pt1 | contig 23312 bp, 22 predicted proteins | sample Deesub1362B_J571_FD_187697 | JGI IMG/M metagenome (GOLD analysis project Ga0209426, IMG submission 187697) | Deep oceanic, basalt-hosted subsurface ecosystem from Juan de Fuca Ridge flank, Pacific Ocean, CORK Borehole 1362B_J2.571 (SPAdes)... ...
CAAGATCGGCGGATGCTTTTCATTATTTTCAGCTCCATGCTGTTTATTGTGGTTTTTTCGGCGGGGATCAAGCACTACGGCCTGTCCAAATTTTTTATTCCGGTGGCCCTTGTGCCGCTGGTGGTTACTTCTTATCAAGACACCCGGACCGGGTTTTTTGCCGCTCTGGGGCTCAGTGTTCTGGTAGCAGCCCAGTGGGGGAACGATTTTGAGCTCGTTCTCGTGGGCATCGTTACCAGCGCGGTGGCCATTCTGGGACTTGGGTTTTCGCGCTACCGGAAAAAGCTGGCCAATGCCACTCTGTTTCTGCTGGTGGCGTACCTTTTGATCATCCTTTCTCTCGGGGCGATCCGCTTCATCAGCGGCAAGGAGCTTGGCCTGGCTCTGGCCAGCGCCCTGGCTACAAGCATTCTGACACCGCTGCTGGCCTACGGTGGCATTCTTCTGTTCGACACGGTTTTTGATGTGGCTTCCGAATTCAAGCTGATTGAGCTAAGTGATCTAAATCACCCGCTGCTGAAAATGCTGGCGATGCGGGCGCCCGGATCGTACCATCACAGCTTGCAGGTGAGCACACTGGCCGAGGCCGCCGCCGAAGCGATTGGGGCCAATGCTTTGCTGGTGCGTGTTGGGGCCTATTACCACGATATTGGCAAAATGTTTATGCCCGAATATTTCGTGGAGAACCAGCGCGGCGGAAAAAATCCGCACGATAAGCTCTCGCCGCGCATCAGCAGCCTCATCCTCATCAACCATGTGCGAAAAGGATACGAATTTGCTCGGCAGAACAACATTCCATCCATTGTGTGCAATTTCATTGTCGAACACCACGGCGGCTCCCTTATGAAGTTCTTTTACGAGAAAGCCAAGGAGACCTCCAAAGGAGAAGAAGTCCTGGAAAGCGATTTCCGCTACCCGGGCCGCCGGCCGCAGTCCAAGGAAACCGGCATCCTTATGCTGGCCGATGCGGTGGAGGCAGCCGTCCGTTCCATTAAGGAGCCCACGATCGGTAAAATCCGCAACGCCGTGCGCAACATCGTGGAGGAGAAGATCCACAATGGCGATCTGGACGATTGCCCACTGACCATGCGGGATCTGCGCACCATTACGGAGACGTTTTCCAACGCCTTGCTTGGGATGCACCACGAGCGCTTGGAGTACCCAGGGCAGAAAGAGATCGAACGGCGCGTTGCCTCTATTCTGGCTTCAGGGAATGGCAACCGTGGAAGTTAAGTGTTTTCATACCATCGATGATTTTCCGCTTCCGCCTGAAAAGGTCGCGGATGTCGTGACGAAAGTAGTGGAGCGGGAAAAACAGTCGCTGCAAGGAGAAATCCGCGTCATCTTTGTAGATGATCCGTATATTCGGGACTTGAACCGGAGGTTTTTGAATCATGATTTTGAAACGGATGTAATTTCTTTCCCAATTGAACTTGACAAATCCAATTTTGAAGGCGAAATTTATATTAGTGTGGATCGCGCATATAATCAGGCCATGCTCCTGTCCGTTCACCCGGAAGAAGAGCTCTGGCGCCTGGTAATTCATGGTACATTGCACCTTCTTGGCTATGACGATGTGCAGGAAGAGGGCCGCCAGCGGATGTTTAAACGGCAGGAGCAGTACCTGGATGAATTCGGACTAAAGAGAAAGGAGTTGTGATTTTTTGGACGGAAGTTTTTTCATTTTCATCCTGATTTTTGTCCTCTGCATCTTCGCCTCTGCTTTCTTTTCCGGCACGGAGACCGCGTTCTTTTCGCTCAGCGATGTGGAGCTTGCACGCCTTCGTGAAGAACGTTCGCGTGCCGCAAAAAGAGTGGCCAAACTGAAAGAAGATTCCCGAAAACTTTTGATTACCATCCTCATCGGAAACACGCTGGTCAACATCATAGCCGCTATTGATGCCACGGTGCTGGTAACCCGCCTTAGCGTTTTTTATCACTTCAACGAATGGGTGGGAATTTTTTTGGAAGTCATAGCGGTTACTCTGATCATCCTGATCTTCAGTGAGATTACGCCAAAGGTATTTGCAGTGCGGAATGCACGGGCTTTCGCATTAAAGGTTTCCTTCATCATTGACTGGGTTTATATCCTGTTTTATCCGTTTTCGTCCCTCCTTGAACGCTTTGCGGATCTGTTTCGCCGTCTTTTTAAAGTGAAAGGTGAAGGTTTTTTCCTTTCCGAAGAGGAGATCCGTACCCTGATCCAGCTGGGAGAGGAGAAAGGAACCCTGCATGTGGAAGAACGGATGATGATCGATTCCATCTTTGAGTTTGGCGAAACCACTGTGAAGGAGATCATGGTTCCGCGGATCGACATGGTTTGTATTGAAGCCAGTTCTTCCATCAAGGATCTCATCCGGCTGGTCCGTGAGAAGGGGCATTCACGCATTCCGGTCTATGAGGGGCGTATCGACAACATCCGCGGTATCATCCACGTGAAAGACCTGATCCCGCTGCTGGACAAGCCCAGCAATAAAGTTAAACTGATGGATCTCGCGCGGCCCGCCTATTTTGTTCCCGAAAGCAAAAAGATCGATTACCTGCTGCGGGATTTCCAGCGGGAGAAAATCCATATGGCTATTGTCGTAGATGAGTATGGCGGCACGGCCGGATTGGTGACACTGGAGGACATTATCGAGGAAATTGTTGGTGAAATTCAGGACGAGTACGACAAGGAACAGCCGCTTTACCTGGCAATTGGCCCGGATACGTTTCTGGTCGACGGCAAGATGTCCATTGAGGAGCTGAATGAAATTCTGCCCGAGCCCATTACTGTGGAAGATAATGAGGACTTCGACACTCTGGGGGGGCTTATTTACCATCTGCTCGAAAAAATCCCTGAGAAAGATGAACGGGTGGTTTTTCAGAATTATGAAATGATTGTGGAGGACGTGGACCGTCAGCGCATCCGTAAGGTCCGGATTATCCACAAAGCGCCCTCTGAAACCCTGCCCGGCGAGAAATAAGTACAACCCGTCACGCCAGCGGATGATTTTGGGAACGTTTTGCCATCTTATAGGGATAGAATGCGCAAAGGTTTGCAGGGGGAAAATAAGTTTGAATTTTGGGGAAATTATTTTAAATTATAGCGGTTAAGCCACGGAAAATTTTTTGCCCGGCCAATAGAAAAGGGAGTGCGGAGGCAACGTATGCGTCTGGTTGACCTGCTGTCAGAAAATGTGATCAAGGTTCCTCTGGAGAGGACAGATAAAGTTGGTGTCATTGAAGAGTTGATCGATTTGCTGGAAAAGAGCGGCAAAGTCAAAGATAAGGAGTCGGTCCTGAAGGCTGTGCTGGAACGGGAAAAGGTGATGAGCACCGGTGTGGGAGATGGCGTGGCAATTCCACACGGAAAAGCCGATGGTGTGGAGGATGTGGTAGCAGCTTTTGGGATCTCCCATAAGGACATTGATTTTCAGTCCATCGACGAAAAACCGGTACGTCTGGTGTTTTTGCTGGTTGCTCCGCCAAATGCTACTGGGCCACATCTGAAAGCCCTGAGCCGGGTATCCCGTTTACTGAACAAAAAAGAGTTCCGTGACCGCCTTCTTCGGGCCAAAACGCCAGCAGAAGTCCTGGAACTGATCCAGGAAGAAGAAAAAGTTTATTTTGAAATCTAATTCCATCTGGCCTTTTGTGAATCCCTGTCTTCCACCCAATTTACGGTTACCCTATGGAAGGAAAGTCGTCACAGTCGATGGTTTGTTTTTTTCTTGTTATTAAAGAAGATTTTCTGGAGGAGGTTCTCGAAGCTTTTCTGGAGCTGGATATCCGGGGCGCCACGGTCATCGATAGCGTAGGCATGGGGCGGATTCTGGCTTACGAGATTCCTATTTTTGCGGGCCTGCGGAGCATGATCCCCGGAAACCGGCCATACAACAAAACGGTGTTCACCATCATTCCGGAAGAGAAACTTCCTCTTGTGACAAAAGCTGTAGAACAGGTTTGTGGCGATTTTTCCGAACCGGGGACCGGTATAATGTTTGCCCTGCCGGTTGTTTTCGTAAAAGGGCTGGCAAAAACGCCCCTTATGTAAGGAGAAAGCATGGCCGATCCGGAAGCGAATAAAAACCGGGACAGCACAGATGAGGAGATTGTCCGCTGGCGGTCTTTCCCCGGACGGCTGTATGCGGAAATGGTGGCCGAAGCCCTGCGACGGGAAGGCATCCACTGCATTATCAAAGGTGAGGATATCGGGTTTCTGGGAGGCAACACCATGTCGGCATACAGTCCGGGACGGGTGGTGGTGTACCTGAAGAAAAGCGACCTGCCACGGGCCGATGAAGTTGCCAACGATATGCTGGATCACATCTGAAGGCCGGAAGAGCGAAGGAGAAGGAAGAAAAGAATGGCTTTACAGTTCAAGACACCGCGCGGAACGAAAGACATCTTCCCGCCGGAGATTTATCGCTGGCATTATGTGGAGCAGCGGCTCAGAGACCTTTTTTCACGCTACGGCTTTCACGAAATCCGCACACCGGTGTTTGAGGAAACGGAGCTATTTGCCCGGGGGATCGGCCAGAGCACGGACATTGTCCAGAAGGAGATGTACACTTTTGTGGATAAGGGGGGAAAGAGTTTTACCCTGCGCCCGGAAATGACAGCACCGGTGATGCGTGCATACCTGCAGCATCATCTGGGCGAAAAACGTCGGGTGCAGAAACTTTACTACATTGCGCCCATGTTTCGGCAGGAGCGGCCACAGGCGGGGAGGCTCCGCCAGTTTCATCAGTATGGGGCAGAAATTATTGGGACGCCGGATCCCTTGGCAGATGCGGAGATCGTCCGTGTGGCTGTGCGTTTTCTGGAGGAACTGGGCGTTGCCGATTTTCGGCTGAAACTCAACAGCGTCGGATGTCCCGTCTGCCGGCCTACCTACCGGGATAACCTCCGCCGCCAGCTGAAACCGGTACTGGATCAGCTTTGTTCCGATTGCCAAAAACGCTACGATCTGAACCCGCTCCGCATTCTGGACTGCAAGCGGGAAAGCTGTCGGGAGCTGACTGCAGGCGTGGACTCCATTGAAGCGTTTCTCTGCGAGGACTGTGCCGAGCATTTCCGTCAGGTTCAGGAGCTTCTTGCGTCCCAATCCATTGTTTTTGAGAAGGACAAACGCCTGGTTCGAGGGTTGGATTATTATACGCGGACGGCCTTTGAGATTGTAACATCTCACCTGGGAGCTCAGGATGCCATTTGTGGGGGCGGCCGGTATGACCTGCTGGCGGCTGAATTTGGCGAGAATCCCGTTCCGGGGGTGGGGTTTGCCGCCGGGATCGAACGCCTGCTGGCGGTGCTGGAAAAACAGGCACTTTTGCCGGAACCGGCGGAAAGGACGGCTGTTTACCTCATCGGCCTGGGTGAAGCAGCGCGCCGCCGCATATTTGCCCTGGCGGGTGATCTGCGGACCCGGGGAATTGCGGCCGAACTGGATTATCTTGGCCGCAGCCTGAAAGCACAAATGCGCGATGCAAACAAGCTCATGGCAACCTGGACTGTGATTCTGGGTGAAAACGAACTTGAACGGGAAGTTGCCATTCTCAAAAATATGCTTACCGGCGAACAGGAAGAGGTCCAGCTATCAGAAATCCAGAAAATCCTGGAAGCGCGGCTGCGCTAACCGACACCGGCAAAGCGATGATTTCCGCAGCACGCCTGAAATATTATCGCCTCCTTAAACATAAAAAATACCGGAAAATTGAGCGGAAATTCCTTATTGAAGGGATCAATCTCTGTGAAGCAGCCCTCCGCTCCGGGGCTGAGGTGGAAATCCTCCTTTTTTCAGAAGAGGTTTTTGGCCAGGTAGAAATGGTGACCCTCCGGAAGCTGGCAGAAGCCAGAAAAATTCCGGTGGATCTTCTACCTCCCAGGGAGATCAAGCGGCTCAGCGAGGTGGTTACACCTCAGGGAGTTGTGGGCGTCGTAAAGATGCCCGCTCCTATGGAGAAGGCCTTCTGGGAAGCCCGGCCTGAGAAAGTGCTGATCCTCGACCAGATTTCCGAACCTGGCAATATGGGAACCATTCTGCGGACGGCCGAGTGGTTTGGTATTCCTGCCGTGGTGTGTTCCAGCGGAAGTGTAGATGTCTATAGCGGCAAGGTACTGCGTTCCACGGCCGGGGCGTTCTTTTATTTGCGTTACTTGCTGCAAAATGTGAACCTCGAACCTTTTTTGCGCAGATTAAAGAAGGCTGGCTACCGCCTCTATGCGGCAGACACCCGTGCACCCAGAGCATATTTTCAGGTTTTGTGGGAAACGCCCTTTGCCCTCGTGGTAGGGAATGAGCGCAGGGGAGTAACAGAGCTGGTAGAGAGTTTCTCGCCAGAGCGGGTTGCCATTCCCGGAAAAGGGAAGTCGGATTCTCTCAATGCTGCAGTAGCCGCGGCGATTTTACTGGCCCATGTCTGCACGGAAAGGCCGGGTGCAGATCGAAAAGAATAGCACAATTTTTGCTTGTATTGGAAAAGAATTTTTTGTTTTTTAGATAGTCCCGGTAAAAACAAGGCCTATAGCGCTGCAAAACCGCAAGATTCTGGACGGTTGTATCTGGCGCGAACAGTTCCGGCCGGTGTTAAGGCCCCGCGTCAAAAGCCGGGGAGGGTTGGATTTAACTGGCAAACGTAGTTATGGCAGGAAGGGCTGTCCTGAGATGAATGGGGCAACAGAAGCCAAGGAACCAATTCCCATCAGCCCGCAGCGGGCGGGAATGCTGGTGTTTTTTTCCATTTTAGTGGTGCTGATTTTTGGCACACTCCTGCGGGCCATGGCTGAATCGCTCTGGGGACCCCTCCAATGGAACAGCCCATTTCTGGCCATCGAGCTGCTGATTGTTTTACCGGCCGTTTGGGCCGTACGCCGTCATCGCCTGCCGTTTGCATCGGCCTTTCGTTTTCATCCGGTGCCACTTTCCACGGTCGCTGCGGCTGTTCTGCTCGGTGCAGGGCTGGCGGTGATCGGGGACCAGCTGGACCGCATCATTCAGTCCTGGTTTAGCGTTCCTCAGGAATATATCGATGCCATCGAATCCCTGTTTCGCGATGCGCCTCCCGGGGATTTTTACATGATGCTGGTTCTGGCTACCCTGGGCGCCGGGATTTGCGAGGAGATGCTATTCCGCGGTTTTTTTCAGAAAATCCTTGAGGAACACACGAGGGTTTGGATGGCCATCTTTTTTCCGGCCGCCCTGTTCGGTCTGATCCACTTTTTGCCCTGGATGGTTCTTCAAATCACGCTCATGGGAACCGTGCTCGGCTTGCTCGCATGGCGTACGCAAAGTGTCTGGCCCAGTGTGGTGGTTCATGCTACCAACAATTTTTTGGCTGTCATAACCATCCGATGGCAATCATCTGAATGGGATAGACTGTACCTGAAGGGAGATTTTGTCAATCCGCCGGTTGTGCTGTTTGCCATCGCCCTGTTCATTTTTTCGCTGAAATTTATCTGGAAGCGGCATCCGCGAAATGGGGGGCAAAATCACAGGCCGTGGTCGGATAGTGAACGAGGAACATAGCCTATGGAATTTGATTATCGGGAAAATCGTCCGTATGCACGGGTTGGAATGCTGCAGTTCGAACCAGAAATCCGCTTTACCGCACTGGTGGATTTCGGTGCATACGATTTGGCTGGTAACCGGCTTTTTGACGGAAAAAAGGATCATACCTACAGTGTGAAAGTGGCACGAAGCCAGCCTGCCCGGATGGAACCCATGATCCGGTTGGCCATTCGCACGGACCAGGACGAGGCGGAGCAGCATGTGCATTTGTGGGAAAAATTCCGCTTGAACCTGGAATGCCTCCGTGTGGGCGAGAATGTGCAGATCGGCAAAAACGAATACATCGACAACCGTGAATACTGGGTTCTTGCCCGGGGATTTTCCAGTCTGGAGGAAGCGGACGAAGCCCGCCGCAAATTGCCCAACTTTGGCGACTTCGCTGCGCTGCTCATTCCCGAGGTGCCTGCCGAAGGGGTGCTCCTCATCAATGGGGTGGAAGTGGAGGGGGCCGTGCGGCTGATACCGACCGAGAGCAAAGCCCGCACTTTCCTGCTCCACAATGTGCGGGTGGGTATTGGTTTTCACTGGGATCACCGGGAGGACCAGTACCTGGAAAACATCCTCGAGTTTCACATTGACCGGAAAGGCCTGCTCACAGCGGTGAGCGTCGTGGATGTGGAAAATTACGTGGCGGGGGTCAATTCGTCCGAAATGACGCCGGACTGCCATCTCGAGTTTCTGAAAGCCCAGACCATACTGGCGCGCTGCACCATTTTTGCTACGGCGGGGAAGCATCACTACGGCGATCCCTTTGATGTGTGCGCGGACGACCACTGCCAGTGCTATCACGGAGCAGGTGCCCTTCAGCAAAAATCCCTTCAGGCCGCCAGAGAGACCGCTGGCCAGGTCCTGCTGTACAGCGGGCGCGTATGCGATACCCGTTACGCTAAAGTTTGCGGCGGCATCGGCGAAGCCTACAAAAACGTCTGGGACGGGCGTGATATCCCGTATCTTTCTACTTTCTACGATGGACCGCGGGGAGCGCAGTCCTTCCAGACGGTGGACCGGGAGGATGATGTGCGCGCTTTTCTGAAATCCAGCCCGGATGTCTTCTGCAATCCACAAGTTCATCAGGTTCCGGACTACCTGAATTACGCGCATGATTATTTCCGCTGGTCTGTACGCTATTCACCGGAAGAACTGGGAGAAATTTTCCGTGAGAAAATGGGCAAAGACCTGGGGCCCATCCGTGATCTTATTCCGCAGAAGCGGGGATATTCCGGGAGAATCATCTACCTGAAAGTGGTGGGCGACAAGGGAGAAATGGTCATCGGGAAGGAGCTGGAAATCCGTCGGGCCCTTTCTCGGTCGCATCTTTACAGTTCGGCTTTTTATGTGGAAAAGGAACAGGATAGGAAGGGCAAAACGGCGGCGCTTATTTTGCAAGGTGGCGGGTGGGGGCACGGAGTCGGACTCTGCCAGGTAGGGGCTGCCGTAATGGCAGAAGAAGGCTATTCCTGTGAGCGGATTCTGCAGCATTACTATCAGGGGGCCGAGCTGAAACAGATCTATTCTGTTTGACCGGCGGTATGACATGCGTTTGCAATGGAAAGAACATTAAGGATCCAAAATGAACCGTACGATTCTGGTCATAGACAAGAATTCGCGGAATGTGGAGCTTCTGGCAGGCGCCCTTGCGGAGGCACATTTTGGGATGGTTTCTTCGGGATCAGCCTATGATGGACTGGAAAAGGTGGCGAAAATCCGGCCCGATCTCGTCGTAATTGATGTGGACATGCCGGATATGGACGGTTTCGATTTTGTGGAGAAGCTCTATTCGGTTCCGGAACACAGGAGCATTCCTGTTATTTTCCTTTCAGCCCGCCAGGGGGTTCAGGAGCGTCTCCGGGCCTACCGGAGCGGGGTAAAAGACTATATCATCAAGCCGGCCCACGTGAAGGAGATCGTAGCTCGGATTCAGATGATTCTTGACCGGCTGGAGAGAAATTGGCAAATCCGGCAAACCGGTGAGGAAGGCGAAATGAAAGGGAAACTGGAAGAGAAAAATCTGGCACGGCTCACGGAGGAGCTCAGCGGTCTGCAGGCCACAGGCATTCTGTTCTTGACCCACGCCCGTGGCCAGAGTGGACAGGTTTATTTCCGGGACGGCAATGTGGTTCAGGCGATTGTAGGCCCCTTTAAGGCAGAAAAGGCCTATTTCCGGATGATTCCATGGTCGGAGGGTACTTTTGCATTTTTACCGCAACCCGTGGATGTGGAAGACACCATGCGTTCCAGCAATCTTGGACTGCTGCTGCAAGCCAAAAAACGGCTGGAGAAGCGGGAGGAACTGCTGAAACAGCTTCCCTCTCCGGATGCCATTTTAAAAACCACACCGGTTTTCCTTGAGCTTGTGGAAAAGCGGAAAAACCTGTCGCCGGAAGCCCGGCATTTCATCGAGCTGTTTGATGGAACCCGCACCATAGCGGAGGTTCTTGAGGAGACCCTGTATGATGAACTGATTGCCCTCGAGCGCATTGTCCGTATGGTTCAGGAAGGCTTCTTGGAAGAATTTGTGCCCAGCAGGGAGGTTCCGGAACCGCTGGAGGTGAAAGAGAAAGCGCCGGAGCCCATCTTCTCTCCCGAGGAGCTAGAAACGTTTCAGCAGCGGGTATTGCGTTTCGCCCGGCCAGGTCAGAACACCCTTCTGGTGCTGGGTTCTGCCAGAAGCGGCCGGAGCGATTTTGTCCGCTCCATTGCCGGGGCCAGTTATCATTCAAAAACGGTAAGCAACCTGTTTCCGCATCCTGTGGATCTGGGCCTCCTTCCGGTAGATGAAACAAAGAATGTGCATATAATCGGGATTCCCATAGAGAAAACCCTGAGTGTTTTCCTGGAGACGTTTGAAGACCAGATGTTTGGTTATGTGGTATTGATCAGCGCTACGGAGCCGGAAGCTCTGGAGTACCTATCGTACCTGATTAAAACCTTCCGGAACCGCTACCAGCTCCCCTATGCCCTGGCCATCACCAACCTGCGAGACCCGGGGGCTATGGACATCGAGCATCTGGCGGATGAACTGGATCTGGAAAGTTACGAAGAACTGATCTCCTGCAATCCCAAAGACCGGGAAAACGTAAAGATGATTCTGCTCAACATGTATTCCTCGGTTACAGGCCGGGAGTATCTGCGCATACCGACGCCAACAGACGGCATTACCAACTGAGGGGAAACGCGTTGAAAGCCGACATTCTGGTGGTAGAGAACCGGTCTGAGGTACTGGGCGGGTTTCAGCAGATTTCCTGGAACGGAGACGCCAGGGTAGAAATCTGCAGCTCCGCCCGGGAAGCGTTTTCGTATCTGAAGGATTATCCTGCCGATTTCGTTTATTTTGGCAACCGCTTGCCGGACCTGAAGCCTGGCGAGTTTGTCGCAGAATTTTCTTCTCGCTTTGACCGCAACCGATTTTTTCTGGTGCTGCTGTCGGATGCGCAATTGTGGAAAGAACGGGTCGAGGAAATCCTTAGTGGCATCGATGATTATCTCCTGGTGCCCGTTGAGCCGGAGGAGGTGCTGGTGAAGGCGCGGCTGCTATACGCCGAGCGCTTTCCCGAAGAGCAGGGGGCGGATTTTGTGCGCGGGTTCGCTGGTGATCTGAAGGAGATGGGCCTCTGGCAGGTACTGCAGACGTTGCATCTGGGGAAGAAAACCGGCATTATCTACTTGCGGCACAACGGCCGCGATGGCCGGATTTATTTCCAGGAAGGTGAGATCTGGGAAGTAGAGCTGGGAGCGCTGCGCGGCTGGGCCGCTCTGGAACGAATGCTTACCTGGGAGGATGGCTTCTTCCGCGTGCGCTTTGAGAATTTTGAGCGCCGCAAAGAAATGGAAGAGTCCACAGACCGGCTTTTGCTCAAAGCCAGCGAAGTACTGGAGGAATGGAAACAGCTGCGTCGGAAGGTGAAATCTATGGAAACGCAATTCGAGGTCTTTCAGCAGGAGCGTTTGCCGCAGCACGCTAACGAGCCGTTTTTGAAATTGATGCCTCTTTTGACCAGAGGCTGGCCGCTGCGGAAAATCCTTGAACATTCGCCCTTTCCCGAGATTGAAACGATGCGGATTCTCTTAGAGGCAAGGGAAAAAGGCTGGATTGGAGAAGTGGTGGAGAAATCGATGATTTCCGGCCTGGCGGCCAGCAGCGGGAGCGGCAAAGTACCCACCTCAGCGGAACTTTCCCTGATTATCCGCGAAATGGTGGATGGCCTGGTAAGGCAAAAATCGAGGGCCCAGCAGGTTGTGGAAGAATCGCCGGAATTGCAGCACCTGGCCCGGCTGGAGGAAGAGGTTTTCGCGCTGCGGCAAAAGCTTCTCAGCCGGTCGGACCTCCAGTACCTGAAACGGAAATTGCTGGAAGAATGACCCATGCAGACAACGGAGATTCTCCTGCTGTCGTTTGAGCGGGAAGACATCGATAGGTTCATTGAACGGAGCGGCGCGGCGAAAGAACCGGTGTCCGAATCACTTACGGCAGGATTCCTGGATCTGGGCGACGACATGAACGTGTTGCTTCTGGGCATGCAACTACCACAGGAGTCATGGGAATACAACTGGCCGTTTTTGTACCGCAAAACCCTGGGTGCTGTAATTTTAGGGCGGGTTCCGGCGCTGGAGTCCACATCCGCTTTCACCAGTTTTGTCGACTTTTTTGCTCAGCAGATTCCTTTGCCTTTTGTGATAGCCATTTCGATGGAGGATTTGCCGAATAGAAACATCCCACCGAGGGCCTATTCGGGGGGGCTGGCCATCAGTCCAAGGGCGAGGTTGTCCTTTTATCTGCCAGAAAGCCGGAAGTCAGTACGGCAGCTGCTGGTTGACTTGATTAACACCCATATGGAAACAACAGCGGCAAGGGTAGCCTGAATGGATGCAGCGCAGCGGCATTTCTTGGAACACAGAAGTGAGCTGAAGCTTCCCTGCTCTGTGCGGGTTCTGGCTCTTGTACGGCTATTTTCAGGTGCTCCTCTGGATGAATTTGTAGAACAGCTGTCCCCGGATCAGCTGGTGGCACTGCAAAACTTCATCTGGGAAAAAACAGTTGAAATCGGGCTGCGAATCAAAGGACCCTCTTTTTCCAAAAAAGAAATTACTGAGCGGATGACGGCCACGCCGGCCTACCAGCGTACGCAGGGCTGTTCGGAACGAACCTACTACTGCAAGGCGGCAGAATGTCTGTTTGCCAATCCGGATTGTGCGCGCAAGAAGCTGAGGGAACAGCTTCAGGCTATCCAAAAGGCCGTTCAACAGTGGCTAATGGAACATGCCTGAGGGAAAACATCTGCTGTTTTCTCCAGGGTCGGATCTGCAGGGAACACGGAGGTTTTTGGAAATGCTGTCCTTGTATGTTCTGAAAGTTTGATGGCCGCTAAGAAAATAAAGAACCAGTATTCTCCTGTGAAAGCTTTGTAACAGCGTTCCGGAAAAGTTGAATTTATTGACAAGCCCTGCAAAAATTCTTATATTCAAGGTTGAAAACTCCCAAAATTGGGAGTTTTTCTCTTTGAAAATGCTGGATTTAGGGGAGTGTAACGTTTCTGCGAGAGTGGCGGAATTGGCAGACGCGCTAGACTTAGGATCTAGTGGGGTAACCCGTGGGGGTTCGAGTCCCCCCTCTCGCACGGTGAACGGCCGTAGGGCCTTTTTTTTATGAGTACAGAAGGGCAGGTATGGGACCTAATGCAAGGAGAAAACATTGGAGTACAGGATCGAAGAAGCAGGACCGCTGACGTACCGGCTTTCGATGGATATTCTTAAGGAGGAACTGGAACCCCGCGTTCTGGAAGAGCTGAAAAAGGCGCGCAAGCGTGTCACTATACCGGGGTTCCGCAAAGGAAAAGCGCCGCTTGATCTGGTGAAAATCCGGTATGGCGAGCAGATCGAGCAGGATGTGCTGCTGGATGTGGCAGAAGAGAAAGCAAGAGACATTGTGCGCAATGAAAAGTACGATGTCTTTGGCGGGTTCGAGCTTGTGGAACAGCAGAAGCTGCCGGAAGGCCATATTCATGTTGTGCTTGAGTTTCAGGTCATGCCAGAAATCACCATTAAAAAGGTGGATGGCCTGAAGGTTGTGAAGGAAGTGCGCCGGGTTACCGATGATGATGTGGAAGCCGTCATTGAAAACCTCCGCAAAGAGCAGGCTGTGTACCGTAAGAAAGAAGACGGAGCAGAGGAGGGGGATTTTGTGGTGGCAGACCTGCAGGAACTGGATGTGTCCGGTGCACCGCTGATCGGAAAAAAGTTTGAGAACCGCCAGCTACGCCTGGGAGATGGGCCTTTTGGAGATCAGCTTTTGCAGCAGCTGAAAGGCGTGAAACCCGGAGATGAGCGCCGTATTACCATTCAGTACCAGGAAGAGGGCAAGGGGCGCCCGCAGGAAAATCAGGGGTATTATCAGGTGCGCGTGAAAGATGTCATTTCCGAAACCCTGCCCAATGTGGACGATGATTTTGCCCGTTCTCTGGGCGACTACAAAGACCTCAACGAGTTGCGGGAAAAGATCCGCGAGCGGCTGCAGGCCCAGTTCGACCGCCAAAGCGAGGAACGGCTCAGGTGGGCCATTCAGCAGGAATTTGTCAAAAGCAATCCGCTTGAACTGCCGTCCAAATTAGTGGAATGGTTCACCCGGCGTTATTACGAAGAGTATGCCAAAGATCTGTCTCCCAAACCTTCGTATGAAGAATTTAAAGAGCAGCATCAGGCCGAGATAATCCAGGAGCTAAAATGGATTCACCTGCGGGATAAACTGGTTGAGGAAGAGGGGATTCAGGTAACAGATGAAGAGCTGGAGGCGGAAATTGAGAAGATTGCCCAGCATACAAGGCAAGTAAAGCCGGAAGAGGTGAAGCGCTATTACCAGAATCCCAAAAACCGGGAGAACCTGCGCAGGGATCTTTTGCATGAAAAAGTCTTAAAAAGATTACTGGAGAAAGCGAAAATTAAAGAAATGGATGTGACCGATCAGGTTGCGAAACGGATTGAGACGGTGTAAAGGAGGTTGAAGAATCATGGGTCTTGTACCGATTGTCATAGAGCAAACGGGCCGCGGAGAACGGGCGTATGACATCTTTTCCCGGCTGCTGAAAGAGCGTATCATTTTCATCGGTTCCCCCATTGATGATACGGTAGCCAGTCTGACTATTGCTCAGATGTTGTTTCTGGAGGCAGAGGATCCGGAAAAGGACATTTATCTGTACCTCAATACGCCGGGTGGATATGTGTCTTCCGGGCTGGCCATTTATGATACGATGCAATACATCAAGCCGGATGTGGCCACCATCTGCATGGGGCAGGCGGCAAGCATGGGGGCTGTCCTGCTGGCTGCGGGGGCCAAGGGCAAACGTTCAGCCCTACCTCATGCGCGGATTATGATTCACCAGCCCCTGGGGGGTGTGCAGGGACAGGCGACGGATATCGAAATCCACGCCCGCGAAATTTTAACCCTGCGGCAGAAACTGAATGAGATCCTGCACAAGCATACCGGACAGCCCCTGAAAAAGATCGAAAAGGACACCGACCGTAATTTCTTCATGTCTGCGGAAGAAGCCAAAGATTACGGAATTATCGACGAAGTTCTGGTAAAGCCGGAGAAATAGCCCTTGTTTTACCAGAAAAAAGGAAACATATTGCAGATGGGCGCAACCAAGTAGTTGATGTAACTGAATGGCAGAAAGGCCAGAGGCATGGCGTACGAAAAAAACGAGAAATTGTACATCTGCTCCTTTTGTGGCAAAAACTCACAGCAGGTCGATGCCATCATCACCGGTCCGGGAGTTTTTATCTGCAATGAATGTGTGGTAAGCGCCAACGAGATTCTGAAAAACGATCTGCGTCGCCGCTCTGCAATGCTGACCCAGAAGCTTCCTACACCGGCGGAGATCAAAGCGGAACTGGATCAGTACGTGATTGGCCAGGAGCATGCCAAAAAGACCCTGGCGGTGGCGGTTTACAACCATTACAAGCGCATCGCCACACAGCATCTCTACGATGATCAGGAGCTGGAGAAAAGCAATATTCTGCTGATTGGACCCACCGGGACCGGGAAAACCCTGCTAGCCCAGACGCTGGCGCGCTTTCTCCATGTGCCGTTTACCATTGCCGATGCAACCACACTCACAGAGGCCGGTTATGTGGGGGAGGATGTAGAGAATATTCTGGTGCGTTTGCTGCAGGCTGCCGACTATGACATCGAGCGGGCGGAAAAGGGGATCGTTTACATCGACGAGATCGATAAAATAGCCCGCAAGAGCGGTAATCCATCCATTACCCGGGATGTATCCGGTGAAGGGGTCCAGCAGGCCCTGCTGAAAATTCTGGAAGGGACCATTGCATCCGTGCCGCCCAAGGGTGGAAGAAAGCATCCGGAGCAGAGCCTTATAAATATCAACACCAGGAACATTCTGTTTATTTGTGGCGGTGCATTTGAAGGACTGGATAAGATCATTCTAGCCCGCATCGGCAAGAAACGCATCGGGTTCAAGGCAGACGCGCAGTCCAATCGAGATTACAGCATTGGCGAGATCTTGCGGATGGTCCAGCCGGAAGATCTTCTTCAGTTCGGTCTGATTCCGGAGCTGATTGGCCGGTTGCCTATCATCAGTGCGCTGGATGAGCTGGATGACGAGGCGCTCATGCGGATTCTGATCGAACCCAAGAACGCCCTCACCAAGCAGTATAAGAAATTGTTTGAACTGGAGGGCGTGGAGCTTGAATTTGAGGAAGATGCGCTCAAAGCAGTCATCGAGAAAGCACGGGCCAGAGGAAGCGGCGCCCGCGGGCTCCGATCCATTATGGAGTCGGCCATGCTGGACATCATGTACCAGCTTCCCTCCAAGCGGGATGTGAAGAAATGCATCATCACCCGCGAAGTGATTGAGGAGAACAAAGAGCCGGTGTACGAATACGATACCGTGAAGAAACGGGCCTGATTGTTTCTGGATACGTTAGAATGAGGTTGCAAATTTCCCTATGTTACGAATCAAGCGCGACGATATTACCATCGAATTAGAAGATAAGCTTCCCGTACTCCCACTGAAAGACACGGTTGTTTTTCCCTATATGATATATCCGCTTCTGGTGGGGCGCGAGGCGTCCATTCGCGCCATTCAGGAAGCACTGATGCACGACAAGCTGATTCTGCTTGTGGCTCAGAAGGACGCAGAGGTGGAAAACCCTTCCAGCCGGGATCTATACCGGTTTGGTGTGGTAGCGCGCATCCTTCAGATTCTGCGCCTGCCCAATGGGTTGGTGAAGATTCTGGTGGAAGGACTGAACCGTGCCCGCATCGTCCGCTATTTGCGGGGCGAGGAGTTCCTGCGGGCACGCTTTGAGCTGGTACCGGAACGGCGGCGGCTCACCTCCGAAGACGAGGCGGCACTGCGTCACGCCATTTCCCTTTTCAAAGAATATGTTACGCTAAACCGGGATCTGCCGGAAGAAATCCTGATGTCCATTGAGACCATGGACAATCCGCAGCGCATCGCTGATTTCATTGCCGCCCATGTTGCCCGGAAACTGGAAGAAAAGCAGCGCCTGATCGAAACCCAGGATGTGCGCCAGGAACTGCTCCAGCTGGCCGAAATCCTTCAGACCGAAAAGGAAATTCTGGAGCTGGAACGGAATATCGATGATCAGGTGCGCCAGCGTATTCAGGGATCCCAGCGGCATTATTATCTGCAGGAGCAATTGAGGATTATCAAACAGGAGCTGGGTGAATACGATGAAGGCTTCAATGATCTCCAATTGCTGGAAGAGAAGATCGAGAAGGCGAACCTGCCAAAAGAGGCGAAACAGAAAGCTCTGGAGGAACTGGATAAACTCCGCTACACTCCACCGATGTCGCCCGAGTATACGGTAGTGCGCAATTACCTGGACTGGCTGCTGGCCATGCCGTGGAACCGCCGCACCCGGGATAATCTGGATCTGAAAAAGGCCCAGCGGATTCTGGACGAAGATCATTACGGATTGCAGAAACCCAAAGAACGCATCCTGGAACACCTGGCCGTTCTGACTTTGATGAAAAAAGTGAAGGGGCCCATCCTCTGTTTTGTGGGGCCGCCGGGGGTTGGGAAGACATCTCTTGGTCGGTCCATCGCGCGGGCACTGAACCGGCGGTTCGTGCGGGTGTCGCTGGGAGGGGTGCGCGATGAAGCGGAAATCCGCGGCCACCGCCGAACATACATCGGGTCTATGCCAGGCCGAATCATCCAGTCCCTCAAAAAGGCCGGGTCCAAAAATCCCGTCTTTCTGCTGGACGAAGTGGACAAAATGAGCATGGACTTCCGCGGCGACCCGGCGGCAGCTCTTCTGGAAGTTCTGGACCCGGAACAGAACAAAAACTTCAGCGATCATTACCTGGAGGTGGAGTTCGACCTTTCCGAAGTGTTTTTTATTACCACTGCCAATGTGCGTCACAATATTCCCGAACCGCTGCTGGACCGGATGGAGGTGATCGAACTGCCGGGGTATCTGGAACATGATAAACTGGAAATTGCCCGCCATTTTCTCATTCCCCGGCAGCTCAAGGAAACCGGGTTGAGCGACAAAAAGGTGCGTTTCACAGATGCGGGGGTTTTGACGGTAATCCGCCGTTACACCCGCGAAGCGGGCGTACGGGATTTGGAGCGGAACATTTCAACCATCTGCAGGAAGGTGGCCAAAGAGATTGTGCTGAATGATGGCGGGAAAGATGAATTTGTCATCACCGCCCGCAACGTGGCCAGCTACCTGGGTGTCCCCAAATATTCAGAAAAGGTACTGGATGACCGCCCGCTGATCGGCGCCGCCATCGGGCTGGCCTGGACGGAATTCGGAGGTGACATTCTGGAAATCGAAGCCACGGTACTGGAGGGGAAAGCGGGACTGATCCTCACCGGGAAGTTGGGCGATGTGATGAAGGAGTCGGCTCAGGCAGCGCTCAGCTACATCCGCGCCAACTGTCGTCGCCTGGGAATAGCGCCAGAATTTTTCGAAAAGAACGAAATCCATATTCACATCCCGGAAGGGGCGATCCCCAAAGATGGCCCGTCGGCTGGCATCACCATGGCCATCGCCGTAATTTCTGCGCTGACCCGCCAGCCGGTACAAAAAGATCTGGCCATGACCGGAGAAATTACCCTGCGCGGAAATGTGCTAGCAGTGGGCGGACTTACGGAGAAATTGCTGGCCGCTAAACGTTCCGGAATCAAACGCGTCCTAATTCCAAATGAAAATCAGAAAGATCTCAAAGAAGTACCGAAAAAAATCCTGCGGGATCTGGAGGTTCTCCCGGTAAAGGATATGGAAGAGGTCATTTTACAGGCCTTTGGTGGGAGTTATCCCGTTCGGCAGGCGGATGCGGCATGAAGATTCAGCAAATCGAATTTGTAAAAGCAGCGTACATCCCCTCAGACCTCCCCGATGACGATTTTCCGCAGATTGCCTTTGCCGGCCGTTCCAATGTGGGAAAATCATCTATGATCAACTGCCTCCTGATGCATGGTAAAATTGCCCATACCAGTAGCCAGCCGGGCAAAACGCGCTCCGTGAATTTCATCCGTATCAACCGGCGCTTTTATTTTGTGGATCTGCCCGGGTACGGCTATGCACGCGCATCCAAAGAGGAAAGGAAGCGCTGGAAGCATCTGATTGAGGCGTATTTCTGGAAAAACCGCAAGCTGCGAGGGCTGGTTCAGATTATCGATGCCCGGCACGGAATGACCGAGCTGGACGAAGAAATGATCCGCTATGCCTATCATCTTGGGGTGCGCTTTTTGGTGGTGGCTACCAAAGCGGACAAACTGAAAACCTCCGAACAGCAGAAAAGGATGCGGGAAATCCGGCGGCAGCTGGAGAAGTACGGGGTGAGCGATTGCATTTTCTTTTCGGCAAAAACCCGGCTGGGCCGCCCTGCCGTTCTCAAGTGGATTGAAGAGCGACTGAAAGACAAAAGCGGTCCTTCCTGAACCCGTTCTCCGCTTCGGGTGCGGCATTCCGGATTGGCCCTTCGGCAGAGAAGTTTAAAAATTTTCTTCACTTCCACTTTTTACTTGATCTCTCTTTCTGCATTATTAAATTTTGTGCAATTTTCAGGGCCGGAAATCATCATACGCGGATCTGGCCGGAAAAGAGCCTTAAAAAACGGGTAAGGTGTGGTACAAAAAAGATGAGGATCAGCTGGAAAGGATTTTGCGATGAAGTACCGCCTGTTTACTCCGGGGCCAACGCCGGTCCCGGAACGGGTCATGTTGCGGATGGCGCAGCCCATTTTGCATCACCGGACGCCGGAATTCCGTTCTGTGCTGGCTCGGGTGGAGGAAAATTTGAAATACGTGTTTCAGACATCCGGGGAAGTGTTCATCCTGGCTGCTTCCGGTACGGGTGCGATGGAGGCAGCGGTTGCCAGCATCCTGCAGGGGAGGGCGCCGGTGCTCACGGTGGAGGGGGGTAAGTTTGGTGAACGCTGGGGGGAACTGTGTGAGGCCTACGGGGCCGAAGCCGTACGCCACAAGGTGGAGTGGGGACACGGGATCCGCCCGGAAGAAATGGAAGCGTTGTTGGAAGAACGGGACGATTACCAGGCCATCTTTTTAACCCACAGCGAGACCTCCACCGGAACGGCTCTGAATTTGCAGCAAATTGCCCACATTATCCGGAAAAGGTCCCAGGCCCTGATTGTGGTGGATGGCATTACGTCTGTGGGGGCGCTTCCGCTTTACATGGATGACTGGGGTGTGGATATGGTGGTGGCAGGTTCGCAGAAAGGATTCATGTGCCCTCCGGGGCTTTCTTTTGTGGCATGTGGAGAAAGGGCGCTGCAGGCCATTGCGGCAGGGGACCGCCCGCGCTATTATTTTGACCTGCGCCGTGCTCACAGCGCCATGAAGAAAACGGATACGCCGTTCACGCCAGCGGTTACCCTCATCCTTGGGGTGGATGAAGCGCTGCAGATGATCCGCGAGGAAGGTCTGGAAAATGTATGGGCGCGCCATCGGAGGCTGGCCAGTGCGACACGGGCGGCAATTGGAGCTCTGGGGTTGCCTCTTTTTTCCGACGCACCTTCAGATTCAGTGACAGCGGTAAGAATTCCAGAGGAATTACGGGACCGCGATCTGGTAGGCAAAATCAAAGCGCGCGGATGCATCGTGGCCGGTGGACAGGCGCATCTCAAAGGAAAGATCTTCCGCATCGCCCACCTCGGGTATTTTGATGAAGGGGACATGCTGGTAATCCTGGGGGCCCTGGAAGAAGCGCTTGCGGAGTGCGGCTGGGATGTGCGTCCGGGCGCAGCGTTGCAGGTGTTTCAGGAAACGGTGGACCAACTTCGTCAGGGGAGATAAGGGCCATGGCATCTTTGCGTGTGCTTGTTCCCGATGAGCTTCCCACCTCCAGCATTCATATTCTGGAAGAGAACGGAATTTCTGTGCATTTTGACCCTCAAATGGCCCAGGAAAAAATGGAAGAAGAGATCGGCAGCTTCGATGGGCTTATTGTGCGGAGCCGCATTAGGGTAACGGCTCCGGTGCTTCGGAAGGCGGTTCGGCTGAAGGGGATCGTGCGTTCCGGGACGGGGGTGGACAACATTGACGTGGCTGAAGCGGTCCGCCGCGGCGTCGTAGTTATGAATGTGCCGGGGGGAAATGCCATCTCCGTGGCAGAACTGGTGTTTGGGCTGGCGCTGGCTCTGAACCGCTACATCGTGGAGGCGACGGAATCTTTGCGTTTGGGCCGCTGGGAAAAGAAACGCCTGAAAGGGTTCGAACTCTTCGGAAAGACGCTTGGCCTGGTCGGTTTTGGCCGCATCGGGAAGGAAGTGGCCCGGCGCGCCCTCGGGTTCGGAATGAAGGTTCTGGTGTCGGACCCGTATATCAATTCGCTGGGTGATTGGCAGGGACGAGTAGAGAGCTGTTCCCTGGAAGATGTATTGCGCCAGGCAGATGTCATCAGTCTGCACGTTCCGCTGAATGATTCCACCCGGAACCTTATTGGAGAATCGGAGCTGAAGCTTTGCAAACCGTCTGCCATCCTCATCAATTGTTCGCGGGGAGGTGTGGTAGATGAGGCAGCGCTTTACCGGGCACTCCGGGAAAAGTGGATTCGCGGGGCAGGTCTGGATGTCTTCGAACGGGAGCCCCCGGGAGAACATCCGCTTCTGAAGCTTCCCAATGTGGTGGCCACGCCGCATCTGGGAGCTTCGACAGCGGAGGCGCAGGTGCGCACCGCAGAACAGGCGGCCCGGCAAATGGCGGACTTTTTGCTGCACGGGAAGGTTTGCAATGAAGTAAAGGCGGACATTTGATGGCGGATGCTTCCGGAGATGGGAAAAAGGCCGAGCCATCCGCAGAGGATGAACAGACAGGCTTGGAGCTCATCGTCACAGATGGAGGAACGTCTTGAAGGTTCTTTTTCTTTATGCGGAGAAATTTGCCTATTCGCCAGGAGAAAAAGTCCTGGATTTTGTGCCGGAAGCAGCAGAATCCGTTGATTTTTCAGATGCGGTTCTGGCGTTTGTTCATGTGGAGGCGGAAGACCTTGAAAGGAAATCCCGCATACTTACCCGGCTGGTAAAATACGCCAAATGGCTGGCCCGAAAGTGGGGTACCCGGCGAATTGTGGTCCATTCCTTTTCACATCTTTCTGAAAGCAAAGCCCCTCCGGAATTTTCGGGAGCGCTTCTTGAAGAGGCGCGAAAACGCCTGGAGTCTGCGGGTTATGAGGCCCACCTCACGCCTTTTGGTTATGTGCTTGAGCTGGAATTGAGGCTTCCGGGTCGCCTCCTTGCTCGAGCATTTCAATCCTTCTAACACATTTCCTTTTTCTCAAATTGGTCGCTTGTGGGCATTTCACGGGTACGGTGGGAAAGAAGTCCCGCGGAAGGCTTTCTCTCTAATCGCCGGTAAAGCTGCCGGACCGGAACCGGTTCCTCGAACGGCAAGGACAGGGCTGCAATTTTAGGCTTCACATAAATAAACCGGGCGGCCAGAGTCCGGCGCGGTTGGCCAGCTGGCAGCAGTGCAGTGGGTGAAGTGCGGAAAAGTCGCAGAACCCGGGAATATATTTATTTCGATTTTTGTTGTATATACAAAGGTTCAATGGGAAAAGATTCGTGCAAAACAAATGGAGGTTTACGATGAGGCTGTTCAAATCAGGACTGATCGGAGTGGCCTTGCTGCTATTGGGGAATATTTCTTCCATAGCAGGGGAGACTTATCGGGTAGATCCGGCACATTCCATGGTGACGTTCACTGTCCGACATATGGTTATCGCAAAGGTGACCGGGCGGTTCACAGATTTTTCCGGAACCATTTATTTTGACGAAAAAGACATCTCCAGGTCATGGGCAAAGGGGAGCATTAAAGTGGCCAGCATTGATACGGATAATGAGAAGCGTGATGATCACCTGCGCTCTGCGGATTTCTTTGATGCGGCCAAATATCCCGAAATTACCTTCGCTACAAAGAAAATTGTGAAAAAAGGGGAAGACCTTGTAGCCGTTGGCGATCTGACCATCAAAGGGGTAACGAAGGAGGTGGAAATTCCGTTTAAGGTGCTGGGCGTCATTACCGATCCTATGGGCAACAAGCGGCTGGGGCTGGAAGCCAGCCTCACGATCAACCGGCAGGATTTTGGTGTGAACTGGAACCGTACCCTGGATAGTGGCGGTGTAGTGGTCAGCAATACGGTTCACATTCAGCTGAATGTAGAAGCGATTCAGGTCAAAGAATAGGCAAACCTTGCCCTCTGGCTCAATGGAACGGGGTCCGGAAGTTCGCCTTTCGGACCCATTTTTGTT
>Ga0209426_1000888_pt1 | contig 23309 bp, 27 predicted proteins | sample Deesub1362B_J571_FD_187697 | JGI IMG/M metagenome (GOLD analysis project Ga0209426, IMG submission 187697) | Deep oceanic, basalt-hosted subsurface ecosystem from Juan de Fuca Ridge flank, Pacific Ocean, CORK Borehole 1362B_J2.571 (SPAdes)... ...
GAAATGGCTCATCTGGTATAACACTAAGAGACCTCATAAAAGTCTTAACAAATTAGCGCCTTTAAGATATTATATAGACTGCTTTATAAAAGACTCTCAGCAGTCCAATATGTTATGGACGCTTACAAGATATTGACAAAAAACATGGACTTCCTTAAACTTAAAGAGTGAATTGGCCCGTTAGCTCAACTGGTAGAGCAGCGGACTCTTAATCCGCGGGTTGGAGGTTCGAGTCCTCCACGGGTCATACCCTATCTAAAAACTTAAATTCCAAATTTCAAATTAGAAAACTAATAAAATAGCTATTCAGTAGGAAAATATTAAATAAAGAAAAGAATCCCGGAGTGATTAAAAAGAGAAAATTAGGGATTAAATTCTGACTTTTTCAACCATAAATAACTTTACCTTCCTTTGTATATTCAAAAAAACAGACTATTTTTAAACTCTTTTGATGTCAAAGTAATTATGTCAAGTGGGATTAAAAATTTTTTAATTGTCTTGATTTCAGCATCCTTTGTCATATTTGCTCTTTTAAAAATATCCTTACCCAAAAAATCATCTGATATTATTATATCAATATTGCTTTCTTTAGTTTGGATTCCTTTTGCTTGTGAGCCAAATACAATTATTTTTGATATGTTTAATCCACTATCTATAAGTCATTTTTCCAAGAATTTGATAGCTTTTATAATTTTTTCTTTAGCCATTGGAATATCCCCTTTTCTGGAAAGGATTTCTCTCTCTTCTCCTCTTAAATCCTTTTATATCTAATCTATAAATTCAAGAAGACTTTTTAAAAGATGGTTTTAATTTTTATTCCTCAACCGTAAATTACTTCTCCATATTCTTTCGCTTCATTTATGATTAAAAAGTTTTTTTCTTCCCACTCTTTATCAGAATAATAAATAAGATCAAATGGTTTTTTGAACTTTCTCACAAGTTCTCTTCCTAAGCCAGTTGTAAGTTTCACCCTTTCAAATATATTTTTGTCCCTGAAGTCACGAGATACAATAATTATATCAATATCACTATCCTCTTTGTATCTTCCTTTTATGAAGGAACCGAAAATAACAATCTTATACACTGAAATTCCTTTTTCTTTTAATAGTTTGAATAAAACATCTTTTAATTCTTTCTTTATAACATCTTTTTCAGACATAGTAATAACTCCTTTGTCCTTTTTAAAACCCCTTCAGTATCATGTTTTTTATAATTCTTTAATAATCTATCAAGTTCATCAGGATATCTTGTAGGTATACTCAAATCATTCAAATTATCCACAAAATCAAGTAAATCATTTTCAAGATTAATTTTCAACTTTTCACAAAAATAATTAAGATTATGTATTTTTGGGGGGTCTTTTTTAAACTTTTTGGCATAAAGCCCTTTAAGAGCCTTTTCTATAGCGAGATGACACATAAATACAGTATATATATATCTCTTATTTTTAAAAATTATTTCTGCTGTATCAAAATCATATTCTGCTTGTTTGAACCATTCTTCTGGTGGTTTATATTTTGCTTGCATTTTTCTCTCTATATTTTTGTATGTATTTTCTCTCTTTTGAAATAAACATTTGTATCTAATATATTTTTTAATTTCTTAATTGTCAACTTCGCTTTTTTATTTAGTAAATTACAAAGAATTACAACTATATTTTTATAAAATTTCAAATAACAAAATTCAGATGGCTTATGGCAAAAAGATATGAACTTCTTGACAACGAGTTTAAATTAAGTAAATAAAAAATAAATAGATGAATTACGGAATTAAAGAGAGGAGGGTGAATAATGAAGAAATTCATTATAGTATTTATTTGTTTATATTTGATAAATTGCGCCACTATCTTCAAGGGAAGATTCAATGAAGTAAGTTTTAATTCAGAACCTCAAAGAGCACAGGTATGGGTAAATGGAAAATATATGGGTGATACGCCTCTTAGTTTAAAACTTGAAGTTAATAAGACATATATTATTGAGTTTAGAAAAGAAGGATATAAATCTAAAGTAGTTAATATAACCAATCACATTGGTGCTGGATGGATTATACTCGATGTTTTAGGGGGATTAATTCCAGTTATTATTGACGCTGCCACAGGAGCCTGGTATGAACTTGACCAGAAAAATGTAAATGCAATTTTAGAGAAACAGCAAGCTAACCAGTAACTTCTATTTTAGAATATAAGCATCTAAATTAATTTAAATTAATTAGAATAGAATTTGTTTTAAAAGTAAGAAAAAATATATGTTCCATTAAGAATCTTAAGAAATATAAAGTTAGCTTTATTTAGGGTTTAAAAGAATTCAAATTGACTTTTGCTTTTTTCTTCCTTATAGAAAAATAAATTTAAGGAGCCAGGAATTTTCAAATGGCTAAAAGACTAAGAGGAATCAAAGGAACAGAAGCTATTAAAGCATTTGTGGCAGGCAGGTGGAATAAAAAGAAAAGGCAAACGAAAGAACTTAAAATTGGATTACTTAAAGCTAGCTATAAAGAAAGCTGATCTAACAGAAGAAGAATTTCTTAACTTATTATAGGAGGAAAAAAATGGAATATACAGTAATTTTTCATAAAGCCGAAGAGGGAGGGTATTGGGCTGAGGTTCCTGCTTTACCAGGTTGTTTTTCTCAAGGTGAGACAATAGAAGAAACAATGAAAAATATTCGTGAAGCAATTGAATCTCATATAGAAGCATTAAAAGAAGATGGACAGGAAATTCCCGAGGAAGGAGAGTTAGTTATTGGAAAAGTAAAAATAGCTGTAGCAATATAAGTGTTTCTCTATAATCTCGAGACTACGCACAAAGGCTTTCTTCAAAACTTCGTCCTTCATGAATTTGTCTAAATTCAAATCCTTTGAATGCTTCATAAGGAAACAACACTCACCAAAAATATGTTTAAGATAAATTTCTACTTTTTTATGCATATTTTACTTCTTTCTCAACATAAGGACGAACATATGGACTTAAACTTTCAGGAGTGAGAAGATCAACTTTTCTTTTTAAAAGTTTAGAAAGATAATCCTCTAATTCTATAAGCTTAAAAGTGGAAACAATATGATTCATGTTAAAACCCTGATTTTTTGTTATCTTATTATTCAAAAGTAAAAATAGGAGGAAATTTCTAATTTCCTCTGCTTTTCAAAATTTAAATGTTGCAGTCGGGAAACAATTTTATAGAATGTTGCAGAAAGTTAAAAAGTGAAACATTTTTTTGAGCTACTCTTTATTTAATGAGAAGATTCAATATTTCCCAAAATAAGTTAAGTTTTCCTATATTATATAGTCCATGGATTTTTTATAGCCTGTGATTTAAAAACTTTATTAGGACCAAATAAAGAAATCATTAATTAACCGATTGACATTCAGAACAATTTTGCATATCTTTTTTTAAAAATCCTATGAAACAATATGAGGCAGTAATTAAAGTTATGGAAGAAAATGGAGGATTTGCAACACTTAGTTACTTATATGAGAATGTCTTAAAAGTACCAAATGTTACTTGGAAGACGAAAACTCCTTTTGCAAGTATTCGAAGAATTGTCCAAGATTCGAGATTCTTTTTTAGAATAAAACCAGGATTGTGGGCTTTAAAAAGTTATAAGAATAAATTACCCAATGAAATACTATCCTTAATTGAAAAGGAAAAACAAACAAAGAAAGAAGAAAAACTAACTCATTCTTACTATCAAGGCATGATTGTGGAAATAGGAAATATTAAAGGTTTTACAACATATGTTCCACCTCAAGATCAGAATAAAAAATTTTTGGGTAAAACTTTAAAAGAAATAATTAATTTAAAAACAATATATAGATTTACATATGATGATGTATTAGAAAAAATTAAATCAATTGATGTTTTTTGGTTTAATGAAAGAAAATTCCCTTCTTTTATCTTTGAAATAGAACATACCACAGACTTCAAAAATGCATTATTGAAATTTTTAGAATTACAAGATTTCAACACTAAAATGTTCATTGTTTCTTATAAAGCAAGAAAAAAGGATTTTCTCTCTAAAATTGACTTTACGAGTTTCAGACCTATTAGAAATAAAGTCAAATTTTTAAGTTACGAGGAAGTTTCCCAATGGCATGCAAAATCTTATGAATTAATACTTACTGAAAAGAAAATAATTTGAGTAAAATTTTACAAATAAAGAAGGGGGGAATATATTATAATGAAAAGTTATATTTTTATAACAACTGAAGGGTATACGTATTCATCTGATCCTAGTAATTTAGAGCCTGATATAGATAACTGCCAAGTAGTTAGATTCGCGAAAGGAAATAATGAGAATGAAGCTTTTGAAAATTTAATTAAAGAGAATGAATACTTATCAGATACAAATTTTAATGAAATTATTTGTCTGGAATTAAAATATGAAAACTACTTTGACAAATCTAAATATTTCTACTTGAAGGCTTTCTGATAACTTTGATTACTAAAAATGGATAAAAAAATATGTAATCTCTGTGGAGCAAAAGTTACAAAATTTTGGGTAACTCTTTATGGTGCAATTGTATGTCCAAAATGCCATAACATACTCATTAAATATGGCGTGAAGCCTAAAGAAGAAATAGATAAAATGGTGCAAGAAAAAAAGATACTAATTAAAAAACATATGGAGAATTTTATAAACACTCTCCATGTGAGAAAACCATTCTCTGAAACAAAGAAAAAAATAAGAAAAATTTCAGTGGGATTAGGATTATCGACTTTTTTTCTGACTTGGTATGCAGGGGTAAGAAATTTTATTATATTATCCTCAGGCACATATAATTTTATTTTAGGTTTAATCTGTTATTTGAGTTCTATAATTCCCTTAATCCCATTAATTTTGTCAATTACAATAGGAAATTTATTTAAGATAATAATGATAAAAGTAAAGTATAATCAAATAAAAAAAGAATTAGAAGATGATGAAATTAAAATAAACCGTGAAAAAGAAAAATTAATTAGACATGAGGAAAACAAAATTAAAAAGAAATATTTATCAAAATTATACTCATATCAGAAAATTATTCATAAAGCTGAAAAAGACAAAATCTTATTATATGAGTATGTTCTTGGTAATTATCCACCTGATTGGGAATACAGATGCAAAGTTATCCGAAGTCGAGATGGTAATCGGTGTAGGAAATGCGGGAAAAAAGGCATTTTACAAGTTCATCATATTGATTTAGTCAAAAAAGGTGGAATTAGTGTAGGTTATGGACCCTTCAGGATAAAAACAGGAGGAACTCACTTTATAGAGAATCTAATTACTTTATGTCAAAATTGTCATATCAAAGAACATCCTTATTTACTAAAAAAAGAATAGAATAATGTAGATTTGAAATGAATGAAATTGAAGAATTAAAAGCATCAATTATTAGACTAGAAAAAGAACTAAAAGAACTTAGGGAAGATATTATTGAAATAGGCAAAGGCCTCGAAGATTTAGAGAAACGTGTCGATAATTTAAAAGAAGAAGTCAAAATCATAAAACACGAAATACGCCAAATAAATAATGTGTAATTCTCGTTGATTTTATAGATATAAAAAGTTAGATGAAACTTTATGCTAAATAGTGTTTGTTTTGATATGAGACAGAAAAAAACATTAGAATCTGTGAGAACGATATATCCATGTCAAAAATTGACACTTTTATAGTAATAGTAAGAATTATTGAAATAATTTTGTAATAATACTAAGATTTAAAAGGAAAGCATATGTTAATCTTAAGTAATAATCTAACTAAGTATTTTAACATGAAGAAGAAACTGTTAAATGATTTAAAGAAAAAAATGCAGAAATTTCCACAAGTATACAAATTATTTGAGAAAAGGAATTGGTTTAAAAAAGTTGAAGAACAGATAAACATTTGGGAAGATAATCCAAAAGGCTTTCTGGCAAAGGGAGAAATAGTTATCTCGGAGTATGAATTATTTAGATATTTTGCTGATATAAAATTATCAGATACATTTATAAAATTTTTGAATGCTTTCACCGTAATTGAAAAGAATATAAAACCTAAAAGTTCACAAGTTAATCAATGGAATAAAACAAAAAATTTACTTTTTTCCAAAAATCTTAGCCAAATTTTTTCGTCACTCTTCGAGATTCTGGTTTTAGGAAAACTGATAAATACTGAGAAAAAAGTAGAGCCGTATTATAAAAACATCGATGGAAGAATTGAAATAGAAAATAGATATGTATATTTTGAAATTAAATCTCTTCAAAAATCTGAACACGATAGGAGAGGTATAGGAGCTAAATCTACCGAATTCGACAAAAGACAAATCTTTAGAGCTCTAAGGGATAAAGTTAATCAATTGTATCCATATCGAGATAATCCTTCAGTAATTTTTCTTTCTTTATATCGATTAGCTGATATGACGACCGGCGAATGGTACGTGAAAGAGTTTTTTTTCATACCTGAAGCAAAAAAACTTAGTGGAGTTAAATTATATAGTTGGTTTACAGACAATGCGGATAGAAAATTTTTCATAAATGATGATTCAGATAACCAATTAACAGATGAGGAAATTGAATTTTTTGAAAATTTATAATTATGCCACTTAAAAAAATTGGAAAATATTAGTATATTAAAAATAAATTATCATAGCATTTGGTTTTGACTACAGTTAACTTTTTTAGAAATTATCATATTATCTCTTTTTAATCAAGATCACTTGTTTGCGATTTGATGCTTTATATATAGTAACCCGAGTGTCAGATCTTAATATTAAACTTAAAATTTACAAATTCTGAAAGCAAAAATTTTCACTCTCTGCCTTTGCCCCTCATCTACTTTCCAAAATCTCTTGAATTTTTCGTAAAATCACGTCCGGTTGTTTTTCGTCTTTGCTTAATTCGATTAAATCGTGTTTTTTGAGATCATCCAGAAGTTTTAAAACTAATTTAATCGGAGAACATGGAGACTTTACAATTAACAATTTTATATAATACCTATTTTTCCACTTAAAATGATGCATAAGATATTCAAAAAATTCTTGAGGAATATCAGGCCTACTTATCGCCTGACAGATAATTTGTTCGGTGCATACTGGATTTTCAGCCAGAGCTTTAAGCACTTTTAAATTTTCATCCTGAGCAATAGTTTTAAGCATATATGTGGTTGCCCTTCTTGCAATATTTACTTTTTCTCCAATAGGCATTTTTTTCATTTTTTCAAGAAGGGTTATTTCAGCTTTTCTTCTAATAAATGGAGAAATTCTATTATTTTTAGCTGTTTTTAATAAGTCCATTGAATGAAGATTTGATAAAAGCTCTAAAGAAAGAGATTGAGGCGTTTTTGGGTTATTTACTATTTCAGCTTGAATTCTGAGATTTTGCATCCATACTTTGTTTTCACTAATTTTCAAAATTGTACTGGATGAGAGATAAGGATTTCTGAGAAGAAGAACTATAATACTTTCTTTTATATCTGGATGATCGAGAACTTCATCTAAAATCTTTGGATCTCTTGATCGAATTAAACTCATTAAATCAGCTTTAGTTTTCCTCATCTCTTTTCCCCTATATATAAACTCACTATTTCTTGAGTAAATGAATAAACTTCAATATTTTTTAATCCTGCATTAGAAAGCAATGATTTTATTTTCTCCTTTGAATGGAAATTCCAAATTGAAGAATACAAATAGTAATAAGCTTTGTAATTTTTTGCAATAAGTCTACCTAATTGAGGAACTATTCGAGAAAGATAGAAATAATAAATTTTTCTAAAAAAGTAATTTCTTGGTCTTGAAAATTCAAGAAAGGCTATTTTTCCTCCTTTTTTAGTTACTCTTATTATTTCTTCTAAAATTTTTTCAAAATCATTAAAATTTCTAAGACCAAAAGCTGTAACAATAAGATCAAAAGTATTTGAGTAAAAAGGAAGCTTGCTTGCATCTCCTTGAATTAAAAAGGATTTATTTAATTTCTTCCTTGCTATTTCAAGCATAGATTTTGAAAAATCAAGACCAAAAATTTCAGCATTTTTTAAAAATTCTCCTTTTAAAGCCTTTATCATATCTCCAGTGCCAGTAGAGAGATCAAGTATTTTAACTTTAGATTTATAATTGGAAAATTTTCTCTTCAAAATCCGGGCAGTTTTTCTTCTCCAATGAATATCTTGGTAAAAACTTAAAGCATGATTGAGAAAATCATATTTATTGGCAATAGAATCAAAAAGAGCTCGTATTTTTCTTGTATTGTCATTCATTAGTTTCAATATTAGTTTATTTTTGTGAAGGATTCAACTTGATATTATTGACTTTGAAGACTATTTAAGATAATTTGATTAAGGAATTAAAATGAATTTTATAAATTTAATTAGTCTTTTAATTGGTTATTTAATTGGATCATTTTCTCCATCATATTTTATTGGAAAATTACTTAGAGGAATTGATATTCGAGAATATGGTGACGGAAATGCTGGAGGAACAAATGTTTATTATGTACTCGGTTTAAAGCCCGCTATTCTGGTTGCTTTTATAGATTTGTCAAAAGGTTTAATTTCAATGTATCTTGCCTATAAATTTGGAGTAAGTAATCTCTTTATCCATTTAGCAGGTTTATCTGCTATTGCCGGGCATGTTTTTCCTTTTTATCTTTCTTTTAGAGGTGGAAAAGGAATTGGAACAGGAATGGGAATTCTTTTCTATTATTTTTATGTATTAATAAGTAATAAATGGCTTCCTTATTATATGTTTTTATTGTATCTCTTATTTATAGCTCTGGTTTATTTTATTACAAGGAGAAAAGAAATACTTGGCATAATAGCTTTACCAACACTCTTAGCTCTCATTCTTATTTTCGCACCATTTAATCTAGTTACTATTTTTTCAGGAATTATTATTATTTATATTTTTATAATGAATTTTGCCTTAAATATACTCAATCTCTGGAAACGAGACACTGCACAACAAATCTAAAGAAGGAAATTTAAGGCACAAAGTTTTTATTCATTTATTTTTTGCTTTCCTTATTAGACTACTAAGCATTTGTTCTATTTCTCTTTACTTAAAAATTCTAAATTCAAAGCAATCTCTATATGCGTGTGGATCTCATAAATAGATCCAATAACTATTTGTAGAAAACGAAGACAGTCATCTGTGGATTTTCTGCCATAACCTTCTGCGATATTACTAGGAAACAGAACCAGCAGCACGTCTTACTTGAAAAACGAGACCATAAATCTCTTCTTTAGGAAATGCCTTTGTGCCTCAGACTTTTTTTCCGACAGGCATGAGATAGAGGGGATCTTCTTTCACTCCTAAAATTTCCTTTACATCTTCATCATAAAAAGCTCCAATTACAACTGTTCCTAAATCAAGAGCCTCAGCTTGAAGATGAATATTCTGTCCAGCATGCCCTACTTCCATTAAAACATAACGGATTCCTCTCTCACCATATCTTCTCATAGTTCTTCTAAACTCAGCACAAATTACAATTGTAATAGGAGCGTAGGCAATCATATCCTGTCCCAAGGCTGCGCGAGTTAATTCACGACGCAGATCACCTTCCCTCATAAGAATTAAACTATGATTAGAAGGATTATAATGATAAAGTCCTGGATCAATTCCCTGAACATTACCAACAATTAAATAGATTTCAAGAGGATAGGTTGCTCCAGCAGAAGGCACTGTTCTCTCACCCCATTGAGTTGTTTCTCCCTGAGCTGACCAGAGAAGCTGGGACACTTCTTCTAAATTCAGACTTTCACTTTTATAGTTTCTTATAGAGCGTCTTTTAAGGAGAACTTCTTCTACTGAAATGGAACTTTTATATCGAGGTTTTGGAAGATTAATTTGAATTTTTTTCATAATTCAAATTGCTGATTCATTATACTAAAAATTAAAATAAATTATCAATTAAAGTCATCCGAAAAATAAAATTAATTTTTACTTTTTTCCTATATAAAATTCAAAGTAATTATAATTAAAGACCCAATTACTATAACCCAGGCGAGTCTTTTTCCCTGCCATCTTTCAAAATTTTTTAAATGGAAAGAAAACATATATAAAATACCAAACAGCAATACAATTTCATTTTTTAAATTCAATTTCCATAATGTATCTTCTTTTAAAAACAAGTTTAAAAACATGGTTGAAAAAAGCATAATTAAAGAAATGTTTACGAATCTATTAAGATACAATACAAAATTTAAATTTTTTAAATTAAGCCAATGACCTCGAGGCTCTCTTGTTTCAGGAAAAATTAAATATAAAAATGAAAAGAAAAAAGAAATTAAAAGAAAACCTGAAGTAAGAATTTCAAAAGCAGAACATAGACTTTCTTTCCAGAATGGAGGATATACTTTCGCATCATAGAAATTCAGTGAAATAAGAATTAGAAAAATTGAAAACAAGGAGAAGATAATTCCAAGAAGCCTAAATTTTATTTGAATTTCCAGAATTAAATAAAAAAGAATTATTGTCCATAAAAAGAAAATTAATTTTTGATGAAAGGTAAAAGCAGGGAAAGATTCATATAAAATCCAGTAATTAATAATTAAGAGAGTATTAAAGAACCATCCTCCTAAAAGGGATAAAATTGGAAGATATTTATATTTTTTAGAAATAGTAAAATAAATATATATAAAAAAGGAAAGAAAATAGAAAAAGAAAGATAATTTCAAGAAAATATTAGATTGAAGTAAGAAGAACCAAATCATTTCTCTATTCATTTAATTCGTCTTAATAATTGAATTAAAAGTCCAATTAAGCATAATAAAAATCCTAAATGGAAAATTTTTAATCCTGGTTTATATGAGACATGGATTTTTATTTTCTGGGAATTAGAAAGTGAACCCTGGAATAAATAATTTTTACCAATTTTAACTGGATGAAATTGATCAATCCAATAATCCTTCCCTTTATTTTCGGAAAATAAGATTTTTAAATGTGATTTAATATTTTTGATGATTTTTTTCCCATTTTCAAAATTTAAAATATACTTTCCACCTTCCAAAATAATGGGTTCATCTTCGCTTTCTTTTAAAAAGGGTATCTCTTTGAAAGGTGAACTTAAAATAAGATAAATAGCTGGATTCCTTGGTAATTTAGAGCGAGTTGTAAATTTTATTTTAGTTTCAACTGCTGGATGCATTTTTAGGATTTGAATCTCTTTTTCGTTTAGTTTATATTTTACGCCAAATTCAAAAGGAATTATTAAAAAGCTTCTTTTCTGAATAAATCTTATTATTTTATCTGCACCTGTAATTACAATGTGCTGCTTAACTCCAAACTTAGGAGGAATATATGAATATTCAAGTTTTAATTTACCATTAAAAAGAGATAATTTTTCTAACCCTTGCAAACGAGAAAAAAGCCAGACTAAGACTCCTTTATCTTTTGAAAAAATTTCTTCAACTTTAATCAAAAGGGCTGGATTTTCAGGTCTTTCTGAAAGAGAATAAGGAGAACGAGAATTTAAATCATAACGAAAATGAGGAAGGAATTTTAAAATGTTAAAAGAAAAATTTCTCCATTTATATTTTCTCCCAACCTGGACTGAAATTATTTTTTCTTTATTTCCCACATTTATTCTTAATAAATGTTTTTCAGGCTGGTCTTTAAAAACAAATTTTTTCTGAAATCCTTTCTCCCATTCCCAAAGAAAAGTAATCTGGAATTCGTTATTCTCATCAATGTATATATTTTTCTCCTTAGCTAAAAGCCACTCAATTTTCTCTTTTTCATTAGAAACAATTTTAATTTTTAGAGCAGGATTTAAAGGTTTATCATAAGAGACTTCAATAATTTCTCTCTCTGGTTTAAAATCAGGATAATAATTTACAATCCGATATTTCCAGTTCGTTTTAGGAATAACGAAAATTTTTCTTTCATATGGAGAAATTGAAGAAATAATTGTATAATCTCCTGTTTTATCATTTCTAAAATAAAGATTCAGTTTCCATTCAGTCGGATAATAATCAATTTCATATTTAATGAGTTTAATTTTATAATCCAAATAATGCCATTTCATTTTTTGGTTTCCGGATATAATTTTCACTCTATTTTCCTCTTTTCCAAGATCAAGAATTAATTCCCCTTTCCAACCAAAAGAATAAAAAATAAATATTCCAAGTAAAATAAATGCAATTCCAGAATGGATTAAATAAAAACTTATTCTATTTTGCTGATATTTACCCCTTATAAAAATCGAAAAAATAGAGGAAAAAAATAAAAGAACAAGTATTGAGAAAAACCACCAACTTTGGAAAATATTATGAAGAAAAAATATATTTGAAATTTCTTTTAAATTATAATTATAAACGCTAATGCTATCTCTTTGAGGAATTAAATTTCTTAAAATTAAAGAAATTCCAATTATTGATAATAAAATTAAGATAAATTTAAGTGAAGAAAGATATTTAATAATATATTTTTTCAATAAAAGGCATAGAAAAATTAAATTTAAAATAAGAGAGAAAATTAATATTTTAAAAACGAAAAGTTCTTGCCAATTGTTAGGGAGAATAAAAAATTTATATATATTCTGAAGGAATGTGCAGAATAGGAATATACATATAAGGAACAAAATTCCACCCCAAAAATAGGAATCTTCAGAATCTCTCATTTAACCGAGGAGCTCGTTTAAATCGTAATATTCCATACCAAACCTCTCAGCTAAACTCTTTTTTACAATTTTTCCTCGGTAAACATATAACCCCCCTGCTAAGTTTTTATCTTCTTTTAAGACTTTTTCAGGTCCTGTTTCAACAATTTTTAATAAATATGGCATTAAAACATTTGATAATACTCTTGTGGAAGTTCTACTGACAGCAGAAGTAATATTTGGAACACAATAATGAATTACTTCATTTTCAATAAAAATTGGATCTCTTAAAGTCGTTGGCCTGCTTGTTTCAACACAACCACCCTGGTCAATGGAAAGATCTATAATAACTGCACCTTTTTTCATTGTCTTTACCATTTCTTTTGTAACCATAATTGGAGCTCTCTCTCCTGGAATTAAAACTGCTCCTATTAAGATATCCGCAATTTTTACCATTCGAGAAATATTATATTTATTAGCTATTAATGTAATAACCTGTCGAGATGTGATTTCCTCTATTTCTCTAAGTAAATTCATATCCTCATCAAGGACAATTACATGAGCTCCTGCACACCACGCAGCTCGAGCAGCGCTTTTTCCAAGTGCTCCTGCACCAATTACTACAACAGTGGATGGTGGAACACTCGTTACACCACCAATAATTATACCCCTCCCACCAAAGTTTGTTTGAAGATAATGTCCAGATATAACCAAACAGAGTTCTCCTGCAACTTCACTAAGAGCTTCTATAAAAGGAAGTTTATTTTCCTCATTCTTAACAATTTCATAGCCAATAATAGTAACCTTTTTTTCAAGAAGTTTATTAATATTCTTTTTCCTTGCTATTGCTAAATGGTGAAATCCAAATAAAATAGTATCTTCTTTTACTAAATCACATTCTTCATCATTTAAAGGAGAAATATTATGAATAATCTCTGCTCTTCCAAATACCTCTTCCTTGGAATAAACTATTTTTCCTCCTGCCTCTAAATAATCCTGATCACTGTAACCTGCTTTCTCACCAGCTTTTGACTGGAAATAAACAATATGTCCTTTTTGGATTAATTCTGAAACAGAGGCAGGAATTAATGCAACTCTGTTTTCTATTTTTTCACTTTCATTTATGATTCCTATTCTCATATTGTCCTCCAATTAAAATAGAAAAAATATTATAATAAAAAAATATTAAATGCAAGAATGATTATTCGACTATTTTAACTCGAGCATCATGAGCTAAAGTGAAATGGCCTTCCACAATAACTAATTCACCTTCATTTATGCCTTCTAATACCTCTGCATAATTTTCATTTTCAAGGCCTGTTGTGATGTATCTCCATTTAGCCAAGCCATTCTCCACAACAAATGCCAATTTTCTTCCACCACTCCTTATCAGAATAGCTTCACGAGGTATAATTAATCTATTTTTATAAATATCTGCAGCAATTTCTACTTCTGCGTGCATTCCTGGTTTAATCTCTCCTGTTGGATTAGCAACATTAATTAGAATTTTACAAGTTTTTTCCTCAGGATCAACCAATGGACTTATTGCTTTTACACGTCCTTTAAAGACCTTTAATGGATAGGCACTAAAGCGAATATTAACTTCTCTTCCTATTTTTACTTTTCCAATCTCACTTTCCAATATTTTTGCTTCCACATAAATTGAGTTTAAATCAACAAGAGTGAAAAGCTCCTGTCCTGCTTGAATATGTTCTTTTGGCGAAACTTTTATATTGGCTATTACTCCTGAAAATGGAGCCTTGATTCGAGTTCTTTCGAGATCCATCTGGGCTCTTTTTACTTCCAGTTCAGCCTGAGTCAATCCTGCAACTGATGCTCTGATTTCCTCTCTTTTTTCTCCTGATTCAATAAGCATTAATTCATAATTTCTCTTAGCTTTTTCAAATTCTTTTTCAGATATTAAGCCTTGTTTATAAAGGGAAAGAGCTCTCTGATATTCTTTCTCAATTTTATCTTTATTTAATGCTCGCTTTTCTCCCTTTTTGGAAAGGAAAGAATATTCTTCACCTTCTATAAGAAATCTCGATAACTTCTCAAGTCTTCTACTTTCTGCTTCTCTTAATTGTAATTTGTATTTCTCATTATCAAGTCTTACTAATAATTCTCCTTCTTTTACTTTCTTTCCTTCATCAACAAGAAGTTCTTCTATAATGCCTGGAACTTCTGCTTTAATAGTAATAACTCTTTTACATACAGCCTGTCCAGGAGATTTAAATCTTATAATAAGTTCACTTTTTCTTGCTTTCACTACTTTTACTGGAATGGGAGCCTCCTCTACTTTCCTTTTTTCAGAGAAGGAGTCCTCTGCCTCCTCATTTTCTGAATTTTTCTTTGGATTTATCAGTATAAAATAGATTGTAAGAAAAGTCGCAATTAATACCCCGCTTGTAATTAAAAGCGTTTTCTTAGGAAGAACCATTTCTACTTCCCCCTTGCTTTTTAAATTTTAAATAAATTTTCAAATAATCTTATTGTTATATCTAATTAAATATAATCTTTTTTTAATGAATGTCAAATTTAAAAGGGCTAGTTAATTATTCTTAATTTTGTGAAACTAATGCAATTACTTCTATTTCAATTCCAACATCTTTTGGAAGCCGAGCTGCTTGAAAAGCAGCTCGAGCAGGGTAAGGAGCAGGAAAATATTTACTATAAATTTCATTCATTTTTGGATAATCTTTTAGATCTGCAAGATAAACTGTTGATTTAACCACATTTTCTAATGAACTACCTGCTTCTTCTAAAATTGCTTTTATATTTTTTAATACCTGTTCTGTCTGTTGCTCAATTGAACCTTTAATTAGTTCTCCTGTAGCAGGATTAATTGGAATTTGTCCTGAAACAAAAATAAATCCATTCGCTTTTATTGCCTGAGAATAGGGTCCAATAGCTTTTGGTGCTTTCTCAGTTTTTATTTCTTTTTTCATTCCAATCCTCCCAATAATTTTCTTAAATGGAATACTTAAAAAAGCCAACATAGCTAGAAAAAATTTTAAAAATTTTCTTCTTCCCATTTACATCCCCTTAATACTATGAGTATTTCCATTTAAAAACCTCAATATAGGAAAAAAGTTTTTAAAAATTCTATTTTTTGGCTCATCTTCACATGAAACTAAAAATTTAAAATTAAAAACTAAATATTTCGAGCAAAAATCATAAATTGTAATTTTAAGTTTTTAATTGCAATTTTGCGTTTTTAGTTTTTATTTTTTCGTTTTTTAAGCTTTCATAAATGCTATTTTTAATCTTCAAAATATTGTTTAAGATCATTTGGACACCCCCCTTATTCTACCCAGCAAACCTGATCTTTTCCTTTCTTTTTTGCTTCATACATGGCTTGATCTACCCTTTTAATTAAATCATTACTCGTGTCCTCGGTTTTTAAACTTGCCACACCCAAACTTGCTGTAATAATAAGTTTTCTATTATTATAAATAAGCGGTACTTTTTCATTAACTTCTTTTTTTATTAATTTTTTTAATCTTTCTGCTGCTGCTATAGCTCCATCAAGAAATGTCTCTGGAAGAATAATCATAAACTCCTCTCCACCATAGCGAACTGCTATGTCAAGTTCAACCTCTTTCATAATAGAAACACTATCTACCCTTCGTATGTTGTCAAGAATCAATCGAGCAATAGCAATTAATACTTCATCCCCTTTCAAGTGACCGAAATTATCGTTTATAAGTTTAAAATCATCAATATCAATTAGAATAAGAGAGAGCCCCCTCCCATATCTTTTAGATCGAGTGATTTCTTGTTCCAAACGAGTTCGAAAGTAACGGTAATTATATAAACCCGTAAGACTATCAGTTATAGCTAATTTCTGTAGTTCAGAATGCATTTCAGCATTCCGAAGTGCTACCCCAATTTGGGAACAAAGAATTTTCAATAATTTAATATCATCTTCTTTAAAAGCATCTTTCTCACAGCTCTCTATTGCTAATATACCGAGAAGATGACTATTATGTAAAATTGGAATAGCTAAAGCAGACTTAACTCCTTTTAGCTCAGAAGGGATATAAAAATCACATTTGGATATATCTCCTATATTAATTACTTCTTTTTTTTCTGCACTTTTTCCAATAAGTCCTTTTCCAAATTTAATTTCAAAACCTAAACGGACTTCTTCCATTTTTGAATGTGCTTTCATGATTAATTTTTTACCAACTGGAAGAAAAATACTAGAAAAATCATAACCTAAATTTTCCTTAATTAAATTCACCGCAGAAAATAATAGCTCATCAAGTTTCACTGTTGAGATTATTTTTAATCCAATCTGATGAAGAACTTCCATTTCTTTAATTTTAGATTGGGTTATTTCTATATTCTGAATAGCAACACCTATTTGGGAACACAAAATACCTAATGTTTCTTCGTCTTCTTTGGAAAAGGCATTTTTTTGAGTACTTTCTATTGTGAGAACTCCCAGTAGTTTTTCTCCAAATACAATTGGCAGAGCAATTTCTGATTTAACATTCTTCAATCCAGAAGGAATATAAAAAGGACATTTCGAAATATCACCTATATTAATTATTTTCTTCTCCTTTGCACATTTTCCAACAACACCTTTTCCTATTAAGATTTCTTTTCCTAATACTTCTTGAGGAAATCCTGCAACAGCTTTCAAAATTAGTTTTTCTCCCTCAATTAAAAAAAGCGCACAATCATCATAACCAAGAATTTCTCGAGTAAGATTAACAGCAGATGAGAGGAGCTTATTTAGCTCAAAAACAGAAACAATTTTTAACCCTATTTCATGAAGAAGTTTCATTTGTTTAATTTTTCTTGTCAATTTCTCAGAATCGATTTTAGAAGGCACTTTTTTACTTCCTCCCTCCTTTTAGCTTCTTCCATTTTACAAAAAAAAAATTAAAATTACAATAAAATTTTGCTCTTCCGTTCTATTTCTCTAAGCAGCTCCAGTTTATTAGCAGTTGCTGTTCCTAACTTACCCACAACTATACCAGCAGCATAGTTTGCTAAAATTGCTGATTCTAAAATATTTGCACCTGACAATAAACTTAAACTTGCAGTCGCAATAACAGTATCTCCAGCTCCTGTTACATCATAAACTTCCCTTGCTACTGTTGGTATATGAATTACCTCATCGTCTTTTATAAACACTGACATTCCTTTTTCACCTCTTGTAATTATTAAGTATTCACAGGATATTTTTGTTAATATTTCCTTGCCTGCAATTTCTATCTCTTTATCTCCTTGAATTCTTCGATTAAGAATCCCCTCAACTTCAAATTGATTTGGTGTAATTAAGGTTATAGGAGAATAAAAATCAAAATGTTCAATTTTAGGGTCAACAAATACAGGAATATTATTTCTCGAAGTAAAATTTAGAAGATTCTTCATTAGCGACCTGGTAATAGTTCCTTTATTATAATCAGATATAATTATTCCATCAAATTTTTCATTAAATAAAAAATTAATAATTTTTTTCTCTATTTTTTCTGGAATGGGAATTCTCTTTTCTCTATCAACTCTCACAACATGCTGATGATGAGCTATTATTCTTGTTTTTACTATTGTAGGCCTATTCTTATCAATAAAAATTCCCCTTTTATCCTTTATCTTTTCCAGAATTTTTTTTCCGCTATTATCATTGCCTATTACTCCTACTAATAAATATTCTGCACCTAAAGCTTCTAAATTATGCGCCACATTTCCAGCTCCTCCAAGACAGTAATTTTCAGTTGTTATTTCCACAACAGGTACAGGAGCTTCAGGAGATATTCTTGAAACTTTGCCAAGAATATATTGATCTAACATAATATCTCCCACTATAACAATCCTCTTTTGTTCAAAATTTTCAATAATTGATTTTGCCCTTTGGAAATCAATTTTATTCATTTTCCCCTTTCCTCCTGTTTTTTTATTTTCCTTAAAAAAATAGGATTGGAAACAATCCAAGGTATTTTTTTATTTAAAGGAGAAGGTTCCCGAAGGTAAATTTCAACACGATATGGTCCATATTTTGTTGCCTTAAAACTTATTTTTTTGTTTCTTGTCCTCAATATTACTCTACCGCGATGTATGAGCCTAGTTTCAGTGTCATAAGGAAAAGGAACTTTAATATACAGATTAACTGGTAATTCAATCTTCTTATGTTCTCCCATATTAAATATCTCTTCTCCTTTTTCTGCCCAAAATCTAAATCCGTCAGCCTGTGCAGCTCCATCAATAGCATTATAAAATTTCCCATTTAAAAGAGCATTAAAAATTAATTCTCTTGCCTTAAGAAATTCAGAGGGAAGAGGTTTATTTATTAAGACATGTAAATTTAAAATTTTAAATAATGATTCATAAAACAAATGTGTATCAACTGCAAAAAATCCATAAATTTTTTTATTTAAGCAGAGTTCATCCCATTTTTTAAGATTTTTTTCAGGAAAATCAATCATTTTCAAAAGAGAATATTGGGAATTTAAAGGAAATGATAAATAATAAGGAATAGAGAAAAAAAAGCCTTTGCGCCAAGCAGAGTCCATATTTATAATTTCAATTCCAATAAAATCTTTTGCCTCCCATCCTGTCCATGGATTTCTAATATTATAGGGATGAGCTACAATTGAAAACCCTCCTAATTTCTTAATTTGATTCATTGCATATTTAGCTTCAACGGAAAATTCTCCTGAAGAAATTTTAAAACCAAGAGCTACAAAGTGTCCTTCTCTTACAGTAATTTCTGAACCTGCAAGAACTAAAATTCCTTTAAGCCATCCCTGATAATTTGATGATGTTTTATTTGCATTATTTATATTTCCATGGTCAGTTATAATAATGAAATCAATACCAGCTCTTAAAGCTCTTTTAGCAATTTCTTCAGGTGTCCTGGTTCCATCTGAATAAATTGTATGTAAATGATAAACGCCTTTTATTTCATAAGGACTTTCTTCCGAAGAATAGGTGTATTTCTTAAAGCCAATAGCAAAGTAAGCGTGCCAACCAATCCATATAAAAAAAATAAAGAAAATAGAGAAAATTAGGATTTTGAATATTTTTTTAAAAGTCAAATTTTTCCCTCAGAAATTTTTCTATAACAGAAAGGTAAAGTAATAAGAAATAATAAAAGCATTTTAATTTCTGAGTCGCCGAAATTATATTCAAATAATCCTGCAACAAATAAGCCAACAATTGCTCCTAATGCCCCAAAAGAATAAGCTTCAAAATCTTTATTAATTTTTGCCATTTTATAAAGGGAAATAGAAACAGAAAGAATAAACCACAGCCAGCAAAGAAGAGCTGGAATCCCTCTTTCAACTGTTATTTGAAGTAGATTGTTATGCAAATGTATTCCTTCTCTTTTTGCTTGGGACAATTTATATTTTTCGTAAATATAAGGAAAAGCAGCTGGACCTATGCCAAGCAAAGGATAATCTTTAATAATTTTTAGACCACTTTGGGCTAAATAGATACGATCGAGATTTGACTCATCTTGAAGACTGAAAATGCTCAAAGCCCTTTGTTTCATAGGCTTTGGAGCAAGTAAGAAAAAAAGAACAATTATTAATGGAAGAGCAATTAAAGTTTTTGGCTTGTATTGATAGAGAATAAAAGCAAAAGCAAAAAAAACTCCAACCCAAGCGCTTCTTGTAAGAGTTAGCGAAAGAGCTGTAAATGATAGTAAAAAAGTTATAAGCCAAGGTATTCTATTTTTTCGATTCATATATAGAAAAAAAGCAAGAGAGAAACAAACTATTAATAACATTAATCCAGCTTGAGTCATATAATGTCCCATAAATCCCCGGACTCTTTCTCCTGGTTTTGCTTTCAAAATATAATAAGTTATAGCATATGCAGAAGTAATAAGTGCACTAAGTAAAAAAGCATTTCTAATTAATTTAAGATCCTGTAATGATTTAATTCCCATATAAATTAAAGGAACAGAAAGGAATAAAAATATTTCCCTGCTATCTTTCAGACTTATTAGTCTCCATTTTGAAAAAAAAGCCGAGAGTACAGTAAAAAAGGAATAACCAATTAAACCCCAGAAAAAAATAGGAAATTTAATTTTTTCTTTATTTTTAATAATTATTATAGCCCAAATAACTGATCCAAAGAAAAGAAATATTTGAGACAGGGTAATAGAAATTGGGATAAAAAAAACAAATAAAAGGATAAAGTATAATAGTACTTTTTCAATTTCATTTAATATTCTCATTTCAACATCCTTAAACTTTCTTTATAAACTTCTTTGGGAGATATAGTCCTTATACATCTAAAATCTTTATAAATACATTTTTTTTGCCTGCAAGGTCTACAGGAAAATTCTTTTTCAATAATCTTTGCTTTTGCTTTCCAAGGACCAAATATAGAAGGAACTGTTGGACCAAAAAGTGCAATTATAGGGGTCTGAGTCGAAGCAGCAATGTGCATGGGTCCACTATCAGAACCAATAAAAAGGTGAGAACGAGAAATTAATTCTCTAAGTTCTCTTAAATTTAATTTTCCGACAAATGAAAGAAATTTATTTCGGGCTTTTTCTCTAATTTTTTTTTCCACTTCTCTATCTTTTTCATCGCCAACTGCAATCACTTTTATTTCTGGATTTCCTGAAAAGAGCTCAATTAATCTTACAATATTTTCAAATCCCCAATCTCGATATTTGTTTCCAGCACTTATGTGAAGGATTATCCTTTTAAATGACAATAAGTTATTTTTTCTGATAAAGTTATCTATTTTCTTTTTTTCAATTTGAGATGGAGATGGAAGATTAAGGAAGGGAATTTCCTTTCCCTTTATACCAATTGCCTTTATCAAGTTTATATGACTTTCTACACTATGATAATACCCATTTTCCTTTTTCCTGGAGACTTTAATATTATATACAATGTGGCGATATTTTGTTCTAAAACCAACTTTAATTTTGGCATGTGATAAAAACGTAATTAAAGATGCTCTTGGCCCACAATGGAAATCAATTGCTAAATCATAATTTTTTCTTCTTATTTTTTTTATAAATTTAAAAAATTCAATTAATGAAGAATTACGATCAATTAATAGGACTTCATCAATACAGGGATGATTTTCTACTAATTCTTTATAAGGAGGCTCTATAACATAGGAGATAAAGGCATTGGGAAATTCATTTCTTAATATTTTCAGAGCTGGAGTAGTCATTATAATATCCCCAATGGGCCTTAAACGAATAAGTAAAATTTTTTTTATAAAAGAAAAATTAATCTTTTTCTTCATTCTTGATAATGGCTTCTTCAACTAACATAATAGGAATCCCGTCTTTGATTGGATAAATTCTTTTGCACTTAATGCATTTTAGTCCCTTTTTATCTTTTGTTAATTCAACACTTACTTTACAAAGAGGACAAGCTAATATTTCTAATAATTGAGGATCAATATCCATTCTCATCCTCCTTTCTCGTATGATATAGCATTAATTAATTTATTAGTCAAACAAACTTCATTATCCCAATTGACAGTTTCAATAAGTAATGATACATTTTCAAAAAATGATAATTTGCTTATTTGGAGCATATCCACATAATGATACTCGCACTAATATAGTGAAGGAAGGATTAATTAAAAATAAAATTAAAATTTTGGAATGTAATACAAATGTTAAATATAAGTTTTGGCTTCGTTATCCTTCCTTATTTCTAAAATACATTAAATATTGGGGTAAACATGATTTTTTCTTTGTTCCAGCATTCCGGCATAAAGATATTCCTGTAGCCAAATTTTTATCTTTTATAACAAAAAAACCTATAATTTTTGACCCTTTAGTTTCCAGATATGAGACAATTGTTCTGGATTGGAAAAAATTGAAGAAAAACTCATTACAGGCTAAATGGAACTACATTATAGATAAAATTGCCTTTCAAATGGCTGATTTAATTTTAAGTGATACTTCAATTCACACAAAATATTATTCCCAAGAATTTGGTATTCCTATTGAAAAAATGAGATGTGTTCCTGTTGGAGTAGATGAAAATATTTTTTATCCTCGGGAAAATAGAATAAAAAAAGATTTTTTTCTGATTCAATTCTTTGGTTCTTTTCTTCCTCTTCATGGAATTGAATATATTGTTGAAGCTGCGAATATTATTCAAAAAGAAGACGAAAAAATTAAATTTGAATTAATAGGAACTGGAAGGACTTTTCCTAAGATTAAGGGATTAATTGAAAAATTCAGAATAAAGAATATAATTTTAAAAGGAGAATGGGTTAATATCAATACACTTCCTAATCTAATTGCGAGAGCAGATATATGTCTTGGTATATTTAGTAAGGAAGAAAAGGCAAATCGAGTTATACCAAATAAAATATTTCAGACATTAAGCATGAGGAAACCAGTAATTACTGGTGAAACAGAAGCAATCAAAGAAATTTTTGAACATAAAAAACATCTTTTTCTCTGTCGAGCAGGTGATGGAGTTTCCTTAGCTTCTGCAATTTTGGAATTAAAAAATAATAAAAAACTCCGAGACAAAATAGCAAACAATGGCTATCTTCTCATTCAAGAAAAGTTCACCACAGAACATATTGGGAAAATATTGAAAATAATTATAGAAGAAACCTTCTTAAAAAAGAGGGAGAATCAGAATCTATTGGCTGCAAAAGTTCAAAAACATATTGGACTCCCTTGAGGGAAAAGGAAAGGATTAAAATTGCGTCAGATCTATCTTAGGAGTTATTTTCGTGGTTATAATTGGCTTATGAGGTATATACATGATGTAGAGAATCATCCTCAAAGGGATGTAATTGAAG
>Ga0209426_1000889_pt1 | contig 23292 bp, 26 predicted proteins | sample Deesub1362B_J571_FD_187697 | JGI IMG/M metagenome (GOLD analysis project Ga0209426, IMG submission 187697) | Deep oceanic, basalt-hosted subsurface ecosystem from Juan de Fuca Ridge flank, Pacific Ocean, CORK Borehole 1362B_J2.571 (SPAdes)... ...
GCCGGAAGTCGGCGGGACGGGGAATTGGTCATGGGTTTCAAAAGCCTGCTCGATAAGCTGAAGCTCGAGCCCTACGTCATTGCGCTGTTCGGCATGGTGGTGCTGGCCTCGATCCTGCCGGTGCGCGGCGCGGCGGCGCACGAGCTGGCGCTGATCGTCAAGCTGGCCATCGCCCTGCTGTTCTTCCTGCACGGGGCCAAGCTTTCGCGCGAGAACGTGGTGGCCGGCGCCACTCACTGGCGTCTGCACCTGACGATTCTCGGCTTCACCTTCGTGCTGTTCCCGCTTTTGGGGCTGGCGATCAGCAAGGTCGGCGTCCTGCCGCCGACGCTCGCCGCGGGCGTGCTCTTCCTCTCCTGCCTGCCGTCGACCGTGCAGTCCTCGATCGCCTTCACCTCGATCGCGCGCGGCAATGTCGCCGCGGCGGTCGTGGCGGCCAGCGCCTCGAACCTCTTTGGCATCTTCATCACCCCGCTGTTGGTGGGTCTGCTGATGCACACCCAAGGCGACGCATCGGGCGGCTGGAAGTCAGTCCAGGACATCATCATCCAACTCTTGCTGCCGTTCATCGCCGGTCAGCTGGCCCGACCGCTGGTTGGTCCGTGGATCGACAAGCACAAGAAGCTGATCGGCTACGTCGACCGGGGATCGATCCTGCTGGTGGTCTATTCGGCGTTCAGCGAGGCCGTGGTCGGCGGCATCTGGCACAAGATCTCGCCGCTGACCCTCCTGATACTGCTGGCGGTCAACGGAACGCTGCTGGCCATCGTCCTGGCCGCCACGACCTTCGGCGCCCGGGCCATGGGCTTCGATCCGGCCGACGAGAAAGCCATCACCTTCTGCGGCTCCAAGAAGAGCCTGGCCACCGGCGTGCCGATGGCCGGCATCCTGTTCCCGGGCCCGACCGCCGGCGTCATCGTGCTGCCGCTGATGATCTTCCACCAGATTCAGCTGATGGCCTGTTCGGTGATCGCCCAGCACTACGCCAAGAAGGCCCAGGAAGCTTAAGGGACTTCCGATGGTTCCCGTCCGCCCTTCCCTGCTCTAGAACCCGCGCCATGACCTCTAACTCCCCCAAGCCGCTAGCCGGCCGCCTCGCCCTCGTGACCGGCGCCACGCGCGGCATAGGCTGGGCGGTGACCAAGGGCTTGGCCGAGGCCGGCGCCCATGTGATCGCCGTCGGCCGCACCCAGGGCGCGTTGGAAGCGCTCGACGACGAGATCGTGGCCGCGACCGGCGAGCACGCCACCCTGGTCCCCATGGACCTGCGCGAGGCCGATGGCTTGGACCACCTGGGCGCGGCGATCCACGAGCGTTGGGGCAAGCTGGACATCGTGATCGGCGCGGCCGGCCTGCTGGGCCCCCTGACGCCGGTGAGCCACCTGGAGCCCAAGGGTTGGGACATGATCCTGTCCACCAACCTGACCGCCAACTGGCGCCTGATCCGCGCCATGGATCCGCTGTTGCGCGCGTCCGACGCTGGCCGGGCCGTGTTCTTCTCCAGCAGCGTCGCCAAGAGCCGCCCTGCCTTCTGGGGCGCCTACGCGGCGACCAAGGCGGCGCTTGAGGCCCTGGTCGACGTCTATGCCGACGAGACCGAGAACACCCCGATCCGCGCCCTCTGCGTCGATCCTGGCGCCATGCGCACCCGGATGCGGGCCGGAGCGTTCCCGGGCGAGGCGCCCGAGACCGTGCCCGCGCCCGAAACCATCGTCCCGTTCATCGTGGACCTGGTCCGCCCCGACCGCCAGCCGCCCAAGGGCGTCGCGCGCTTCAAGGATCGCGGTCAGGAATCGCCCAGCATCGACGCGTGAGTCGGGTCCGTTGGATAGGCAACGGAATTGGACGGAAAAGTTGTTTAAATCCGAGCGACGCCACTTCGAATAAGTAAAATCGAACGCTGATCTGTCATGATGGATATCAGTGTTGCGCCTTTAGCGACTCGTTAACCGCGCTGACCGAGAGATTGAGTCGAATTTTCACTCAGCTCTCGGGTATCCTCCATGGCGCTCTTTTCTTTCAGCCGTGAAAACGGCGACGCCCTGGGCAAGATCGCGGAGCTCGAAGGCATAGTGGCGGCCATCCAACGGTCGCAGGCTGTCATCGAGTTCGATCTCGACGGCGTGGTCATCACCGCTAACGACAACTTCCTGCGGGCGATGGGCTACAGCCTGTCGGAGATCCAGGGCCGCAAGCATTCTCTGTTCGTGACGCCCGGCGAGGCGGATAGCGCCGCCTACCGTGACTTCTGGCGCACGCTGGCGTCCGGCCAGTTTGTCGCCCAGAAATTCAAGCGTATCGGCAAGGGCGGACGCGAGGTCTGGCTTCAGGCTTCATACAACCCCGTGCTGGACAAGAACGGCCGTCCGTTCAAGGTCATCAAGTTCGCGACCGACATTACCGCTGTCGAACTCGCGCTTCAGCAGGCCGAAGACGAGCGTCAGGTCGTCCAGGCCGAGCAGGAGCGTGTCGTCTCGACCCTGGCCCAGAGCCTGGACCGTCTGGCGCGCGGCGACCTGACCGCCAGCATCGATATGGTGTTCGAAGGACGCTACGCCCAGCTCAAGACCGACTTCAACGCCGCCGTCGTCAGCCTGAGAGACGCCATGCGCGCGATCGCCGAGGCGGCCGGCGGCATGGAAAACGGCTCGAACGAAATCGCCAGCGCCTCCAGCGATCTTTCAAGACGCACCGAGCAGCAGGCCGCGAGCCTGGAGGAAACGGCGGCGGCGCTCGACGAGATCACCGCCACGGTCCGTCGCAGCGCCGACGGGGCCAAGCAAGCCGCCTCGGCCGCTTCGGCCGCCACCCATGACGCCAGCCGCTCGGGCGAAGTCGTTCAGCAGGCCGTCGCGGCCATGGGTGAAATCGAGAAGTCCTCGGGTCAGATCACCCAGATCATCGGCGTGATCGACGAGATCGCTTTCCAGACCAACCTGCTGGCCCTGAACGCCGGCGTCGAGGCCGCCCGCGCCGGCGAGGCTGGTCGCGGTTTCGCGGTCGTCGCTCAGGAAGTCCGCGCCCTGGCACAGCGCTCGGCCGACGCGGCCAAGGAGATCAAGACCCTGATCGCCAACTCGACCGCCCAGGTCGAGCGCGGCGTGAGACTGGTCGGCGACACGGGCCAGGCCTTGACTGGCATCGCCGGCAAGGTCGGCGAGATCGATGTGCTGATCCGCGAGATCGCCGAAAGCTCGCAGGAGCAAGCCACCGGGCTGAACCAAGTCAACGCGGCGGTGAATCAAATGGATCAGGTCACCCAACAGAACGCCGCCATGGTCGAGCAGGCCACCGCGGCCGCCTCGGCCTTGCTGGGCGAGGCCCGGGATCTGGCGCGTCAGCTCGCGCGCTTTCAGGTTGGCGAGACGAGTTCCGCCGTCCGCCGGCCCGAGCCCGCGCAGGCGGGACGCCATGCCCCGGCCCGCAATCCCGTCGCCGAGCAACGCGCGCGTATCGAGCGCATGGCCCGCCCCGGAGCGACCGCCGCTGCAGCCGCGCCGCACCAGGACTGGGAAGAATTCTAGAGCGCATTAGGCTTAAGTGTGAGCGGTTAAACTGCTCGAACGCGCTCTAAGTATTTGAGTTTAAAGCCTGTTTATCCGCTTCAAATGATTCCATTTGAAGCGGACAGGCTCTAAGGCTTCCCGGCGGGAGGGCGGACCTGCTGGAGCAAAAGGTTCGCCGTCGCCGCGGCCGATCCGTCTCCGGTCAGGGCCGCCGCCACGATCGCGCCGTCATCGACCGAATAGGCCACGATCGCCTGCGCGCCCGGCGTCCCGCCCAGATGTCCCAGCCAAAGGCTCTTGGCGCCGTCTGAACGCGGGACCTCGACGGCCATGACGCCCAGGCCATACCAGCTGCCGGCGTCGAACATCGGATAGAGCCGCTCGAACATCGCGCGCACGCTGTCCCGCGTCAGCAGCTTGCCGCCGAGCAGCGCCGCCCAGACCCGGGCCATGTCGTCGGCCGACCCGACCATGGGCCCCGCCGCGCCGGCCCAGGCGGGCTCGATCGGGGCCTCCTTGGTCGAGACCAGCCTGGCCGCGTCCTCGGCCTTGTCGCCCTCGGCCAGCACCCTTGAATGGGTCAGCCCCAAAGGCTTGAGAATCCGCGCCTCGATCGCCAAGCGCCAGGGCTGGCCGTCCACGGTTTCGATGACCCGGCCCAGCAGGTCGTAGCCGGTATTGGAATAGCGCCACCGCTCGCCAGGACAGGCCATGGCCCCGTGACGAGCGATGATCCTCAGATCCTCGTCCAGGGTGCGGGCGCGGTGCTCGGCGTGGGCCTTCAGGTCCTCGTTGGCGCTGAACAGTCCGCCCGTGTGGGCCAGGAGGTCGCGGAGGGTGACGACGTCGCCGTTCGGAACGCCGGCGACATAACGGCCGATCGGATCGTCCAGGCGAAGCTTGCCGGCCTCGACCAGTTGCAGGACGACGACCGCCGTCAGGGTCTTGCCGGCGCTGGCCCAGAACAGCATCGGCGGTTGGTCGCCGCTTTCGGTGCGCGCCCAGGCCCCTCGGCCAGGAACCAACACGGCGGCGGTCATGGCGGGCGCCTTGGTCGCCGACTTGGCCTTATCGAAGGCGGCATCGAGGCGGGCGACCGTCTCCGAATCCAACGCCGACCTGGGAACCTCGGTCAGCAACGGCGGCGCGACGGGCGCGCGCAAGGGCGGACCGGCATAGGCGACCGCGCGCTCGCAGACGACGGGCTTGTAGTCGTCGGCCGGCGCCGTCGCCGGCAAGGCCGTCAAAAGCGCCACTATCACCATTCCGCGCATCGCCGCCTCCGCATTCAACCTAGAAGACTGAACCCGTGTGGCGAAGTTTGGACCAGCCGGCGTCAGCGCGCCTTCGGCTTACCGGGACCAGTGTTGCCCCGAACCGTGCGCGAGCCGGCCACCGGACGACGCGGCGCGGCGGCCTTGCCCCCGGCCGACTTGGCGCCGACCTTGTAGCTGGGCGTCGTCGAGACCTTCTTCTGAACCTTGGGACCCAGCTTCTTGACCGACTTGACGGCGGCCTTGCCGGGTTCGGCGGCGGCCTCGGCGGTCGGCGGCGCGGCCTTGGCGGCGGCCGGGCCCTTCTTGCGGATCGGCTTAACCGCGCTCTTACCCGGATCGACCGGCAGGCCGGCGGCTTCGGCGGCCTTGGCGGCGGCTTCCTCGGCCAGGCGCTTGGACTTCTTGACCGTGTTGCGCGAGGCGCGGATGCGCTCCTCCTCGCGCTCGCGGCGCTCGAACTCGCGCTTGCCCCGGCCGCTGTGGCCCTTGGCCTCGCCGTCGGCATAGGGGTTGGCGCCGGACTTGATGGTGATGCGCAGCGGCACGCCCGGCAGGTCGAAGCTCTCCCGCAAGGAATTGATCAGATAGCGCCGATAGTGGTCGGGCATCTGGTCGGCGCGGCTGGAGAACAGCACGAAGGTCGGCGGACGGGCCTTGGTCTGGGCCATGTACTTGGGCTTCACGCGGCGGCCGCTGACGGCGGGCGGCGGATGGCGCTGCATGGCCATCTGCAGCCAGTCGTTCAGGTCTCGCGTCTTAACCTTGGTCGACCAGTCCTTGTGGGTCTTGATAACGGCCGGCATCAGGTGGCCGACGCCCTTGCCGGTCTCGCCCGACAGCGCCACGACCGGGGCGCCGCGCAGCTGGGGCAGCATCCGTTCTGCGTGCTCGCGGAAGGCGGTCAGGTGCGCGGCCTGATCCTCGATCAAGTCCCACTTGGCCAGGACGAATACCACGGCCCGCCCTTCCCGCTCGGCCAGGTCAGCGATCTGCAGATCCTGGATCTCGAACGGATGGGTGGCGTCCATGACCAGCAACACCACCTCGGCGAAGGTGATGGCGCGGATGGTGTCGGCGGTCGACAGCTTTTCCAGCTTGTCCTGGACCTTGGCCTTGCGGCGCAGGCCGGCGGTGTCGACGAGCCGGATCTTGCGGCCGTCCCACTCCCAGTCGACCGAGATGGAGTCGCGGGTGATGCCGGCCTCCGGCCCCGTCAGCAGGCGATCCTCGCCTAGCAAGCGGTTGACCAGAGTCGACTTGCCGGCGTTCGGACGGCCAATGATGGCGATCCGGATCGGTTTGCTGTCGTCGTCCTCGTCCTCGGTCTCGGACGCCTCGGGTTCGAAGGCCAGCAGGGCGGCGTAGAGCTCGGCCATGCCCTCGCCGTGCTCGCCCGAGATCGGGATCGGCTCGCCCAGGCCCAGGCGGAAGGCCTCGCCGGCGCCGGCCTCGCCCGCCTTGCCCTCGGCCTTGTTGGCCGCGACGATCACCGGCTTGTCGCGCTTGCGCAGGATGGCGGCGAACACCTCGTCCAGCGGGGTCACCCCCTCGCGGCTGTCGAACACGAACAGCGAGACGTCGGCCTCCTCGATGGCGGCCTCGGTCTGGGCGCGCATCCGGGCTTCCAGGCTCGAGTCATCGACGTCCTCGAAGCCGGCGGTGTCGATCAGCTCCAGCTCGAGATCGCCGATATGACCCGAGGCGTAGCGGCGGTCGCGCGTGACCCCCGGCTGGTCGTCGACGATGGCCAGCTTCTTGCCGGCCAAACGATTGAACAGCGTGGACTTGCCCACATTGGGCCGGCCGACGATGGCGAGTTTCAAAGGCATAGGCGTCCAGTAGTCGATTTTCGCCCCGATCGCAAAAGGGGGGCCGAAAAGGCAACGGCCCGGGACGGCGTTCGCCGGCCCGGGCCCGAAGGCGTCTTGATGTGCTTCCGGCCTCGGAAGAGGCCGACAAATCTAGCGGATGGCCACCAGATCCGCGTCGTCGGTGACGACATAGATCATGTTGCCGACCGCGATCGGGTTGATCAGAACGGGAGAGCCGATCTTCAGCGTCTTTTCCTTGGCCCCGGTCTTGGCGTTCAAGGCCACGGCCTCGCCATCGCTGGACACCGTGATCAGGCGGCCATTGGCCAGGATCGGCGACGACCACAGGCGCGGGTGCTTGGCGCGCTTCTTCTTCTGCTTCTTGGTCAGGGCCTCGGTGTTGTTGAGGTCCTGGATCCAGTAGACCGATCCGTTCTCGCGCGAGGCGCAGATCACCTGCCCGGCCTTGTCGACGACATAGACCACGTCGCCCGAGGGCCAGGGCGTGGTGATGGCCGTCACCGGCAGGCTCCAGCGCGATTGGCCCGTGCGCAGGTCGGTCGCCGAGAAGACGCCCGAGTGGCTGACGGCGAACACGTCGCCCTTGTAGATCACCGGGCGGCCCGGGATATCGCGGATTTCCGACAGAGCGTTGGTGCGGCTGGCGCGGCTGAGGGCCTCGCTCCACAGGTCGTTGCCGTTCGCCGCGCGAAGGGCGACCAGCTCGCCCGAGGCGAAACCGGCCACGACGGTGTCGCCGCTGATCGCGGGGCTGGAGGCGGCCAGGATCCGCGCCGGCTCGATCAGGGCCTGATAGGTCCAGCCCGGCGCGCCGCTGTCGGCGGCGTAGGTCAGCAGCTCGTTGTCGGTCGAGACCACGAACACGCGGCCGTCGGCGACGGTCGGCGCGCCGTGGACCGGCGTGGACGTCTGCTGGGTCCAGCCCAGATTACCGTTGGTCGCGTCGAGCTGGGCGACGAAGCGGAAGCCCGACGACACATAGAGCTTGTTGTCCGGGCCCAGGGCCAGACCGCCGCCGAAGCCGCGGCGATCTTCCTTCCGGGGGATCAGATGCAGGAAGCCGCCCTTCTTGCTGGGACCGGCGGCCGGACGCAGATCCTTATGCCAGATCATCGCGCCGGTCTTGGCGTCCAGCGCCGCGACGTCTGCTTCGCCGTCCATCACATAGACGCGGCCGTCGGCCGCCACCGGCGGCGCCGTGACGTGGAAGATCTTGCCGCTCTTCTTGCCGAAGCCCTTCTTCCAGGCGACGACGAAGTCCTTGCCGGCGTCGACGTGTTCGATCGACTGCTCGGCGTTGCCGCCCGGCAGGCGCCACTCGGTCTGGACGACCGGATCGGGCAGATAGAAGTCGGCGCCCTTCAGCGATTCCGCCGCCTCGACCTTCTGGTCGAAGGCGATGATCGAGATGCGCTGGCCTTGGCTGGCCGTGGACTTGTTCTTTTCCTTGCCGTGGAAGGGATTGATCTTCGACACCGTCGAACAGCCCGTCACGGCCACGGACGCCGACATCAGCGCGACCAGCGCGATGGAACGCTTGGGGGTCATCAGGCGGCTCATTGGGCGTTGGAGGCGGCGGGTTGTTGCGGCATGGCCGGAGCCAGCTGGCTCAGCGGCGGCGTCGGCGGCAAGGCGGCGGCGGCCTTCACCGCCGCGCCCAGCTCCTTGGCCGAGCCGGAGTCGATCATCTGCATGGCCGCCTGGGCCCGCTGACGCACGGCCTCGGAGGTGGTGGTGTCGAGCGAATTGGCCAGGATCACGAAATCAGCCCGCGCGCCCGCCACGTCGCCGGCCTGCAGCTTGGCGAAGGCCATCGCCTCGCGGGCATAGACGCGATACGGACTCTTTTCCCCCGCCAACGGCGTCAACCTCGACTCGATGTCCTTGTACGAGGCGGTGTCCATCAGGGCGAAGGCGGATTTGAGGCGGGCCAGGTCTCCGAGCACCGGCGACGGCGAGGCCTTGGCGGCCGCGTCGAAATAGCCGACGGCCTCCTGGGTCTTGTTCTGGTCCAGGCGAATGTCGCCCATCTGCAGGAGGGCCAGAGCCTTATAGCCATTGGCGCCGCCGTCGGCGACGGCCTTGAACTGACCGAAGGCCTTGTCCGGCCCTTGCTTCTGGGCGGTTTCCAGCGCGGTCTGGTAGCTTTCCGAGGCCTTGTTGGCCTGGTCGGTCTGATAGGACGTCCAGCCCCAATAGCCGCCGACGCCGATCACGGCGACCGCGGCGAGCGCGCCCAGCCAGGGCAGCGACTTCATCGCCAGCGACTGATAGCGCTCGGAGCGAAGCTGCTCTTCGACCTCGTCAAAAACATCGACCACGAAAGAAAGCTCCGAAACAGGCGCTAGCCCGAATAGGTCCCGCCAGAACCGGCGCGGACATCCCCGGGTTTAAGACAGATTGTGGCGGGCGAAGGGCCGTCCGCCGAGGCGGCGAACCTATAGCGTGCCGCGCCCAGCCGCAACGCCCGGCGAAACGGCGCCTCAAGCCTTCTTGGCGTAGTAGGTCTCGGCCGGTCCCGGAAAGCTGCGATCCCGGACGTCGCGAGCATATTGGGCAGCGGCGCGCTGGATCTCGCCCTTCAGGTCGGCATAGCGGCGGACGAACTTGGGCGTCCAGTCGAACAGGCCCAGCATGTCGTCGACCACCAGCACCTGGCCGTCACAGCCGGCCGAGGCCCCGATCCCGATGGTCGGGACCGCGACCGCCTCGGTGACCTCGCGCGCTAGGCTCTCGGCGACGCCCTCGACCACGATGGCGAAGGCGCCGGCCTCTGCGGTCAGGCGAGCCTCCTCCAGCACCTTGGCGCGCTCCGCCTCGTCGCGGCCCTTGGCCTTAAAGCCGCCTTCCATCAGCACCGCCTGAGGCCGCAGTCCGACGTGACCCATGACCGGCACGCCGCGCTGGGTCAGATAGGCGATGGACTCGGGCACGGTCGGGCCGCTCTCGACCTTCACGGCCTGGGCGCCGGTTTCCTTCATGATCCGCACGGCGTTGGCGTAGGCCTGCTCGTGAGAGGCCTCGTAGGCGCCGAACGGCATGTCGACCACGACCATCGCCTTCCTGGACCCGCGCATGACCGCTTGGCCGTGCAGGATCATCATCTCCATCGTCACGCCGACGGTGTTGGGCAGGCCATGGACCACCATGCCCACCGAATCCCCAACCAGCAGCAGATCGCAGGCCTCGTCCAGGGCGGCCGCGACCGGCGCGGTATAGGCGGTCAGGCAGACGATCGGCGCCCCGCCCTTTCGCGCGGCGATGTCGGGGGCGGCCAGACGGCGAACCGTCTCTTCACGATGAGCGGACAGGATCCAGGCTCCTTGAGGCGCGTTTCGGGGCGCTCTTGTGGGCCGGATCGCGCCGCGCCGCAATATGATCGCGCCTTACAGCTCCTCGACGGCCCGCGTCACCGCGAAGGCCAGCGCGACGAGCGCCAGACCCGCCGCCAGCCAGACAGCCTCGACGCTGCCGGGCGAGGTGAACACCGACGCCACCTTGGCGTAGCCGGCGTTGATCTCGTTCTCGATGCCGTGGCTGCCGTCGCGCGAGATCTGGGCGATTTCGCTGGAAAAGCGGGTCGACAGGATCTGGAACGCCGCGATCAGCCCCGCGGCGACGCCGGCCGCGCCGATGAAAAGTCGCCGCATGGCCCAACCGCGATCCAGCTTGGCGGAGACCTCGGCGTTGAATAGGGCCGCGTCCGGGAAGGACGGCGCTTCGGCGAACAGGCGAGTCAGTCGCGCTTCGAAATCGGGCTCAGCCATGAGCTTCCCTCCTGGCCCCATCTTCTGGCCGGGCCAGTCGCGCCCGGAGTTTATCCAAACCACGTTTGACATGGGATTTGACCGTGCCGAGCGGAATATTCAAGGCCTCCGCCGCCTCGGCGTGCGACCAGTCGGCGCCGTAGCAGAGGGACACGCAAAGCCGCTCCCCCCGCGACAGGGCCTTCAGCGCCTCGTCCAGATCGATCCGGCTGGCCGCGTCCCCCGACGCGTCCGTCCGCCCGATGGCCTCGACCGGCTCGACGGCGTCCGAGAAGATCAGCCGCGCCTCGCGCTTGACCTTCTTCAGATAAAGCCGCGCGGCGATCTTCTTGATCCAGGCGCCGAACGTCCCCTCGCCGCGAAACTCGGCGCATTGCTCGAAGCCGGTCAGGAAGGCGTCCTGAGCCAGGTCGTCGGCGGCGGCGCTGTCCGCCCCCAGCCGGCGCAGCAGTCCCCGGACAGCCGAGCCGTGCCGCCGCACCAGCTCTCCGTAGGCCTGGCGATCGCCGCCCGCCGCGCGCGCGGCGAGTTCGATATCGTGGCCGGTTGGCGGGCGCTCCATGCCCATTGACGTCAAGCCTCCCCCGGCTCGCGCGCGCCCTTAGACCCGCGGTTCCTTGTTCGGATTAAAGAAGCTCAGCACGATGAAGGCCAAGCCGATCACGGCCGGGATGCAGGCGAAGCCGAAGCCTTCGAAGTCATGATCGCTGTGGAAATCGCCGAAATAGGTGGCGCCGGCGATGCCGAGGCCGATCGCCAACCAGATAACGCCCGTGCGCAGGTCTCGAAGCCGGGTCGGCGGGGTCTTCACGGCGCGCGTCATCGCCTCGATGACTTCCGGCGGCACCGGCTGGCCCTTCTCGATGGCCGCGCGCAGCGTCGAATGCAGTTCGCGGCGTTCGCGGGCCTTGAACCAGAACGGCGTGATGACGATCGCGGCGACCATCATGAAAGCGCCGATCGGAACGATGATGTCCGGACCCATATCAAATCCTCCAGAGCGTGAGCGACGACGCCCCCGGCGCCGCCTTTGCTGATAAGAGGCTCCGGCGGCGCGGTTTGGAGGCGCCGGACGGCATGAAACTTTCGTAAGGCCGCGCTTCAGCCGATCGACAGGCGACGCCAGACCTGCGGCCCGCCCGTCATGACGATCGCCGCCACGAAGACCAGACCCCCGCAGACCGGCGCCAGGCTGGGAGCGATCGCGCGCACCATCAGGTTCAGCGCCGGCGAGACCGCCCATAGCACGAGCGTCAGCACCACGGCCCCGGCGGCCATGGCCGCCAGTCGATCGAGAAACACCCGACGCTCGACCGCCTTCATGACCTCGGCGGTGAAGACCTCGGCGCGGCTTTGCTGGGGCTCCTCGCCCAGGAAGGCCGACAGTTGATCGTCCAGGGTCATGACGCGCCTCCTAGAACTGCAAGCAGCCGCTCGCGGCCACGGGTAACATGCGACTTGACCGTGCCCAAAGGAAGGCCAAGCGCGTCGGAAACCTCCGCGTGCGACCAGCCTTGGCCCAAGCACAGGGTGACGCAGGCGCGCTGGTCTTCCGGCAGGGTCGCCAGCGCCGTCTCCAGCGCCAGGCGATCCTCGGCCCCGACCTCCTTGGCGGCCTCCAGTTCCTGATCCCCCCGCCAGGCCTCGTCCCGGGCGGCGGCGCGCTGGGCGCCGCGACGCTGGGACAGGGCTTTCTTCCAGGCCACGCCGAACAGCCAAGCTCGAAAGCCCTGGTCGTCGCGCAGCTTGGGCAGTCCGGCCCAAGCCGCCACGAAGGCCTCCTGGGCGATATCGTCGGCGTCGATCCACCCGCTCTTGCGCAGGAAGCCTCGAAGCGGCTTCTCGTGGATCGCCACCAGCCGGGCGAAGGCGGCCTGGGACCCCGCGCGCGCCTGTCTGACGAGCGCGGCGTCCATCAGATGGTCGGTCCGGACCGATCGAAAAGCACCTGCACCAGCGTCGCCGCGCAGAGGGCGCCCAGAACGAAGGCCACGATCGTGAACGCCTCGCCCGCGCCGTAGATGTTGGTGAAGGCGGCGAAGGCGAAGCCGGCGCTCAGCATCCCGTACAGGACCACCTGGTACCAGGTGCGCTCGCGACGGCGGCGATAGCGCGGACGCTCGTCCTCATCGCGCTCGCCGCGCCAGCGCTTGTTCAGCTTGGCCAGCAGCTCTGGCGGCGGTTCGCGGCCCGAGGCGGCGTAGGTCTTGATCAGGTCCAGCGTCTCGCGATGGGCGCGGTACGACAGCCAGCTTTCGAACCCGCCGAAGATGAACCAGCTGATCGGAAAGATCAGCCACCAGAACTGACGGAAGATGTCCTCGGACATGGGCGATTTCTCCTCAGCCGACTTGCAGCTTGGCGACCAGCTCGGCCGGGGGGCGGCGGCCGGCGCGGGTCAAGGCGTTCAGCGCCTCGATCGCGTCGCGGCGGGCCGCGTCCTTCAGCCAGACCTGGACATTGACGAAGACGAACCAGCTGATCGGCATCAGCATCCAGGCGTCTTGACGAAAAAGGTCGAGGGTCATGGCCCGCCTCAGCGCTCCAGCTGACCGACCAGCGCGGCCGGCGCCTCGCGGCCCTTTTCCGCCAGGTCGCGCAGCGCCCGCACCACCTCGCGCTGGGTGCGATACCTCAGATACGCGCGGAAGGTTCCCATGGCCATGAAGCCCATCGGGAACACCAGCCACCAGTAGTCGCGGAACAGGTCGATCATCGGACGATCCTTCGAATGTTGGGCGCGATCTCTCGCGCTTTCGAAGGTTAGTCGCCGCCGACCGCCGGGTTGGATGCGCCGACATACGAAATAATTTCCGACATCGAGCTGAACGACACCGTGGGTCGATGCTCGGCCAGAATCGACGGCTTGGCGTAGCCCCAGCCGACCGCGCCGCAATCCAGGCCCGCGGCCTTCGCGGCCTCAATGTCGCGGGTCTCGTCGCCGATGCAGATGATCTTGTCGCGCGGCACGCCGCGCCGCGTGACCTGCTTGAACTTGCGGGCCTTGCCGAACAGCGAGGCGCCGCAGGCATAGAGGCTGATCAGGTCGCCCAGCTCCTGCCCCAACACCCGGCGGATCACCTGTTCGCTGTTGGAGCTGACGACCGCGATCTTGACGCCGGCGGCGTGCAGCGCGCGCAGCATCTTGGCGGTCTCGGGGAACAGCGGGATCGTGTGGGCGTCGGCGGCCATCAGCTTCTTGCCCGCCCGCGCGATCAGCGGCAGCTTCCACGGCGAAACGCCCAGGTAGCGGATGACCTCGCGGGTGCTGCGGCCGCGCAGCATCTCGATCTCCTCGTCGGTGACGGCCTTGAAGCCGTACCGGCGCGCCATCGGATTGACGGCCCGCATCATCCACGCCGCGCTGTCGGCCAGCGTGCCGTCGAAGTCGAAGATGACCATTTCGTACCGCGAGACGGCGTACTCCCCCACGCGCGCAAGACCTCTTGAGTCCGTCCAAAGCGGACGCCGTGTCCAGTGATAGACCGAACCTCCGAAGCTTGTCGTCCTAAACTTCGCTCGGCGAGCGGCGGAAGGCGTGGATAAGCGAAAGGCTCAGCCGAACGCAGCCGCGTACAGATCGGGCTTGAAGCCGACCAGGCGCCGGTCGCCCAGGTCCAGGACCGGGCGCTTGATCATCGACGGCTGGGCCAGCATCAGGTCGACGGCCTTGGCGGCGTCGAGATCCCGCTTGTCGGCCTCGTCCAGCTTGCGGAACGTCGTCCCGGCGCGGTTCAGCAGCACCTCCCACCCCAGTTCCTCGACCCAGCCCTTGAGGCGCGCGCGGTCGATCCCGGCGGTCTTGTAGTCGTGGAAGTCGTAGGCCTGGCCGTGATCCTCCAGCCACTTGCGGGCCTTGGCGACGGTGTCGCAGTTCTTGATGCCGTACATGGTGGCGGTCATGGCCGATTCCTCGCGAGATTGCCGGCGAACTTAGCCGTTCAGGTTCCAGCGCCGAAGCACGACATGCTGGGTCTGGCCAAGCTTGCTCCGCACAAGGACGAAGTGATCGACGGTCCAGCGGATGGGCGCGATCGCCTGGGCCGAAGCGACCTGAGCGTCATAGAGCAGCGTGATATGCGGAGTGAAGCTCTTGTCCGGCTTAAGCCGGACCGCCAGCATTCTGTCGGCCAGCGCCTTTTGGAAGGCGATCAGAGCCTCCACGCCCTCGCCGCCTTGCAAGGTGAAAGGATTGGGGCCTCCGCGATTGGCGAAGCTGGCGGCTTGATTGAACACGACGTCGAATGGAGCGTGGGTCATCGCCTCGCCCGCCCGCTCGCCCTTGGCGACGATGTCGTTGGGCACGCCGACATAGTCGCCCAGATGATGCAGCGTGACATGGAAGCGATCGGTCGCGAGCGGTTGGCCGCGGAGGCCAAGCGCGTCCTTCAGCCGGCGCGCCTCGCGAGCGATCGCCTCGGCCGTCGGCGGATCTGGATACAGCAGGAACATCAGCCGGTCGGTCGGGGTCGGCGGGTCGAAGCCCGGCAGTCCCATCTGCGAAGTCTCGGCCATCGGCGTCTCCCTGGTCGCCGGCACGGTTAGACCGCTTCGCCCAAGGCTCCAACGGGCTGAGGAGGCCGCGATCCGCCCTCTTTAGCCCCCTCCCCCGATCAGGAGGCGCGGCCCTCGGCTGTCGCGCCCTCGACACGGGTCCAGATTTGCGACTTGCACAGGAAGTTGGGCAACAGGCAGCCCTTGGCCTTCAGCGACGTGCGATCCAGCAGCCGGACCTGACCCGAGAAGGTCATGTTCAGGTCGGGCACGAACACCTTGCCCTTCCACTCGTCGGCGGCGGTGGCGGAGAAGTCACGCAGCAGCTGCATCCCGACTAGGTTCTGGTTGCTGCCCTTCTTGACGTCGGCCTGCGCGCCGGCGCTGGCCCAGACCACCACGCCGCAGGTCCGGGCCTCGCAAGGGCGAATCTCGATGTGCACGCTGCCCTTAGGATTGCGCCAGACGCCATAGAGCTCGCCCAAGCGCGAGGGGACCGGGTCGGCCAAGGCGGCGCTGGCGCTCGCGCAGACCGCCGCGATCACCGCCGCCTTCAATCCAAGCCACTTGTTTCGGCTCATCGGGCCGTCCTTCCCGCTTCCGTGACGCAAACAGGATGCGAAGCTAGAGCATCGCGCGGAAAAATGGATGCCGGTTTTCCGCGGAAACGATGCGAAAACAAAAATCCAGAGGAATCCACGCGGTTCCTAGACCGCGCGGTCTCCTCTGGACGCTTGAGCAAACGAAATGAAGCCGTCGAAATGAAGGCGAACCGCGGATCGCCTCCATTCTCTCCAAGACGGCGCGTGATCAGCCGAAGCGACCGCAGACATAGTCCTGCGTGCGGCCGACCTTGGGGCGCATGAAGATTTCGTCGGTCGGGCCGAACTCGATCATTTTGCCCAGATACATGAAGCCGGTGTAGTCCGAGATCCGGGCCGCCTGCGACAGGTTGTGGGTCACGATGACGATCGTGTAGTCGGACTTCAGCTCGCCGATCGTCTCTTCCAGCTTGGCGGTCGAGATCGGGTCGAGGGCCGAGGCCGGCTCGTCCAGCAGCAGGATTTCGGGCTCCACGGCGATGCCGCGAGCAACGCAAAGGCGCTGCTGCTGGCCGCCCGAGAGCGACAGGCCCGAAGCCTTCAGCTTGTCCTTCACTTCTTCCCACAGCGCGGCCTTGCGCAGCGCGCCTTCGACGATGCCATCCATCTCGGACTTCGACTTGCTCTCATAGAGACGCACGCCGAAGGCGACGTTGTCATAGATCGACATCGGGAACGGCGTGGGCTTCTGGAACACCATGCCGACGCGCGAGCGCAGCTTGGCGACGTCCTTCATGGTCAGCAGGTTCTCGCCGTCCAGCAGCACCTCGCCCACCGCCTTTTGACCGGCATAGAGGTCGTACATGCGGTTGAAGGTGCGCAGCAGGGTCGACTTGCCGCAGCCCGACGGCCCGATCAGGGCGGTCACGGCGTTGCGCGCCACCGGCAGATTGACCGAGTGCAGGGTCTGATGCTTGCCGTAGAAGAAGTCGAGGTTGCGGGCGCGCAGCGTCACCTGGCTGTCGGCCAGATCGGCGACGAAGGATTCCGGAGCGGTCATGGCGTTCATGGACGATGGTTCCCGCGGGCGGCGACAACGCGGCCGAGAATGTTGATGGTCAGGACGGTGAGGGCGATCAGAAGCGCCCCGGCCCAGGCCAGGCGACGCCAATCATCATAGGCGCTGAGCGCGTACTGGAAAATGACCGCCGGCAGGCTGGCCATGGGCTTGGTCAGGTCGAGGTTCTGGAACTGATTGCTCAGCGCCGTGAACAGCAGCGGCGCGGTCTCGCCGCTGATCCGAGCGAAGGCCAGCAGGCCGCCCGTCAGCAGACCGCCGCCGGCGCCGCGCCAGATGATTTCCTTGATCGTGGTCCAGCGGGGCGTGCCCAGCGCCGCGCCCGCTTCGCGCAGGGCGTCGGGCTGCAGGCGCAGGATGTCCTCGGTGGTGCGGGTCACGACCGGCACCGCCAGAAGCGCCAGGGCCACGGCCCCGGCGAAGCCCGAGAAGCCATGCAGCGGCCGGACGACCAGCTCGTAGACGAACAGGCCGACCAGGATGGACGGTGCGGCCAGCAGCACGTCGTTCAGGAAGCGGATGACGTGGCCATAGGGGTGCGCGCCGCCATATTCGGCCAGCCAGGTGCCGGCCAGGATGCCGACGCCGACGGCCATGGCCATGGCCATGGCGCACATCATCAGCGAGCCCTCGATGGCGTTGCGCAGACCGCCGACCGAGCCCGGCGCGGGCGTGTCCTTGGTGAAGATGTTGAGATCCAGGCCCCCGAACCCCTGCTTGAACAGCGAGTAGAGGATGAAGCCCAGGGCGGTCAGGGCCAGCACGGTCGCCACGCCGCAAGCGGTGACGAAGGTGGTGTTGGCGATGGCGCGAAGCGCGGGACGGGACAGCATGTTCGCCTCAGTCGTAACGCTGACGCAGGAGCAGCAGGCGCGCGATGGCCAGCACCCCGAACGTGATGACGAAAAGCACCAGGCCGAGCGCGGTCAGGGCGGCGGTGTGCATCTCGCCGGTGGCTTCGGTGAACTCGTTGGCGATGGTCGAGGCCAGGGTCGAGCCGCTGTCGAACAGCGACTTGGGCAGGCCGTGCGCGTTGCCGATGATGAAGGTCACCGCCATCGTCTCGCCCAGGGCGCGGCCCAGGCCCAGCATGACGACGCCGATGGCGCCGCCGCGGACATAGGGCAGCACGACCGAGGTGATGACCTCGAGCGGCGTGCAGCCGATGCCGTAGGCGCTCTCGCGCACCTGAGGCGGCACCGTCAGGAACAGTTCGCGGAAGACCGCCGCCATGTACGGCAGGATCATGATCGCCAGGATCAGCGAGGCCGTGAAGATGTTGGCGCCGTTGGGCACGCCGTAGAACAGGGTCTCCCAGATGGAGCCCGCCGGGGCGTTCATCATCAGCGGCAGCTGAATGTGCTCGGCGAAGAACGGGGCCAGCACGAAGAGACCCCACATGCCGTAGACGATCGAGGGGATGCCGGCCAGCAGTTCGACGGCCACGGCGATCGGGCGCGAAAGCTGCTTAGGGCAGAACTCGACCAGGAAAATCGACACGCCCAGAGCCACCGGCAGGGCGATCAATAGCGCGAGGGCCGAGGTGACCAGGGTGCCCACGATCGGTCCGGCGGCGCCGTAGACCTCGGTCACCGGGTTCCAGGTGGTCGACGTGAAGAAACTCAGGCCGAAATGGCTCAGCGCCGGCCATCCGCCGATCGTCAGCGAAACGACAACGCCGGCCAAGGCGACCAGCAGGAGGGTCGCCGCGCCGAAGCACAGCCCCTCGAAAATCGGATCGAACCAGGCCCCTTTGGAAGCTGGTCGGGTCATTACGGCATCGGTCACAGGCGCCCCCAAGTGGACTGGGCGGGGGCCGAAACCCCCGCCCAACTTTACGCTTACTTCGAGACGTAGACCGGCTTGCCGCCGGACTTGATGTTGGCGGCCCACTGCTTGCGGATCAGGGTCTTCACCTGAGCCGGCAGCGGCACGTAGTCCAGGGCGCCGGCGGCGGCGTCGCCGTTCTTGTAGGCCCAGTCGAAGAACTTCAGAACGCCTTGGCCAGCGGCGGCGTTGCTCTGTTCCTTGTAGACCAGGATGAAGGTCGCGCCCGTGATCGGCCACGACTTCGCGCCCGGTTGGTCAAGCAGCAGGAGGTAGTTGCCCGGAGCCTTCGTCCAGTCGGCGCCGGCGGCGGCGGCGGCGAAGTCAGCGGCGGTCGGGGCCGGGAACTGGCCAGCCTTGTTCTGCACCAGGGCGTAGGTTTCGCGGTTTTGCTTGGCGTAGGCGTATTCGACGTAGCCGATCGAACCCACGGTTTGCTTCACGAAAGCCGAGACGCCGTCGTTACCCTTGCCGCCCAGGCCCGTCGGCCATTGGACGGAGTCGCTGGCGCCGACCTTCGACTGCCATTCCGGGTTCTTCATCGCGAGGTACGAGGTGAACAGGAACGAGGTGCCCGAACCGTCCGAGCGGTGCACGACCGTGATCGGCAGGTTCGGCAGCTTCACGCCCTTGTTCAGGTTGACGATGCGCGCGTCATTCCACTTGGCGACCTTGCCCAGATAGATGTCGCCCAGCAGTTCGCCGGTCAGACGGATCTGGCCCGGCTGGATGCCCGGGACGTTCATGATCGGCACGACGCCGCCGATGACGGTCGGGAATTGATAGAGACCAGCTTGGTTCAGCTGTTCCGGCTTCAGCGGCTTGTCCGAAGCGCCGAAGTCGACGGTCTTGGCGGTGATTTGCTTGATGCCGCCGCCCGAGCCGATGGCCTGATAGTTCAGACCGACGCCCGTCTGGGCCTTATAGGTTTCGGCCCACTTGGCGTAGACCGGCGCCGGGAACGTAGCGCCAGCGCCCGACAGGTCCGCGGCTTGGACAGCGCCGCCCGCCAGAACCGCCGCGCCGAGCGCGACCGCGATCGTCTTGAACATCCGTGATCTCCCAGGGCGCGGTGTTAAAGAGCGCCCGACGGAAGCTGATTAGGTGCTAAATATAACAGCCGGATGACACGCATTAAGTTTGGCTTACATTCCGCGTTGAGTCAGCTGGGGCTTGGAGGCGCGCGCTCCCGCGACGGATCTCTAATTTCAGCCAACTGACGAATCTGTCGCTCGCGCCGCCGGCTCGAAAACCCTCCGCGCGAACCGCTAGAGCGCGGCCGCTCGGCGCTTCGAAAGGCAGCGCCATCAGCTGCCCGGACTCGATGTAGCGCTCGGCCGCGAAGAGGTTGGCGAGCGTCACCCCCGAACCGTGGCTCGCGGCGTCGAGCGCCAGGCCGGCGTCGTCGAAGGCGTGGGCGCGGGGCGCTCGCCGCCCCGGCAGGAAATGACCGGCCCAGACGGTCCAGTCCGCGTCGGGACCGGCGATCAGCGGCGCGCGGACGACATCCTGCGCCGACTGGATGGCCAGGGTCCGGACAAGGTCCGGATGGCACACCGGTACATGGCTGAGCTCGTAGACCGCGTCGGGATCGGAAGCCGGGACCCAGGCCAAGCGAACCCCCGCGGCGGGGTCGTCGAGGCGCGTGCGCACCTCGATCTCGATGTCAGGCAGAGCCAGACCCAGAGCCCTGAGCTTGAACGAAAACCATTGCCGGGCCAGGGCCTCGGGCATGGCCACGACCAGCGCTTCCAGCCCCTCCGGATCGGCGATCTCGCGAATGGCGCGGTTCAACGCCTCCTGGGCCTGAGAATAGGTTTCGGCCAGGCGCAGCGCGGCGGTCGAGGGCTCCATCGCGCCGCCTCTCCGCTCGAACAGGGTGGCCCCGAGATCGGTCTCAAGCCGGCGGATGGACTGACTGACCGCGCTGTGGGTGATCTGCAACTCACGCGCGGCGCCCGTGAAGCTGCGGTGGCGGCTGGCGGCCTCGACGGCGCGAAGAGCGGTGAAGGGTGGCGATCGGTCGGACATGAAAGCGAAGCTGGCCAGGAAACCTATGGATGCGATGACGTGACGGGTCTCAGTGCAAGGTCGGCGCGGGAAGCCCTTGCCCGCCATGCCCGTATTCAAGCGGGAAGGTCAGCTCAGACACCCTGCCCTCGGCGGCGCTGCGCGAGCTGAACCGTCCGCGCAGTTGCTCGACCATGGCGTCGATCAGGGACGGCCCGGTCGGCGCGATCGGATCCAGCGCCTTCTCGATCTCGGTGATCCGCAACCTGCCCATGCCGCGATCGGCGCGCAGGCCGATGCGCATCAAGCCCGGATCGTCGGACGACAAACGGGCGTTCAGACATTCCAGCAGCACGATGGCCACCGAGGTCGCCTGTTCGGAGGACAGCCACAGTCCGCCCTGCTCGAACTCGACCCGCACCGGCGGATGCGATCGGGCCGACAGGGTGGCGTCCAACAGCTGACGGGCGAAGGCGCCGAAATCCAGCAGTTCTCCCCCTTCCCCGGCGATCACCCGGTGGGTCTTGGAGATCAGCATGGTGCGGGCGGAGGCCTCGCCCAGCGCCTTTCGCGCGGCGGCGTCGGGCTCGTCGCGCGCCTGCAGCTGCAGCAGCGCGGCGACCAGTTGCAGGTGGTTTGTGACCCGTTCGTTCAGCTCACGGAACAGCGCCGCGTGCGCCTGGGCCAGGCGCTCGGCCTGGGCCTGAGCGACCTTGGTCTCGGCGACGGCGCGCGACATGCCGCCCATCAAATAGATGGTGCTGGAAGAGGTCAGGGCGAAGATGCCCAGCAGGGTCAGGTTGTCGGCGTCGAATTTCAGCGCATAGATGGGGGTGGCGAAGAACCAGTATCCCAGCGCGCCGCTGATGACCGCGACCACGCCGGCGGGCCCTACCCCGAACGCGTAGGCGGCGATCAGCACGACAGGATAGAAGATCGTATAGGCGTGGTTCGCGCCGAACACCGGCTGAAGCCCGCATCGCGCGCCGAAGCCGACCGCCACCAGGACCAAGGCCGCCCCATATTGCGCCCAGCGCTGCCTGCCTTGCTCGCTCACCATGCGCCCCCAAAAAGAGAGGCCTTTTACGACGCCCCGGCGACAGATGCATGACACCGCGGCGCGACGGATCGGCCACTCTTAGACAGAATGACTTCGATTGTAAGTTGGACTTGACGCGCTTTGCCCCTTCGGCGCTAGAGCGCGTTCGGTTTAAGCGTGAGCGGTTAAGCCGCTCGAACGCGCTCTAAATATCTGAATCTAGAGCCTGTCCAACTTGGCGCTGGTTTTCCTTCGCAGGTGACGCCGCTACGTCCCGATGACGACGCGATCGAGGAAAACATCGCGATCGCGGCGCTGCGCCGTATCGGGCGTAAGCACGCGCCCCATCGGCCTTAATTTTCCGCCGGTCGCCGCGCGCCGTTCAGGAAATTCTCCGCGCACGCACCGATGCGTCGAAGCAACAGGCGGCGCTCGACGTTGGGACCGCTCACGCCTGTTAGGTCAAGTTACACAAGCTTGTCACACAACCTGACTAGCACCCCTTGCAACCCGATCGAACGGGTGCACCAAGGGGACTCCAATGAAATCCAAGCTTTCTCTGTGCGCTGGCGCCGCCCTGGGCGTGATGCTGGCCGTCGGCGTCGCCGCGCCGAGCCAGGCCGCCACAACCCATCACAAGGGTAAGAAGGCTAAGCCGGCCGCCGCCTCGACCCAGGCCGCCGAGATCCGCGAACTGCGCGCCCAGGTCGAAGCCCTGACCGCCCGTATCAACGCCCAGGAAGCCGCTCAACAGCAGACCCAAGCCACCGCGCAGCAGGCCCAAGCTCAGGCCCAAGCCGCCACGGCCCAGGTCCAGACCGTGCAGGCCGCCGCCGACAGCGAGATCAAGACGATCCCGACACAGGTGAAGACGGCCGTCGCGGCCAATACGCCGAAGCCGAAGACGAGCTGGGCTGACAACACCTCGGTCAGCGGCCGCATGTACTATGACGTGTCGAACATCACCAATAAGTCCGACGGCGTCCGCAAGGCTCCGACCGGCACCGGGTTCGACATCAAGCGCCTCTACATCGGCATCGACCACAAGTTCAACGACACCTTCTCGGCCAACGTCACGACCGACTTCCAGTATTCGTCGACGCTGGGCGCGACCGAACTCTATCTGAAGAAGGCCTACCTGCAGGCCAAGCTGTCTGACGCCATGGTCATCCGCCTGGGCGCCAACGATCTGCCCTGGGTGCCCTTCGTCGAAGACGTCTACGGCTACCGTTACCTCGAAAACACCCTGATCGACCGCACCAAGTTCGGCACCTCGGCCGATTGGGGCGTGCACGCCTCGGGTAAGCTGGGCGGCATCTTCAGCTACGCCGTCTCGGCCGTGAACGGCAACGGCTACAAGAACCCCTCGCGCGGCAAGACCGTGGACCTGGAAGGCCGCCTGAGCGCCCAACTCGACAACGTCACCCTGGCCGTCGGCGGCTACACCGGCAAGCTGGGCAAGGACACCCAAGGCGCCGTCACCTACCACACCGCCAGCCGCTTCGACGCCCTGGCCGCCTACAAGACCAAGACCTACCGCGTCGGCGTCGAATACTTCTCGACCACCGACTGGAACAACGTCGCCACCACGACGGCCGACAAGGCCGATGGTTACTCGGTGTTCGGCTCCTACGCCTTCAACGATCAGTTCAGCGCCTTCGGTCGCTACGACTACGTCAAGCCGAACAAGGACACGGCCAACAACCGCAAGGACGGCTACTATAACTTCGGCGTGACCTACAGCCCGACGAAGATCGTCGACTTCTCGCTGGCCTATAAGCACGACAAGGTCGAGAACGGCACGCTCAACACCTCGAACGGCGTGATCGGCGGCGTCACCAGCGGCACCTACGACGAAATCGGCCTGTTCGGCCAAGTGCGCTACTAAGAGAAAACCTGGCGGCGGCGGAACCCTGGGTT
>Ga0209426_1000891_pt1 | contig 23282 bp, 23 predicted proteins | sample Deesub1362B_J571_FD_187697 | JGI IMG/M metagenome (GOLD analysis project Ga0209426, IMG submission 187697) | Deep oceanic, basalt-hosted subsurface ecosystem from Juan de Fuca Ridge flank, Pacific Ocean, CORK Borehole 1362B_J2.571 (SPAdes)... ...
GTCTTGACGAATTACTTATCCTCTCCGCTCTTAAAAGAAAAAGAGAAATTACACTCAATGAATCTTCAAAAATCCTTCAACTGGACATGGAAAGAAGTAGGGAAATATTAAATCAAATGTGTTCAAAGGGTTTCCTTGAAAAAAGCGGTATCAAAAAAGGAGTCACCTATCGTTTAAGCGGGGCACTTTACAAAAAACTCGGAGAATCCATCATTTACATCAGGGAAAAAGGAATAGACGAATTAAGGTATAGAGAACTTATCTTGGAATATGTAAAAAAATACGGAGGCATCAACAATAGAATGGTGAGAGAACTCTTAGGAATTAACATTTACAAAGCGTCACGAATACTGAATGAACTTGTGAGAACAGGAAAACTTAAAAGAATAGGAGCTAAAAAAAATGCTTCGTATGTATTACCTGATTAAAAATTTAATTGCAGGTTCAAATATTTATTTGCAGTTGCAAACAAAATTTATTTGCAGTTGCAAATATTTATTTGCAGAAGGCAAAAATTGCCAGAACCAGATTTTATTAAGCAATGTGGGGAATGAAAGTTAAAATTTACAAAGATATTTATACTGAAGAATATTTAAGAAAAATCGGTTTAAATGAAAGGCAAATAAAGGCAGTAATGTATGTGAAAGAAAATGGAAGAATAACGAATAAGGAATATCAGGAAATAAATAAATGCTTCCGAAATACTGCCACCAATGATTTGACCGATTTGGTGGAAAAAGGTATACTTAAACCAAGTGGCAAAAAAGGAAAGGGTTCTTATTATGTTATTGCACATTATTTGCACATTGGGTTAACAAAAATAAAACTTGTTGAACTTAGACAAAATTTAAGAAATATAAAAACAAAAAGAAAAAAGGAGGTATAAACTATGAAGATAGAAAATATCGAAGATCTTTTAAAAGGGATATACAAAGGTGATATAGTCTTACCCGATTTTCAGCGTTCTTTCGTTTGGAAACCAGAAGATGTAAGAGAATTGCTTGTTTCGATCGTCAGTGGATTTTTTATAGGGTCAATGTTGATGATGGATTCTATTTCAGAAGAGAGTGATTTTGCTTTAAGGTTAATAGAAGGAGTTGAAAATGTTAATCCTGATGCCAAAGTTCAATCATTAGTAAAAATTATTTTAGATGGACAACAAAGAGCAACTGCATTGTTTTATGCGGTATACCAACCGGATATACCTTTGAAGGATAGAAAATCTCCTTTCCTTTTTTACTTAGATTTAAATAAAGCATTTAACGACGAATGGGAGGATTGTGTGATTTCTGTTAGTAAAAATAGTAGAAAAGCACTTTCAGAACTAAAAAAAAGGGAAGAAAAAAAGGAGATAATTTCATTTTCTAAATTATGGGAAGTTGAAGATTGGATAGATGAAATTGACAATAAGGAAAAAAGGAAAAAAGGAAAAAATTACGTGAATTATCTAATAACTTTAGAAATTATAAATTACATATAGTAGAAATTCCCTATAAAGAACCAGAGAAGATAGTAGAAACATTTGAAAGGATTAACAAAACCGGTGAACCATTGTCTGTATTCGATTTATTAGCAGCTCGCTTATACAGATTTAACATAAAATTAAGGGATTTATTGAGTGAAGCAAAAGAAAAGTACGAATTTGCAAATTTAGTAAAACCAGAGACAATATTAAGGGTAATAGCTCTATTAAGGAATAAAGAACCTAAAAGGAAAAATTTACTCAAGCTCGAACCCCAAAACTTTCTTGAAGATTGGAAAATTTCATGTAAATATTTACAAAAAGCATTTAATAGAATGACTGATTTACGACATGGATACGGAGTATTAGAATTAAAAAAATGGGCACCTTATTCCCCAATGATTATTCCTCTCGCCGTTATGTTAAAAGAGGTAGAGGAAGTCAAAGACGTTCGAAATTATGAGAAAATTGACAAATGGTATTGGGTCACTGTATTTGGGCAGAGATATGATCAAGCAGTAGATGCTCAATCATATAGCGATTTAAAAGATTTAAAAAGATGGATAATTGATGAGGAAAAAATTCCTTCTTTTATTAAAGATTTTGAACTTTCTGAAGACGAAATTGACGTAGATAAGCAGAGTAATGCAATTTATAGAGGAATAATGAATCTTATTATTCTTAAAGGCGCTTTAGACTTCAAAACAGGACAACCCCCACAATTTGATATTAAGAAGGCTCAAGATGATCATATTTTTCCTAAATCCATATACCATGAAAATAGCATATTAAATAGAACAATAATAACTACAAATCAATCTAAAATAAATAAGAAACCTTCTGTTTATTTTAAAGAACAGCTCAAAAAATTAGGCGAAAGGAAGGTTAAACATATTTTAAAAACTCACCTTATACCAGAAGAAGCTTTAAATGCTTTGTTAAATGATGACATAAAAAAGTTTATGGAATTAAGAAAAAAAGCCATAATTCAAGAAATAAGAAAAAGGACAAAATTATAAAAATGCTTAAACTAAAATGGGAAACCCGTTTTAAAAAAACTGAAATCGGAGAAATACCGAAGGATTGGGAAATCAAGATATTAGAAAAGATTATTATTGAAATTAAGAAAGGAATAAAACCTAAGAAGCATCAAAATAAAAATAAAAACCTTCTACCTTATTTGTCAGCAGAATATCTACGGGGGGAAACGAAAGAAACAAATTATTTCCCTGAAAATTCGGGAGTTACAGTTAGTGAAAAGGAAGTGATAGTGTTATGGGATGGCTCTAATGCAGGTGAGATTTTTAAGGGAATGCAAGGAATATTAAGTTCAACAATGGCAAAACTTACTCCAAATAAGGATACTAATCCTTTATTTCTCTTTTATCAATTAAAAAATAGAGAAGATGAATTTAGAGATACCACCACAGGAACCGGTATTCCTCATGTTGATAAACAAAATTTATTACTAAAAGAAATAATTTACCCACCCCCCTCCGAACAATCCCGTATTGCCACTGTTCTATCATGGTTTGATGATTTGATTGAGAATAAGAAAAGGCAAAATGAGATTCTGGAAAAAACCGCAATGGCTATTTTCAAAAACTGGTTCATTGACTTTGAACCCTTTAAAAATGAAAAATTTGTTAATAGCGAACTGGGAAAAATACCGAAAGGATGGGAGGTTAAAGCAATAGGGGAAATATTTGATTTAATTAAAGGAAAAAAATGTAATATTAGTCAAGAATATATAAATACTTATAATCTTTATCTTTTAATAGATACTTACAAAACAGGTACAATTACCTATTGGACAGAGAGTAAGGAACCTTTGGTAGAAGAATGGGATGTTGTTTTAGTAGCAGATGGAGAAAGTTCGGGTAAAGTATTAAGGTTCCAAAGAGGCATCTTGGGCTCTACTTTACTTGTTTTAAAACCCAAAGATATCGCTTGTCATATAGATATGAGAGATTTAGTATATCTATTTCTCAAATTTAATGAAGATGAAATCATGGAACATCGAACTGGTTCAGCCATACCTCATCTCGATAAAGATTTTCTAAAAGATTTTAAATTCCTTTATCCTAAAGAGCATTTTTTAGAAAAATTTAATTTTTTAGTCCATCCCCTCTTCCAGAAAATCATCCTCAACCAAAAACAAATTATGCTTCTAAGAAAAATAAGAGATACTTTGTTGCCTTTATTGGTATTTGGGAAATTGAGGGTGAGGGAAATATGAAAAATAATGAAAGTTTGAAAAAAGTAGAAGAATTTTTAAATTATTTGGAATCACAAAAAGAAAAGACTTCTGAATGGAAAATATCAGATGAAATTGGAAAATTTATAAAAGAAGAATTCAATCAAAATCCGCCACAAATTTTAAAGTGGGAAAAAATGGCTTTTGATTTTAAAGAGGATTATCCTGAGGAGAAATCAACATGGGAAACTTATTATGGACCAAGGTTCGTTTTCCCTGATAAAAAGGGAAGAATCATTGAGTATCCAAGTATTAAGGCTATTACATCCAAAGTGTTATCATATTGGGAAAAGAGAGCAAAGGAATCTCAACATCCGATCTTTAAAGCAAGATATGCTGACTTAGTCTGGGACTTCTCTGAAAAAATAAAAGGAGAAAAAGCCCATTACTCAATTGCTCAAATTTTTATTGATAGTGTAATTGAAATCATAGAAAAAGATCTATGTGAATCTGCATTAGATGCAATTAAAAAATTGAAGCGTGCTTTAACTCTTGCATTAGTAATAAATGACAAAACACGCATAGAAAAACTAAAGCAAACAATCATTGGATATGAAAACAGAATAGCAGAGGATGAAAAGCCCGGATTATGGGGTTTTTCTTATGAATTACTTGTAAAAAATAAAAAGGTTAAGTTAAGTAATAATGAAGAAAAGCAAATTATAAAAAATTTAGAAGAAAGGTTTGAAAGATTACTCAAAGGAAACAATTTGTGGGCTACTAAATGTGCAGCAGACGATTTGGTGGATTATTATTGGAGAAGAGGAAAATACGAAAAGATCAAAAACATTTTACTAAAATTGGAAAAAATGACCTTTAAGGTATTTGGAGAAGCCTCTCCTTTAGTTCTAACTTCATGGCTTGAGGGATTATATCATACTTACAGGCAATATGGATTAAAGGAAGAAGCCGATAGGGTATCAATCCAAATCAAAGAATTAGGTAAAAAAAGATTAAATGAGCTTAAAAAAATTGAGGCAAAAGAGGGGATTTCAAAAGAAAAATTGGAAAAATTTGTAAACCAATTGATTGAAGGAGATATGAAAACTGCATTAAAGAGGGTAGCAATTTATTATATTCCTAAAAAGAATAAAGCATTAAAACAATTAAGATATATATCAAAAACAGCTCCGTTTTTTTCCTTTTTACCTAAAGAAATAATTGATCCAGAGGGACGTGTAATTTCTACCATAGGCTCAATAGAAGATGATATAAGTGGAAATTTGATTTTTCAGATTTCTCAAAATATGCTATTCATGGTTTCTTTTTTAAGAAGAACTATACAAGCCTTGATAAAAAAATTCAATTTAAAAACCGAATCTATTGTTGATTATTTATATGAATCTCCGGTTTTTGATGAAGGAAAGAAGGAGTTTTTTATTAAAGGGATAGATGCTTATTTAAAAGGTGATTTTTTAGTGGCTTTACATATTTTAATACCCCAAATTGAAGCTGTAATCAGAAATCTTGCAGAGAAAATAGGAGTGCCTGTTTTAAAGCCATCTCGTGCAGGAGGTTTCAATTATAGATTATTGGATGACCTTTTAAGAGATGAAAATATATGTAAGGTTTTAACAGAGGACCTTTGCTTATATCTGAGAACTCTACTCACTGACCCCAGAGGATGGAATCTCCGAAATAATATTTGCCATGGTATAAGCAGCTTTCAGGAATTTAACCAATACACTGCCGACAGAATTTTTCATGTGCTACTGTGCCTCGCTTTAATAAAAGAGGAAGATAAATAATGTTTTTAAGGGAAACTTCATTATCTTTGTCAACTTTTAAAAGCTATAAATAAAGGAGGTAAAAATGCCAAGAAATTTTTTGGCCCCTTATAAATTTATCCTTAAAGAAGGATTGGAAAAAAACGGATTAATAAAATGTCTAAATTACCTGAAAGAGAATCCTTATAAGGATCAAACAGAACAAACTATAATTAAATGTAGAGAAATAAAATATCAAACACTAAATATTGTAGGGAATTTAATTGTAGGAAAAACTGAATACGGAAAATATGGAAGTTTTTTAGATGTTATAGATGTGCTAAGTGGAGAAAAAACAAAAGAAATAAAAGAAAATGAAAGTCCATTAGATCAATATTATTATCTTTTTAACTTTTCAACTGATACTGAGGGTATATTGATATTACAAAGGATCGGTAATATAGGAATACGAAGAATGCTTGAGCGTGCTATTAATTCGTATAGTGATGGAAAAATTATAATACAACCTATATTTTTAGGTATAAAAAAGATTTTAAAAGAGGAAATTGTAGAAATAAAAATAGAAATTCCAAGGATTCCAAAACTTGTAGACGAGAAATTACTTAATAAAAAAGTTGTGATCCAAGATAAGGAATCTATTACCACAACTATTTCTTTGAAAGCGAAAAAGAATAAAAAAATAATAAGTAACATTGTAACATGGATAAAGAAAAATTTCGAAAATGTAGAAGAAGCAAATATAGGATATATTTTTGATGAAAAAGAAATTTTGAAGATCACAGTAAGGATGGGAAGAAGTAGAAGAACTATTAATATACCGGCTAAAAAATTTCGATCGTGGATAGAAGTAAAAAATGTGAATAGTATAAGCGAGGAGGCACTTGATTTGTTAAAATATATCAAAGAGGAGGAAACAAGTCATGTTTAAACTTCTAAATATATTTGAAATTATTTGTGATTATTTTAAATCTATGAAGAAAGACTTACACGTGCTTCCTTTTATAGTTGACTTAATATTAATACCTTTAGCTTTAACTATAATTTTTTACTTTATTGTACAAGACTTTATACAATTTGCTAATGTTCTAATAATTACTACAAGTATCTTTATTCCTCTATTATTAAACATTCTAATTATTGTTCATTATAGTGTAGGACGAACTGTAAAAGATTCATACGAAGACATCAAAAAGATGAAATTAGATTTTCTGAAACATATAAATGCTACTGCATCTATGGTAATATTATTGTGTATTATAATTTTGATTTTAAGCATAATATCATTAAATATAAAAATAGGTGTAATTTTCAAAATTATATTTTTATTTTTGGTATTTTTCATGTTTGTTAATGTATTGATCACTCTTTTAAGAACTTATAGATTGATAAATTTTGAAATACACGAAAATAAGAAATGAAAAAAGAAAATATAGTCTCTTACCTCACCGAAGACCACCTCGTAGAACAACCCTCTATCAACTGGTTTAAAGAAATAGGTTATTCATATATTCACGGTTCGGAACTTTCACCTGAGAACGGTGAAAGAGATTCTTACAGGGATGTTATTTTAAAGAAAAGATTTATTCAGGCAATTATAAATATTAATCCTGATCTGAATGAAAGTGATGCTGAAAAGGTTTATAAGAAAATTATTGAACTTGAACATCCTGACCCTGTTGTGAAAGGCAAAATATTTTATGACATGATGATTAAAGGTGTTAAAATTAAAATCAGAGAAAATAACAGAGAAAAAACTAAAACCATCAAACTTATTGACTTTGAGAATCCGCATAACAATGAATTCCTCATTGCAAATCAATTTACTGTTGAATACATGTATGAAAGAGAATCCTACAGAAGACCCGACCTTGTTGTCTTTATTAACGGAATCCCGATAGCAATTTTTGAATTCAAAAGTTTTAATGCCGATGAAACAGCAAAGGATGCTTTCACAGACCATAAAGTTAAGATGAAAGACATCCCCCAACTTTATGTTTATTCTCAGATTCTCGGAGTTAGCGACGGACTTGAGACAAAATACGGCTCACCTACAAGTGATTGGGACAGATTTTTTATGTGGGAAGGAATGGAAAGCGATGATGATGTTAAAGTCAAAGAAATTGAAGAAGGACATTTTCGTTATTTTTACAAAGGACAAGAACTTACATCCCTTGAATTACTTATAAAAGGGCTTTTCAGAAAAGAACACATAATAGAATACCTGAATGATTTTATCTATTATGACGGAGTTGGCGAAACTTTTGAGAAAAAAATCGCAATGTTTCATCAGTTTTATACGGTTAAAAAAGCAATTAAAAGAACATTAAAATGCGTTCTTAAAGGAGAAAAACCAGAGGATAGAAGAATAGGTGTTGTATGGCATACTCAGGGAACAGGTAAATCACTAACAATGTTATTTTATGCAAGAAAAGTTTTAAAAATTCCTGAACTTGAAAATCCTTTGATACTTTTTATTACTGACAGATTTAATCTTGATGAACAATTGTCAGAAAAATTTTCAGGAATAACAGTCGCTGAAAGAGCGAAAAGCATAAAACATCTTCAGGAACTCATAAAAACGAAGACCGGCGGAATTATATTTGCGACAATTCAAAAATTTGGAAAAAGAAAGGCAGAAGAATATCCTTTCTTAACTGACAGAAAAAATATAATTGTGGTTGCGGATGAGGCACATAGAAGTCAGTATAAAGAACTTGCAATGAATTTAAGAAAAGCAATTCCGAATGCCTCTTTTATGGGATTCACAGCAACTCCGATTGATAAAGAAGACCGCTCCACAACTCTTGTTTTCGGAGAACCTATAAGTATTTACACAATGGACAAAGCAAGAAGACACAGGGTTATTGTCCCGGTATATTATGAAGCAAGATTACCCGAGCTTCATTTAACAAATGAATTTATAGATGAAGAATTTGAAACCCTAACAGAGGGACTGGAGGATGAACATAAAAGTGCCATATTCAGAAGACTTGAAGAAAAAATACTCAGTGCAGAAGATAGAATGGATAAAATTGCAAAAGATATAGTGGAGCATTTTAATAAAAGGATAGAGCAATTTAAGGGAAAGGCTCTTGTTGTCACTATTTCCAGAAAAGCAGCGGTTGAATTATATAAAAGAATAATAAAACAGCCGAATGCTCCTTCTGTGGTTGTGGTAATGTCAGGTGATAAGACAAGAGAACCTGAATACAGGGAGCATATAAGAAACAAGCGGGAGATGAAAGAATTAAGAAAAAAATTTGTAAATCCTGATGAAGACCCGCAAATGGCGATTGTAATTGATATGTGGCTTACAGGATTTGATGTTCCGTGCCTTCACACCATGTATTTTGATAAGCCAATGAAAGATTATTCTCTTGTTCAGGCGATAGCGAGGGTTAACAGAGTTTTTAACGACAAACCCGGAGGATTAATTGTTGATTACATAGGAATTGCAGATGACTTGAGAAAATCATTAACAATTTATACACTTGATCAGGTAAGGGAAGTTTTAACCAATATAAGTGAAGTTTTAGATTTAATGAAAGAAAAATATGAAATTGTAACTTCATTCTTTTACGGAATAGATTATAAAAACTGGAAAAATATGTCTCCTGAAGAACTGGCAAAATTAACTGCAGAATGTTATGACAGAATTGCTGAAAATGAAGAGAAAAAGAAAAAATTTGTAAAAGAATTTGTTGCTTTAAAAAAACTCTATCTTCTTGCCTCACCCCATCCTGAAGCCTATGAAATAAAAGATGATATAAATTTTTTTGAAATGATAAAGAAAATGGTTGTCAAATACACCACAGCACCCATCAGGGATATTGTCCGAAATCTTGAATATGATGTAAGTGCTTTAATATCAAAAAGCATATCTGCAAGAGAACCCGTTGATGTATTCAGTCTTATTGGTAAAGAAAAACCTGATGTTTCAATATTTGATGAAAACTTTTTAAAACAGTTTAAAGAAATGAAACTCAAAAACTTTGCTGCTGAATTATTGATAAAGATTCTCAGAGATGAGTTAAGAGTGAAAATAAAGATAAATCCTTACAGGTATAAATCCTTATACGAGGCTTTGCAAAAAATACTCGAAAAACACAACAAGAAAATCCTCACCACTGCAGAAATAATAGAGATGATGATAAAACTTGCAAAAGATTTAAAAAAAGCATATATGGAAGGTAAAGAGACCGAACTCACAGAAGAAGAACTTGCCTTTTACGACATGATTAATTCCCTTAAATACCCTTTTAACGATGAAGAAGTAAAAAGAATTGCAAGGGAAGTTGTAAAAGAAATGGGCTATTATGTGAAAATCGCTGACTGGAACAAAAAAGATCAGATAAAAGCAAAAATAAGAGTAGCAATCAAGAAAATACTTTTAAGAGTAGTTGATGGAAAAATAAATTATAACGAAATAAAAAAATTATCAAATACTATGCTAACCCATGCTGAACAAATCTATGCAATGGCAGCATAGAGACAAAAATACGAATGATAATTTACAATTTAACTTATCAAAAATCTTTCAAAATATGTTAAAACTAAAGAATTTGCGCTTTCAAAAAGATGGTGTTCCTCCAATATTAGAAAACTTCATTGTGAATATTGAGGACAAAAGATTCTGGTATCATTTTGGAATTGATATTATAGCTTTATTGCGAGCTTTATTATGGAATATTCGAAGAAAAAAACCTATACAAGGAGGTAGTACAATTGAAAATCAGCTTATAAGAATACTTTTGATAGGAAATAATAAAAAGAAAATAGTGCGAAAGATAATCGAGTGGATATTATCACCTATTATGGTTTTAGTTTTAGGTAAGAAAAAAATTTTGAAATTATATATCAACAATGTATATTTTGGTAAGAATTCATTTGGCATACACGAAGCGAGTAAAAAATATTTTGGGAAATCCCCTAAAGAATTGAGCGTATCTGAATGTTTTTTTCTTGCTGAGAGAATAGCTCGCCCTTCAAGTTTTAAAAAAGGAAGAGTAAAATTGATTTTGAAAAAATTTTATAAAAAGGGCATTCTCACAAAAAAGGATATAAGTGAGATTTTGAAATTATATACAAAATATGGATTAGTGGGTGTGAATGAAATGTGGTCAGAAATGAGAACTTATAATTATGGAGGTAAAAATGGAAAAAATTGATATTATTATTCCTTTGCTTTCTTTATTTGGAGGAGCAATAGCTTATTTTCTTGATAGATTTGTAATTACAAAAATAGAGAAAAAAGAAAAAGAAAAGTTAGAATGGTATAAAACAAAATTAGAAAAAGTCTTAACACCTTTATTTCTACTTCTATCTGAATTACTTCACGGTAAGAACATGGAAAAAACTAAGAATGAAATAAAATCAATCTTAAAAAATTATGGATACTTAGTTGATGATGAATTTTATGATGATGTTGATGAGTTCGTAAGAATAGAATTAGATTCTTCTCCTCAGTATGTTTGGAATATTCTTATTGCGATGGAATATATTATTGATCAAACAGAGAAAATCAGGGAAATTTTGTATACTTACCCCTTAGAGATTGAAAGAGAAACGTTACTTAAAGCAAAAGAAAAACTTATATTCAGAGTAGGAAAACGAATAGTTGAGTTTGGGAAATATATATTATTATTAATTTTCACTTTATTAGGAGCCTACACTATTATTTCACTATTTACTATGCAATTGACAATATGGAAGATAGCCTTAATATTTTTTGTTTTCTTTATCCTAATACTATATATTTGGACTCATATAAAAGTTATGAGGATAAAGAAGAAAATTTCTAAGTCTACTTTGTATGAGCAATTTAAATCAAACTTTAAAAAAAGATGGCTACAGGTAGGAGACCGGGGTAAGGATGTAATTATCCTTCAAAAGATATTATTTAATTTGGGGTATAGCATAGGCTCTCAACTTCCGGATGGAATTTTGGGCCCAGAAACAGCCAAATCTGTGATAGCTTTTCAAGAAAGTGTTGGACTGACCCCTGATGGAATTGTAGGTCCTAATACGCGAGATGAACTATGTAAAGCATATTTAAGAAGATTGAGAAGTAATGGAGAAATAGCAACTAAAAATTGGACAGACTCTACTGTAAACACATAATGGAGAGCAAATGAAGATGATTTCTCTAATAGGACGAATTTTATGTTCCGCAGTGAAGAATCTGTTTAATAACCAGCTCAATATTTTCGATTTTACATCTCCAACTGGGCAAACTGAATGGAATCTAACCCATCATCTTGCAAATGAAATACGAAAATATATTTTTTGGTTAGACCATGACCTGGATGTTACAAAAAGGAACTTAGATAATAAGAGACCTGATATCATATTTCATAAACGTGGAATAAATGCCTTAAATTTTCTGGTTGTGGAAATGAAATATAAGAATAGATCTGTTGAAGAGGATATTAGAAAAATTAAAGAAGATTGGATGGGAAATGAATTAAAATATCGATTTGGAACAAGTATAAGAATAGTTGATAAAAATGAATATGAAGTTATTATTTTTGATAACAATGGAAATGAATTGGAAAGTAACCAAGAAACTGAATATTTATCCATACCAAATTCATCAAGCATGCAGAGTAAAAATATTATAAAGCTGGTTAATAAGATATTCTTACTTAGCAAACCCAAGGACTATCTTAAAAACCCGCAAAAACAGGCAAAAGTCAAAGAATATCAACGCCAGATTGATCGGTTGGTTTATAAATTGTATGGGTTGACAGATGAAGAGATAAATATAGTTAAAAAAAGTGGTCTTATATGAGAGGTGAACGAAGAATTGTAAAGCAGTTACTACAAAAAGCAAGAGATGCTGCGATGCTTGCTGTTGAATTTTATAACAAACCAGCAGTATCTTTCAAATCAGAAGGATATATTACCATGATGACAATTGCATGGACTTCATTATTTCATGCATATTTTTTAAAAAATAAGATTAAACCTTTCTATCGTGAAAAATGTGCTGAGAGAAAAAAACCGAGGTATCAATATGTTGTTGAAACTCTACCTGATGGAGAAAAAGTAAAGAGAAAGCGATGGTGGGAACTAAGTGAATGTATAAAACAGTATTTTAAAGGTGATAACAAATCTCCTGTTAGAAAGAATTTAGAGTTTTTTATTCCACTTAGGAATATGATTGTCCATAGAAACTTACCAGAACTTGATGATTCTATATTTGGTGAATGCCAGGCATTATTAATTAACTTTAATAATTTTATTGAAGATCATTTCGGTGAAAAATACTCAATCAAACAGCTTTTATCATTTAGTTTACAGTTAGCAAAGACACCAAGGAATTTTTTAGAAGCTTCAAAAAAAGAGTTAAAGAAAAAAGATGCCGAACAAATAATTCAATTCATAAAATCTTATCGTTCTTCACTTACTACAGAACAATTTGAATCTCCCGAATACTCATTTAAAGCTGTTTTAATCCAAGTCAAAAATCACAAAAGTAGAGATGCATTACCATTAAAATTTATATACGAAAAAGATTTAACCGATGAACAAAAAGAAAGATTGAAAGATATTGGTATTGTTCTAATAAAAGAAAAAACCATCCCAATAGATAAAATTCCAGAAAATTTTAAATTAAGTTATTACCAATTAAAAAGCGAGATAAAAGAACAAATCCCTCATATTAAAAATCAACAATTTGAGAAGTATAAAAAATATTTAAGAATTCGACATAAGGGAAAATTAGCATATGAAAGGATTCATAATCCACGAAGTAAAAAATCTCAATCGACATGGTATTATGACCCAAAAATTATTGAAGAATTTAAAAGGTTATATTTGTCCATAGCTTCAAATGACAAAACAATAGTGAAAAAAATAGAAGACTTAATAGATGAATTTCTCTCCCTCACTCAATCTGAAGATTATCTTAAAGATCCACAAAAACAGGCAAAAGTCAAAGAATGCGAACGCCAAATTGACCAGTTGGTTTAGAATGAATGAAAATAAGTGAAAATAAGAGTGAAAATAAAGGTCAGACACTGACATAAGGACATACCATTCTTGCCTTGAAGATGTACACTGATACCCTACCCAAAAAATTTCCTCCACTTTAAAAACCAACACATTATTTAAAATTTTTGATTTTTTATGTTAAAATATGTATCTAAATAAGAAGTAAAAAGTATGGATATTATTTTTTTTTAAATTTAAAAATGGTGTTTTCAAAAGACAACTTGAAAACAAATTAACTCCAGAACAGGAAAAAGAACTTCAAACTCTTGAAACCCAGAACCTTCAAACCATCCACAAAGTCTATAAATCCTTAAAAAATGATAAAGAAATCCAAAAATTGATACAAAAAATAAAAAAACATAAATGGGTAAGGATAATAGAGAGAGGAGAATGAGGTATAACTCTTTAAATAATGAGATTTTGTGTTATTATTTTCCTATGTTGGGCAAAGTTAAAATTGAAATGAAGAATAATACTAAAATATTTTATGATTTTTTAGTAAAACGAGGAGAAATAAATCGTCTTAAAGAACTTAAACACATAGGAATATTATATTCTTTATTTCCGGGTATAGAACACACACGGTATGATTATACCCTTTTAACTTTGTTCTTATCTCAGAAATTAAGGCTTTCTGAATATACTGATAAAACCATAGAAAATATGAAAATATCAAAAAAAGAATTTTTGGAACTTTTAATTTTAGCATCTAATATTGGACATGTGTATGGCACCTTTGCCATTGAAAAAGGAATACTTAGATTTTTATTAGAAAGTAGGAAATTGAATGAGTTTTTAGACATTTTAGATATTCATCAAAATAAAAAGAAAAAAATAAAAAAATGGCTACAAGACATACAAGATTACACTTTATTCCACAAAGTATTGGCTTTGATAAAACTTTCTGAATGGCTAAAGGACAGTGAAGGGGAAATAAAAAATGTATTAAGGAAAGTGATAGAAATAATTTTAACATTAATCTCAGAGGAAGAAGAAAATTTGAAAGATTATCAACAAGAATTATATGAACAATATACTATTTTGAAAAGAATATCCTATTTATTTTTAGATACACTTTATTTACAATTACCCCTTAAAATTGATTTTCTGGAAATATTTGAAAACCTCGGCTCTGAAATGCCTAACGAAAACAAAGAAATTGAAAAGTTAATTTTTCAATACGAAAAGATAGTGTATGATAGACTTTACCATAATCCTGATGCGAGACTTTTAACAGCAATAGTAAGTAAAAAAACTTTTAAAATTCTAAAAAATGAAAATAACCCTATTGAAACTATTACTCTATGGTCAAAAAAAGAAGTAATTCCTGAAATAGAAGAAATATTAGATCCTTCGATAAAAAGCATGCGGAATTACACCAATATATGCAGTATAGCATTAGGAGAATGGTCAGGTGATTTTTTATTAGAAGAAATATTAGGAAGAGGAGTAATAAAAACGGAAGATGAAATATATAAAACTATAAATAATAGACATTTAATTCCACATATTCTTTATTTAAAGAGATTAGATTGGGAAAGTTTTGGAAAAGTATGGCTCGATTTGTTTACTTCTTCTGGTGATAAAGATCGTGTAAGATATATTGTGAAGTTATTTTCATACCTGGCACAATTTGATATTCCTTTTGGGGAGGACAAAATATTTGAAGTGTTATTTAAATGCTTACTGAAGCATGCACTACCTCAAAATAATATAGAAATTGAACTTAAAATACACCCAAAAGAATTTTTCGGAGAAGAATTAGAAGCTCGAATATTTTTAGTTAAAAATTTAAAGACCTCAAAAGATGATGTAAAAGAAATAATTCAATCCCGCTTTTCTATTAAAGAGAATCCACAATGGGATAAACAGAAAAAAGAAAGATTTCATGAACATATGGCCTTGTGGGAACTAATAAAAAAATTGAGAAGAAAACTTTATAGGAAGAAAAAAAGATTAAAAAACAGACTATTTTTAATTTTACCTTGTTCCATTACAATTATTGACAAAGAAATTGGTGAGCCTTTAGCGGAATTTGATGGTGGAGTTTTAGAAATGAAAACTGGCTCAGGTAGAGCTCTATTTTATATTCTCGAAGCCAAAAGAGGAAGAACAGGCAATGCTCAGGAAGAAATTAGAAGTAAATTCAGTAGATTACAGACAGGAGTTCCCCCATAGAGAAGCTTGGAAAAAAAGATGCCTTTGCAATATGGAAATTAAATTAGTTAGAAAATATAAATTAATTTATAAAAAGGAGGTATAATATGTATAAAAGTTATCAAAACGAAGAAAAATTTGAAAAGTGGCTACAAAAGATGTGGGAAAGAAAAAATGAAGTACGTTCTCCACGAATAGTTACTTATAGAACTTTTGAAGATTTTAAAAAGGTATTAGAAAGTGGACTTCTATTGCCGATTGAAAATGCTTTATGGGGTTTATGGGAAATTTTTCAAGAAATTCAATCAATCAATGATAACAGACTCAAGACCACACTTATAAAGAAAATTGACCATGTATTTGAGCGTCTTTCCTTTTTCATAGAAACTTTTAGAAGTCCTAAAGAGAATCCCCAAGAACCATGTAATTTTAGCGAGGAAGATGTCAAACAATGGCTTCAAGAAATTCGTGATAAATATCCCGATTTTCGGTATAGCGATAATGTGGAATTACTCGCTGAAGCCATTTTATCAATGAAAAGACTTTCTCCACTCTGTCTCAGTATATTAATAAGAATTATCAAAAAATTAATATAATGTAAAAAAACAAATTCTGATGTAAGGAAATGCAAAGTTGGAATAGAACAATATTAGTAAGGGCTAAATTTAAATATCATAATGTGGGGCAAGGGTTGTTTTATTCAGGGGAATTTAAATTTAAAAGGCTAAATAATGTCCTCTTTAGATTCGTGTATGATTGTGGTTCAGAAAAAATGAGGATGATAAATTCTGCTATCAGGAAGTTTAAACAAGATGTTAAGGATAGTAAAATAGATTTATTAATTATTTCTCATCTGCACTTAGATCATATAAATGGATTAGATGAATTATTTAACAATTTTACAATTAAAGAGATTATTATGCCATATTTTACTCCTATAGAACGATTGATAATTGCTCTCAGAAGAATAAACATGCCATCATGGTATTATGGATTTATATCTGACCCAGTTACATACTTATTAGAAAAAGGTGTCGAAAGAATCATAATTTTAGGTGGCGAAAGCGGTGAAGAGGAAGACCCTCCGGAGGAATATCCTCCTTTATCTCCAGAGGGAGATGTTCTTTATAAATTGGATATTGAAAAACTCCCTGATGATGAGGATTTAAAGAAAGAAATTCTCCGGCATGACAGAAATTGGAAACGTCATATAGATACAAAACGCCTGTTGATAAAGAATCATCATGGAAATATTCTTGCATTGGGCTTATGGATATTCAGGTTTTTCAATTATAAAATTTCGCTATCTATGCTTCATAATTTCGAAAGATGCATTAGAAATAAAGGATTAAACATAAATAATGCAAACGATGTAAAAAGAATAATTATAGATAGTAGAGAATATCTAAGAAATTTAAAAAGCTGCTATAACGCCATTAGCAAAAGCTTACACAATGATTTCAATAACACTTCACTAGTTTTATATCACGGACCAGTGTGTAGACCATCTGTAAATATGCATATTTTGTTACCTTCCATATGTTATTTTTGTAATCTTAAAACGTGGTCTTATAGGATAATTTTTAAAGACACTCACAACCAATTTGGTCAGTTTTTAACTGGAGATATAAATCTCAATATGAAATACTCTGAATTAAGGACTCACTACAACAAGTATCTTAACACCATAGTGATTAGTCAAGTTCCTCATCATGGAGCGGAAAAGAATTGGAATAGAAATATCTTACATGATCTTCCTAATAATAAGTTATGGGTTATTCCGGCAGGGTTAATAAATAAATATGGACATCCTCATTTCAGAGTCATTGAAGATATGCTTTTAAATAGAAAGAAATATTGTTGTGTAAATGAAGTGAATTACATAGTTATCAAAGGAAAAATACAATGGCAAATATAAAGACAGAGGATAGTATTAGCCTCTGGCAAAAAGACAATTGAAAAAAATATGATGCGTCAGATTTATGTCAGATATGCGTCAGATTACCACACCCCCCAAACTGAACTTTACTGGAAAAGACAACTTGAAAACAATTTAACTCCAAAAGAAGAAAAAGAACTTCAAACTCTTGAAAGCCGGAACCTCCAAACCATCCACAAAGTTTATAAATCCTTAAAAAATGACAAAGAAATCCAAAAATTGATACAAAAAATAAAAAAACATAAATGGGTGAGGATAATAGAGGGAGGAGAATGAAAACGAGAATAAAAAGAAAAGAAGAAAGTTTGAAGGAAGAAATAAAAGAAATTTTAAATGCTCTGTATAACTTAGAAGAAAAAGACGATGAAATAAGATATGAAAATATGAAAAATCTCAAGAATGAAATAATAAGAGGATTCATAATTCATCTTCATTTGGCTTTAGAAGATTTATTGAAAGAATTATTAATTTACAGACTTAAAGAATTAAGTAATAAAACTATTAAAGTTAAAGAAATCAAAAAATTTGTTGAAAAAGATCTAAGATCACATGAAATAATCAGATGGTCAGCGTTATTAAACTTAATAACCAAGAAAGAATATTTAATGTTAAATGAGCTCAACAGAATAAGGAATATTTGTGCACATCATTGGATTTTAGATTTACCAAAATATAAAAAAGATAAAAACAAAAAGAAAAAAATAAGGGTATTAAGATTAACTTATAAAGGTAAAAATCTATTAAATAAAGACATTTTCCTTGATGAGTTCATGCCTAAATATTCACAACTTTATTTGAAATTATTTTACCGCGTATTTAACATAAAAGTATAGCTATGAAAATTATAAATGGAAATTTTAACTTGCCGGATGAATTGAAAAAGGAAATAGAGGAAATTTCTGAAAAATTAGAAAATTTAGAAAATAAGCTTAAAGAATTCGGGTTTTTCAACGGTATCCAAGACAAAGTAAGGACAAGGATAAAGTTTCCAAGAGGGTATATTAGAAGAGTGGAAGACTTATCCAAAGAATACGAGTTTATACAAAATGAAATTTTGAAAAGAAACATCTGTTATACTTTACAACTCACAGATATTTTTAGATGGATGATTAATAGGTTCGACATAGGTCTTACTGCCTTTGAAATGCTTATTAAAAACGGCATTGTGGTAATTGCAAGTATAATAGAAGCAATTTGTTATGAGACAACGAGCCGATATTGTGAATTACATAATATGTCTAAGCCTAAAAAGTTCGGTAAAATTTTAAATCTCATGAAAGATAGAGAAATAATTTCAAAAGAACTTTATGATAAATTATATAAATTAAAAAATAAAAGGAATAGAATACATTTATGGATGATTAGAGGTAAAGAATATGGTAAATATGCTATAGAAGACTATAATGAAGTGGTTATTTTATTACAGTCATTAAAAAAAGAACTTCGAGAATTTTGGAAGAAAGGTAATTAGAATGAACAGAGCTGTTGTTTACCTTGATTCCCTTCGTGAAAAAACAGAAAGTCTCAAAAACCATCACCAATCCCAATTAAAAGAACTCAAAGAATTAAAACAATCAATTTTATATAAGGCATTTAAGGGTGAACTGGTATGAAGGATAAATCTGACAAAAATATACCTCTTCCTATTCATAAAATTGAATTACTTGACGGAAGTTTAATGATTTTACCTAAGAAATTGGGTGAAAAGAGAATTGTACTTGTTTTTAAATTACCTAAAATTAAAGATAAAACATGGCATTTTACAATCATAGTTGAGATAAATGAGGTAGATAAAATATTTTATATAAATGCCCATTGGACAGATGAGATAACTAAACGAAGGGAATTTCTCTTAGAAATTGAATTAGACTTAAAGAGAGTAGAAAATTTTTTTGAAGCAAGTACAGTCCAATATGGTATTAAGAGATTCTTTAAAGATAAATTTAAATCAATCTCTTCATTTTTAAGTATCGGGAATAAAATATTTAAGTTGTACTATTCCAAGAAAAAGCTCTTAATGTTTTATGCTCCATCAGAAATAAACGAAATGATTAAATATTTAACAAGTATCTTCCCTTATATTCCTCAGAAAAAGAAATTAATTGTTACTAAAAAGCCTTTGGAATCTGCAAAAAAGATATTAAAAGCATCAATGATATTTCCTCAAAATAAAATTCAGCTGAAAGAAGGAATATATATAGTAAGCTTGATTCATAAAGAAACAAGAAATCTCCTTGATCTCGGAATCTTATCAGTTAATAAAGAAGACAACCATTTAATTGGACAATTTATTTTAAAACCTTTAGTGTTTTTTGTAAGTCCAAAGTTATTTATCGAAAGTTGGAAAATTTTTTCTTACGAAATCATTAAAATGGTAGAAGCAGGTATTCTTAAAATTAGATACAAAGAGAAACAAATAAAAAAAGAAGAAATACAAAGATTTTTATTAAAACAAACGGAGGCACTCAAAGTAAAAGAAATTAAAACTTTCATTACTTTAACTTTAGAAACATATTTTTGGCACAAGGGATTTAAAGTTGAAATATCTAAAAAATTCAAATGGGGAGAAACTGACTTAGTAGCTTACAAAAGAGGTAAAAAAGTCATTGTAATAATAGGAACCTCAGTTAAGGAAATAAAAGAACAAATTGATTTAATTAAGGATTGCAAAAAGAAATATAGACCTACTTCAATTATTTGGATTGTTTCTGATGTAAATAGAGCTAATGAAATTCTGAAAAAAACAAAAATTAAAAATGTTAGGATAAAAAAATTATCTATCGAGAAGTTTTTAAAGCTTTATTTCAAAACGTTAGGAATAAAAATTAAAAAGAAAAATTCACGATGAAAAGTCAAAAGATAAATAAATATAAAAATAATGTTTTTATGAAAGAAAAGGAAACAATACTAACTGATGAGCCTTTAACAGATCCCAAAAATGATTTACTGGGTTTTAAGGAATTTGCTAAAAATCTTGCAGACCTTATATGTAACATAGAAATAAATGAACCTTTGGTCTTTGCTATCTATGGTGAATGGGGAAGTGGAAAAACTACCTTTTTAAATTTTGTTTTACACTACATAAACAAATTACCCGAAGGAAAAAGACCACTTATAATCCATTTTGACCCATGGTGGTTTTCTGGAAAAGGAGATCTTCTCTATCAATTTTTGAGGGAATTCACGAAAGTATTAAATAAAAAGAAAGAAAAATTTAAAAATATTAGTAAAAGAATAATGAAAATTGCTGAAATACTTTCAAAGGTTTCAGAACCAACTGGTATAATCCAAAAAAGTAGCAAAATTACTCATTCTTTACTTGAAGAATTCGTTAAAGAGGAAGAAATTTGGAAGCTTCGAGAAAGTATTAAAAAGAATTTAAAAAAACAGGATACCAAATTTTTACTAATTATTGATAATATTGACCGTCTTCCAGCAGAGGATATACGAGACTTATTTCGTGTAATAAAAGCAGTCGCTGATTTTCCCAAAACTATTTATTTGTTAGCCTTTGACAAAAAGGTGGTAATTAAAGCCTTGAAAAGTTTTCAGAATATTAATGGTGAAGAATATTTGAAAAAAATTGTTCAGGTGCCACTGGAATTACCTCTTCTTGATAAATTTACTCTCAGAAATTTCTTTATTGAACAATTAAATATTATTTTTAAAGATACACCTGAAGAACTTCTTAACAAAGAAGAGTTTTTTAATGTGTTTTATGAAGGGATTGATTTCTTCTTAAAAAATATAAGGGATATAAAACGTTTAATCAATACTATTAAGTTAACTTATCCACTTGTAAAAGGTGAGGTAAATGCAGTGGACTTTATAACTATTGAATCTCTGAGAGTATTTGTGCCGGATCTTTATTATTTTATTAGAAACAATCCTGATATATTTACAGGGCATTCCTCCAGTGATATCTATTCCAGTATCGAAGATATCCGTGCTGTTCTAGATAAATTTTTTGTTCCATTTCCAGAAAACGAAGTAAAAATCATCAAAGATATTTTAAAACGAACTTTTCCTAAATTAGAAGCTGTGTGGGGAGGAAGTTCCTACGGTTCTGAATGGTTACCTGTATGGAGGAAGGAACTTCGGATATGTTCTCCTGAAAAATTTCCACTTTATTTTAGGCTATCAATCCCGGTGGATGAAATTTCAAACTATGAAATGAGAAGTATCCTTGAGCAGGTAGAGAATATTAAAAGATTTAAGCACACATTGATTAAATTGTCAAAACATAAAAGAAGAGATGGTTCCACAAGATTAAGTGTATTTCTTGAAAGATTATTGGATTTTATAGATGATATTCCTTTAGAAAAAATTCCTTTTATTTTAGACGCTATATTTGATATAGGAGACAAACTCATATTACCAGAAGATGAAACCTTGACTTTGTTTGGTCTTGGTAACGACATACGTATGTTGAGAATAACATATAAAATTTTAAACTGTTTTTCTACGCAACAAGAAAGGTTTACACTTCTAAAAAGAACCTTCTTAAAAGGGAAGGCTATTTCCATTATGACACGAGAAATAGTAAATCGTGGTCAAGAACACGGGAAACACGGAGGTCGAGGAAAACCTGAAAAAGATTGTATGATAGACAAAAAACAATTAGAAGAATTAGAAAAGATTGTGTTAAATAAAATAATAGAACTTTCCCAAAAAAACAAACTCTTAAAAACACCGATGTTGCCATCTGTGTTGTATTTCTGGAGAACAATGCAAGGAGAAGAAATGGTGAAAGAGTGGGTTAAGAAAGCAACTAAAGAGGATAAAAACTTAGTGAATTTTCTTGTTACATTTCTTTCATTAACTCGAAGCGGTATATTTGGAAGTAAGGTAGCAAAAAGCAGATGGTATATAGATCCGAAAAGTATCGAACCTTATCTTGACACAACAAAAGTTTTAAAAAGATGTGAAAACTTATTAAAAAAATACCCATCTTGGTTAAAAGGAAGGGGGAAATTGGCTGTCGAAGCGTTTATAGAAGGATACAACTGAGAAAAGAGGGGAAAGAGCCCCCAGAAAATGGTATAAAACTAATAAAGAATGTTTAGTTCAAAAATTAAATTTATTAAGTTAGAAGGTATTCACTATAAATTTTTTACTGTCGAAGATATTTTAAATAGAATTATAGAAGAAATATTAACTGAGATATTAAAAAAAGCATTTTCCAGAATTTACAAAAATTTTAAGCCTAGAGTTTCTAAAAATTTAAAAAATTTTATAGCAAAAGTTGTGTTTTATGTCCTCTTTAGATATCTCATATTTTATTTGAGAAAAAATCCTCAAATATATGGAAAGGAAAAATTTAAAATTTTAGGAGGAAAAGTTATAATAAATAAAGAAGTGTGGAAATTAATTCCATTTATACACAATTATTTTTACCCATATGTAAAAACCCCTGCAATACATGACTTCAAAAAATCTTCCCAAGCTCTGTTGAAGGAATTTATAAGTGTTCTAAATAATAAAAAAATAAGTTTAGAATTTAGAATATAAGGTCTTTTCTCATTCCTTTATTCTCACCTTTGGGGTGTAATCAAACACTTCAAATTCCCAATTATCCAACCCCAAAATTTCACCTTTCCGAAAAAGTGAAAAATTGATTTTATAAGGAAATTTAGTTGCATGGATGCGATTGTTACAAATTTAAAGGAAAGCGGGGATAAAAATCAGACTCTTTCAAATTCAATGCCGTAAACTCTTGATATTCCGTTTTCCATTGTTATTCCA
>Ga0209426_1000892_pt1 | contig 23277 bp, 21 predicted proteins | sample Deesub1362B_J571_FD_187697 | JGI IMG/M metagenome (GOLD analysis project Ga0209426, IMG submission 187697) | Deep oceanic, basalt-hosted subsurface ecosystem from Juan de Fuca Ridge flank, Pacific Ocean, CORK Borehole 1362B_J2.571 (SPAdes)... ...
TGATAATTAGAAATCCAAATGTGGGGTTGAGCATGGGCGTGACAGGTACCCGGATTCGTGTTGTCAAAGCTTCAGGTGAGATGGAGGCATTTGACCCTAACATGGTTACCAACGACTGTGTAGACGCTGGTATAGATTTCTGGACTGCTGTGGAAGTGGCGCAGGAGGTTGCCAAGCGAATAAGGGATGGGGTATCTACCAGGGAGATCCAGCAGGAGACGCTCCGGGTGCTCTATGCAATGAATCCAGAAGCTGCGGAGCGCTACAAGCGCTACCACAGCATGTATGTGCGTACATCTCGCAATACCATCGAAGCCTTCGACAGGAAGAAAATTGTGGAGTCACTCATCCGCGAGACCTCCCTGCCCAGAGAAATAGCTGAGAACATAGCGAGGGAGGCTGAGGCGGAACTGCGCAGGCTTAAGCTGGAGTTTATCTCCGCCCCGTTAATACGCGAGGTGGTGAATGTAAAGCTCCTTGAGCATGGCTTCGAGGAGGCTCGAGCTAGCTATACCCGCCTTGGAATGCCTGTCTACGACGCCTCTCGCTTAGTTGAGGGCGAGGCGAAGAGTGCAGAGGCGGTGCACCGCGCCATGGCGGCGAATGTGCTTAAGGAGTTTGCACTTCTGAAGGTCCTTCCTCTAACCCTTGCAGACGCCCATATGAAGGGTGACCTTCACATCCACGCCCTCGAGGCTTTCGCAACGAAAGCGAGCGCCTTTGCCCATGACCTCCGCCTCTACCTCACTGCTGGTGTTAGGGGTGGGAGCAGCACAACCCCGCCAGCGGAACATGCAATAGAGGCTGTGCTCACCGCAATAAATGTGCTCCGCCATGGAGAGGGGAGCTTCTCAACCTCGCAGTGCCTGGACTACATAAATGTGTGGCTTGCCCCTTATGTAAGCGGAATGGGCAGCGCAGAAATAGCGCGAGTCGCTAGGCTGCTGATTTACGAGGTTTCCCAGCTTAGCAAGGGGGAGCACGCCTATGAGCTGGGTGTTGAATACGGCATACCCGAGTTTCTCGCCTCTGAGCCAGCGACGCTTCCTGGTGGCGACGTGGGCGACGCTACCTATGCAGATTTTGAGGAGGAAGCACGCGCCCTTGCTCTTGCCATTGCAGAAGCCTTCGCGTCGGGGGACCACTTAGCCAAGCCCTTCCTTAGCCCCAGGGTGTACTTCAGGCTGCGTAAAGAGTATGAGGAAAAAGAGGGCTACGATGCCTTTCTGCGCGCTGCCCATCTGGCAGCTTCGCGGGGAGCGAATCACTGCTTCGCGGCTCCTCACGAAGGAGAGCTTCAGATCGCGAACTACTCATTTCTAGGCGAGGAGGCGCTGAATCAGCTGAGCGCAGGCATGCTCCAGGTGGTCACCCTCAATCTCCCCAGAATAGCCTACCAGAGCGAAGGCAGAGAGAGAAAGCTCTTTGAGCTTCTTGAAGAGAGGGTAAAGCTTGCCATAGATGCGCTTCTTTTAAAGAAGGAGGTTATAGACCGCCGCGTTATGGCTGGGATGCTGCCCATGCTTTCTGAGAACTACTCCGGCGCTAGGCTTCTTCTCGGCGTGGGCTACGTTGGGCTGAATGAGATGCTCACCGCTTACCTTGGCAAAGAGCTTCACGAGGGCGAGGCCACAAAACTCGGGGAGCGCGTGGTGAGATATATGCACGCGTTTGTGGAGCAGTTCAGCCGGGACACAGGGCTGAGCTTTGTGCTCACCCAGGCTGCGGACGAAAACCCGGCAATGAGGCTGGCGAAGCTCGACCATGGCATGTTTGCGGACAGGCTTATAGCAAGAGGTGATAGGCGAGAAGGGAGCGTTTACTATACCCACGCTTCCTGGGTAAGAGCAGATGCTGAGCTTCCTCTACACCAGCGGCTGAGTATAGAGGGCGAGTTTCATCCTCTCTGCAAAGGTGGCGCAGTTTCCCGAATATTAATAAGCGAAGCTTTGCCAGAGGTGACGGCGCTGATGGAGCTTTCGCGGAAAGTAGCTGAGCACACCAAGCTGCGCTTCTGGAGCTATTCCCATGAGGGTGACACGGGCGCAGGTTGCGGCTCTGCCGCAGGGAGGTGAGGGTGAGATGGAGCTGGTGTTCTCACACATAGAGCACCTTTCAACCACCGCCTATCCCGGCAAGCCCTGCTCAGTTGTGCACACTCATGGGTGCCCCCTGGGGTGCTTCTACTGCGCAGCAGAGGACGCTAATACTAAGAGGGCAGAGACGCAGAAGCTTGTGAAGCTTTTTGAGGAGGGAAAAGAGCTGATAGATGCTGTAACTATTGCGGGATGCGAACCTCTTATGCAGCCAACCTCTTTAGAGCTTGCAGCGCAGCTTAAGGAGAGGGGATTCGATATAAAGCTCCACACCACGGGCTACTATCCAAGTGCACTGGAGAGGGCGGTTGAAGAAAGACTTGCGGATGTTGTGGAGATAGACATAAAGGCGCCCCTGGATACTGAAAAGTATGCGATGGTAACCGGGAGAGAGGATGCCGTCGACAGGATTTTCCAGTCCCTAGATGTGCTCTCTTCCTCGCAGGTGCGCTGCCAGGTTACAGCCACTCTCGCGCCGCCTGTATTCTCCCACGAGGATCTCCCTGAGCTTGCCCATGCCCTCTCCTGCTATGGCTTCAAAAAGTTAAGAGTGAAAAACTACCCCGGCGAGGAAGTGGAGGACCCCTGGCTTCTACATTCGCATGGGGAAGCGCTTCTTCGCAAAGGCGTTGCAGCATGCTTCGCCGGGAGGTGGTCGGATAGTAATTGACGTTCTCCTCGATGTCAACATCCCGAAGCGGGTGAAGAAGCTCAACCACGGTACGCGGGTGCTTCACATCGGCGATGTAGATACGCATATGAGTGATGATGAGATCCTCCACCTATTAGCCAAGCTGCGCTGCATAATTGTTACCCACGACCGCGAGTTAGCGATGCGGGCGGCGAAGAAGCACCACGTTCTTTTTATCAAAAATTCCCTCCCGGCGGAAAATATAGTGCGCTGCCTTGAGAAGCACCGCAGACTTTTGCGCAGGGCGAGCATCTTTTGCGAGGGGCGCGAGGATTGCGATTCGTGCCCGTCTTAAAACAATATGTTTCGATTGCAGAGACGCTGCTGAAATATGGTTGTGATGCCAATAGTTACAAGAAATGAGAAACACTTCAGGTGGATAGAGGAGATTACAGGTTATCCAAAAACCTCTCCTCATACCTCGCCTTCGCCCTTTCAAGCTCTGCCAATGCTCTCTCTCGGGGCTGCCAGCTCCCCACCACTATATCTCTTCCTTCAAGCTCCCGGTAGTGGGCAAAGAAGTGCGCCACCTCGCGGAGAAAATGCTCTGGAACATCCTCAAGCTTCGCTAGGTGCTGAAACTGCGGATCCCTCGCCGCCACCCCAAGAAGCTTCGGGTCTCGTTTGCGCTGCGCTTTGACGTCAAGCATGCCCAGAACGCGAGCCTCAACGACTATGCCAGGATAAAGCGCTTCCTGGCACAGCACCAGGATATCTAAAGGTGAGGAGTCCTCGCACCAGGTGCGGGGGATGAAGCCGTAGTTCGCTGGCGAAGCGAAGGAGGTGAAGCTCATCCGGGATAGCTTTATAATCCCAAGCTCAAAATCGTACTCGTACTTCGCCTTTGTGCCACGGGGCACCTCTATCACAGCTAGTACATCACCATGTTTTGGCTGCGCTTTAAGATGGAGCAGGTTCATTGAATTAGGTAGGTAGCTTTGGTAATATAAATCTACTTCGCCACCCCTGTCTTCTCGAGGCATATCTCAAAGTCCTTCTTGCTTGGGTTCTGATCCTCTAAGATGGTGTAGCGCGAGGGTCTTATGTTCTTCGCGTACATCAGCGCTTCCAGTATCTGCTTCTTTGTGAGACCTATCTCCCTAGCGGTGGTGGGGGCGAGGATCTTCTCTAGGGAGTACTTCAGAAGCTCCCAGTCACCCTCGCCATAGTAGTGCTGATGCATGTACTCCATAATTATTGTGCCTATCCCCACCTGCTCCCCGTGGGTGCCCCTCCCGTAGCCTAGGTAATCTAATGCGTGGCTGAACTTGTGGGCAGAGCCGGAGACCGGGCGAGAGGTGCCATACATGTTTATAGCGAGCCCGCCGAGGATAAGTCCCCTCACCAGAAGCTTTAGATACTTGGCGTCCCTGAAGTCAAGCTCATCCGCGCTCTTAAGCAGAAGCATCGCAGGCATTGTGGAGATACTCGCCACTATCTCGTCGTAGTCCTCGTCTATCTTCTCCACCCCGAGAAGCCAGTCCTTTATCTCCACCAAATTGGAGATCAGGTCACCATAGCCTGAGCGGAGGAGTCTGATAGGGCTGTTCCTTATAATTTCTAGGTCGGCGATAATGGCCACAGGGGAGGCGGCTTTAATTGAGATTGGCATCCCTTTCTCCTTGAAGCTCGCCAGGGGCGAAGCTATGCCGTCGTGGGCGGCATTGGTGGGAATACTTATAAGCAGAGCGTTTGAGTGGAACGCCACTACCTTCGCTACGTCAAGCACCTTACCTCCGCCCACCCCTAACACGGCGTCATACTCGCCGAGGTCGCCTCTAATCTCCTGCTCAATTTTCTTTGCAGTTACCCTTGAGGCGGTTTTAACAATAAATTTCTTGGACTTACACTCGTCGCTGCTGCAGATAAGCTCCTCCACCTTCTTTCCTGCGATTTCATTTGTCTTGGGTCCAGTTACAATTATCACATTTCTCAAATCGTACCTGCTGACCAGCTTGGGCACATGCTTCATTGCGCCTTTGTGTATCCTTACATCCACAGGCAGGAGTATCTGCTTGAAGTGTTTCAATATCATGGCCATCACATCTGCTTCATTGAATAAATCATCCTGTGGAAAGCTGTAAGGAATCCAAGTATCGCCAGGAAGACAAGGAGGTAATACACCTCACCTATGAGCAAGCCTATTATTATGGCCAAGATTCTGAAGTCCCTCGTTGCGATACCAACTTTGCACTCTGCCCCAACTGCTTCAGCCATTATCCTAGTCACGCTAACCAGGAAGGTACCCATAATCGCTAAGGTTCCCACAAGCCAGTACTCCGCTGGGTTAAATGCTATCAGAGCGATTATTAAAGCTGCGTCCACAAATCTGTCCAGCACCCTGTCAAGGTAGGCTCCCTTCTTTGTCACCCTGCTGGAGAGCCTCGCTAGGTCGCCGTCGGCGCAGTCCAGAATCTGAGATACCAGGAGCACCACCACGCCTGCGATTATGCTCTGCGTGGCTATAAGGTAGGCGGCATAGAATCCCAGGAGGGTTGCTATAATAGTTACCATGTTCGGCGTTAGTGGCGTGCGCATCAGCAGCTTTGCAGTGGGTATAGAAAATCGCCTGTAAATGTAGTGAGTAAGTGGATATTTCAACTCCATTTTAAACAACCTGATAATCTCTTTTTAAGTATTTTTTATTGTAACTCAGCCTTACCGCATAAATTCCCACCAAAGGCTGATTAAGCAAATCCCACCACCCCTTTGATAGAATTTTAATCACAAGAAATATTATTGTAGTTCAATATTGTCATTTAGAGGGGTAAAACAATGAAGGCGGTTATCCTTGCAGCGGGCATGGGTAGCAGGCTTGGTGAGTTTACCAGAGATAAACCAAAGACCCTGTTGCTGGTAAGAGACAAGCCGCTGATATTCCATATTTTGGAGAGCCTCTCCGCCAGTGGAATAGAAGAAGTGATAATAATAACTGGCTATGAAGATGAGAAGCTCCGCGAGGAGGTGAAAGACGGCTCCGCATTCGGGCTAAAGGTGCGATACGTTAACAACCCCCGCTATGATTCAACAAACAACATCTATAGCTTGAGTCTGGCACAGCAAGAGGTTGTCTCGGGCGGATTTTTGATTGTGAACTCCGATGTCTTCTTCCACCCGGCGATTTTGAAGAGGCTTCTTGAGGCTGAGGGTAATGGTATCACCCTGATGGTGGACGTGGAGAAGGAGCTGGGGGAGGAGGAGATGAAGGTAACTGCGCGGGGCAAGCGTATCACAGACATAGGCAAGGAGCTGTCTCCGGATGAAGCTGACGGGGAGTACATAGGCTTAGCCCGCGTTGACTCTGCCTTTACCTCTGCCTTCTTCGACGCTCTTAATGAGGTGCTCCTTGAGCTCGGCTCTGGAGTCTTTTACGAGGAGGCTTTCAGGAGACTTATAGAAAATGGGGTACCGGTCAGTTACACCACAACCGGTGGCTTTCCATGGATAGAGATTGACACCCCCCATGACTTAAAAACAGCGGAAGCTGAGATCGCACCCGAGATAGAGGGATAGGTAAAAAGGCGGATGTTCGCGCTGGTTCCCCTGCTCAGGCGCCCCTCATACGCTTCCTGTAGTCTGCGAGCTTAGCTCTGAGTTCTGAATCCTTGAGGGCAAGAATCTCAATAGCTAAGAGTGCCGCATTTTTAGCGTTGTCTATGCCCACAGTAGCAACCGGCACGCCAGGTGGTAGCTGGGCAATTGCAAGCAGCGCATCTAAGCCGAGAAGCTTCACCTCCCGTGGTACGCCTATCACAGGCTTTATTGTGTGGCTTGCTATTACTCCGGGTAGCGCGGCGCTTAAGCCAGCGATGGCGATGAAAACCTCGCAGTCATCTCGTTCTGCAATCGCCTTAACCTTTTCCGGCGTGCGATGAGCGCTTGCTACGTGCACTTCGCAAGCAACGCCGAACTCCTTTAAGACAGCCTCAGCCTTCTCCGCGAGTTCGCGGTCAGACTCGCTTCCTATAACCACAATCACCTTGCTCATCTCATCACCTCAATAAACCTCTAAGCACGAGCCATAGTCAAGCTTTACCTCACCTTTGCACAGCGCCACTATTGCAGAGGCAACCTCCTCTGGAGAGCGCAGCTTTGAGAAGTCGTCCTCAGGGTAGAGGGAGCGGTACATCGCTGTATCCGTACCTCCTGGACAGACGGCATAAACTTTAACTTTTGGTGAGACCTCGTACGCGAGGGCTTCGGTTAAGCCAAGTACGGCGAACTTGCTGGCGCAGTAGGCGCTGAGCTCAGGGAAGCCCATCTTTCCCATGCCGGAGGAGACGTTTACTATGATGCCGCCCCTCTCCAGCATGCCGCTGCGCAGCGCTTCGCGGCAGCACAGGAATACGCCCTTTACATTCGTCGCCATTATGTTATCAAACTCCTTCTCATCTGTATCTATTAGTCGCTTTCGTATCGCCACGCCGGCGTTGTTTATCAGTATCTCTACCCTGCCAAGCTCACTGGCGGCTGCGAACATAGCTTTAACCTGAGCAACGCTGCGAACGTCAGTGGGTACCGTCAGCGCCTCGCCGCCTTCGTGGGAGATTTCATCTGCCACGCGCTCAAGCTCGCTTCTCGTGCGCGAGGCAAGCACCACCTTGACGCCTTCCTGTGCGAGGAGCTTGGCTGTGGCAGCGCCTATCCCACGTCCTGCACCTGTGACCACTGCAACCTTTCCCTTGAGCTGCATCTTTCCCATGTTCCTTTGCAGGCCGATTTAAATAAAGGTTGTGGAAATACTTATTTATCCTCATAAGCAGAGGCAGAGGCATGTTCGAGATAAAGTATAAAGACGGTGCAGGAAGAGCAGGTGTGTTCGAAGTTCATGGCAAAAAGCTGGAGACGCCTTACCTCTTCCCTGTAATAAATCCCAAGCGTCAGGTGCTTGATGTAAAGGAGATTGAGAGGCTTGGCTTTAATGGCATAATCACCAACTCCTACATAATCTACCGCGATCCTGCGCTGAGACAGCGTGCTTTAGAGCGAGGAATCCACGCTCTTATTGGCTTTGACGGTGTGGTGATGACCGACTCGGGCTCCTTCCAACTATACCAGTATGGCAGGGTTGAGGTCTCTCCCAGTGAGATAGTGCATTTCCAGGATGAGATAGGCGTGGACATAGGTGTGATTCTTGACATTCCTACACCTCCAGATGTGGGCTATGAGCGTGCGGAGCGGGAGCTTGAGGAGACACTGACCCGTGCCAAGGAGGCGGCTAGGCTTAGCAGAAAAATGCTCCTCGCAGGCACAGTGCAGGGCTCCACCTATGCTGAGCTAAGGGAGCGCGCAGCTTCAGGAATAGCAGCGCTGGGTTTCGACGTGCATGCAATAGGGGGCGTGGTTCCCCTCATGGAGGAGTACCGCTTCGCCGACCTCGCAAGGGTAATCCTCCATGCGAAGCTTAAGCTGGGGCATGCGAAGCCGGTGCATCTATTTGGTGCTGGGCATCCCATAGTATTTGCCTTCGCCTCGCTCTTGGGATGCGACCTCTTTGACAGCGCCTCCTATGCCCTCTACGCCAGGGATGGGCGCTACATCACCGCGAGGGGTACGTATAAGCTTGAGGAGCTTCACGAACTTCCCTGCTCGTGTGAGGTTTGTGCAGAGCACTCTGCAAGGGAGCTTAAGGGCTTAGAGGCAGAAGAACGCGAACAGCTGCTGGCGAAGCACAACCTCATCGCCTGCCTGGAGGAGATAAAACGCGTGAGGCAGGCGATATACGAGGGCTCGCTGTGGGAGCTTGTGGAGCAGCGAGCGAGGGCGCATCCAGCATTGCTCGAGGCGCTGCGTGTCCTTAAGGGCTATTCGCCCCAGCTTGAACGCCTGGAGCCCGTGACAAAGCGCTCAGCCTTTTTCTACTCAGGCATGGAATCACTCTCGCGTCCGGCAGTGGCGAGGCACATTGAGAGGCTTTCCTGGATTGAGCGCGTGGGTAAAGAGCTTGTGCTTTTGCCCGACTGCGAGAAGCCGTACTCGCGCACCTATCGCTTGGCGAGCAGTGAGCGCTACCACGTATGCATAGCCTCGCCGGTCTTTGGGATAATCCCCCTGGAGATTGAGGAGACGTACCCCTTAACCCAGCATGAGGGTGTTGCTACGCTTGACAGGGAGCAGCTAGCCTTCATGCGTCGTGTTATAGCTGAGTACGCTCAGCGTTTTACAAAGGTGCATTACCACACTAGCTTGGAATTTCTGGGCATCGAAGGCGAAGCTTTCGACGAAGTTTCGCAATTTCGCTTTGCTGGCGGGGAGGAGCTTAAGCTGCGAGCCCTCGCTGATTACCAGCTTGGCAAGGGCGCGGGCGAGGTGCTATTCGCTGGCGCCAGGGCAGAGTACTCCAGGCGTACCGGCAGAATAAGGCGCGCTTTTGTTGATGGCGAACTAGTAGCGACGCTGCGCGCCAGCGACGGTATAGTTGTGCCGACCATAGCTGGAGCAGAGCGCCTGCTTCGCCTTCGCTACCCGCGATGCCGTGTCGTCGTTGCAGAAGAAGCCAGGCAATTCGCAAAAGAGGGTAAGAGCGTTTTTGCGAAGTTCGTTGTAGATTGCGACCCCGAGATAAGGGCTATGCAGGAAGTTGTTGTGGTGGATGAAAGCGATGAGCTTTTAGCCACGGGCACATCGCTGCTGAGCGCCGAGGAAATGCTGGAGTTTGAGCGTGGGATAGCTGTAAAGCCGAGGCACAGGAGGCGTTAGCTTGAAGGCTGCGCGGGTGCTTCGCGAGGCACTGGCGCTTCTCCGCGCGGAGCCCAAGCTTTTCGTACCCCGAATCGCCACTACCTTCATCTATACCGCCTTTCTGCTCTACCTCAGCAAGGTGCTCTATGAAGTTGTGCTCATGCTTCAGCGTGGCGAAGTGGCTGGAATAAAAGCCCTCGCTCTGCCTTTAGTAGCCAGCCTCCCCGCTATTCTCGCGGTGGATATGCTCACCTATGGCATGTACGCCTCACTGGCGGCGCAACATAGGCGTGGTGAGGTCTCCCTTATTCTTGCGCTGAGGCAAGCGCTCTCGCGGTGGCGAAGCCTCCTGGCGATAGGCGTCGCTGCCCTGCTCTTCGTAGCCTGCGTTTTCCTTATCAGCTCTCTAACCCTAGCCGGCTTCATGTACACCCGCTCTGCCCTCTTCGCACTGGTAACCCTGGGGATATCCTTACTTGGCGTTGTGGTTTTTGCGCTGCTCTTCTTCTTTGCCGTGCCGGTGACTGTGCTCGAGGGCAGGAGCTTTCTCGCCACAATGGAAAGAAGCGCCTCTCTTGGAGTGAGGCGAAGCAGCGAGGTGGTGGCACTGAACCTGTTCTTCATGCTCCTCATATTCATAACCATGCTCATAGGCATGGCCACGCAGTTCAGGGGCAAGGCTTTTGCTGCGGGAGTTGTGCTATTCTTAATTGGAAGGCTGATTCAGGCGGTGGTTTACACCTACATGAGTGTGGTCGCGCCTACGGCTTACCTGCTGGAGGAAGAGGATGGTTGAGGTAATTGCGGATGTTCGCGAGCAGGCTTCGCAGGTGCCTGTACTGCTCCAGGAGCTAGGGGCTAAGGTAAAACTGCGCAGCCTTACTGTCGCCGACTATGTGGTGAGTGAGCGCGTTGGCATAGAGCGCAAGTCAGCGCGAGACTATCTGTCGTCGCTTTTTTCTGGCAGGCTTTTCGACCAGGCGAGCAGGCTGAGTGAGGCTTATGAAAAGCCGGTGATACTCATCGAAGGCTACTTAGAGGAGGAGCTCGACTGGTTCAATAACTTCTCTGCCATATGGGGTAGCCTCTTTTCGCTTAGCCTCGACATGGGCGTAACGGTACTTCAGGCAAAAGACCAGGCGTCTGTGGCTAGGGCGATTCTCACCCTTGCAAGGAGGGAGCAGGAGGAGCGGCGCTCAAAGCCGAGGATTAGAGCTAAGCCCAGAATGCTGAGCATGGATGAAAAACAGGTGTTCTTGGTGAGCGGGCTGCCTAGCGTTGGTACAGAGCTCGCAGAGCGCCTGCTCGCCCATTTCCGTACGCCGCGAAGAGTTTTCGCCGCAAAGGAAAGGGAGCTGGTGAAGGTGCCGGGGATAGGCAGGAAAAAGGCTCGCAGCATAGCGAGGGTACTCGACTCAGAGTTCCGCTCTTTTAAGCAGGCTTCGCTGGAGGAGTGAGCTTACCGGGGGATGTGGGTGCCCCATGCTCTCCACGTGCACCTCGACGGACTCGACGAAGCTCTCGGAGGAAGGCTCTAGCGGCGGCTGCGCAGCCTAATCGCTAAAGCTAGGAGTAGTACTGCAAGCACTGCAAAAATCGCCAGGTTCTGGTTGCTTCTCTCATCCCCGCTCCTCTCCCAATCCTCTAAGAAAAGTCTCTCGAAGTAGCGCGCTGGCGAGCCGTAGATTATCACATTCACCTCACGGTTCTTCTTGGGCGAGTGCTCATTCCAGTTCATGCTTCCCAGCATCACAGCTTTGCCGTCGACCACCATGCCCTTGAGGTGGTACTTCTTGATTTTGTTATCTGGCTTAGCGAGGCGTGCCTCAAGCGGGAGGTTCTCTCTCTGCGCGATCTCATTCACATAGCGAGCGGTGCGCAGGTTGCTCTTGGGATCGTCTCCCTTCACATGGTACCAGGTGGAGTCCAGAAGTATCTTTACCTCCACACCACGACGAGCCGCATTTATCGCCTCCTCCAGGAAGAGGTTAGGCGTTGTAGCAGGCGAGCCCTCTTTGGTTTTGCCCCAGTAGGTGTATATGTAGAACTGCTCTATGTAGATAGAGCGGTTCGCACTTCTAAGCAAGGCAAGCGTGGCGTCTATCGCATTCTCAGGGGCGATAACCGCAACAATGGGAAAATTGCCGGTGTATCTCTCGCCAGCGAAGCGAGACTCTGGCTCGCGTGCATCTATGCGCATGTTCGCTTTGCCTTTAAACCTCTCACCCTGCCTAAGGTCAGCGAAGAAAATCTCCGATAGATACCTTGAAAGCTCCTCACTGGTTATGATAACTCCCCAGCCACGATTTCCCTCCCTATTGAGAGGAAACCCACTGTTTCCGAAATTTTCAGTGGTTACAAGCACGCTTATGTTGTCCGCTATCGCATACTTTGCATGATTGAATCTGAGGGAGCCGTCGTAGAGAAAGATCTCCGCTCCCTGCGCTGCGAGGGTGCCGAGAAGCATGCGCTCCCTCTCTGGCATGCCCCCTACCGGTGTCTTGTCCACCATAAGCACCACATTAGTGCCTTCTTCAAGCTCTTTCAGCAGTACTCCCGCTATCTCCTCGCTGGTGAAGGTGTAAACATTGATATAAAGCGAGGAGTTGGCAGAAGCTATAAAGCTGGTAAGCGCTGCAAGCGCTGACTCTGGCGAGGAGAATGCTATAACCTGCTCGGCGGTGATTTCCCTAACGCTGGTGAGGGAAATCGAGGTCGATCCCGAAGGAATTGACGAGAATTCTTCTGCGTAGGCGCATGGGAGCAGGAGCAGTATGAGAAGTATGTATCTCATCGCATAAGGTATTGCGACACTCGATAAAAAGATTCCCCATCAAAAACATTAAAAATATTGAAGCGTACATAAAAATTTGCAGTATGATTGAAGAAAAATTCAAACTCTGGAGAGAGGTTGTGGAAAGCCTTGAAGAGGCTGTGCATGTTATCAACAGAGATTTTGAGATAGTGATTTTCAATCGCAGATTTGCTGAGCTCATTGGCATGCAAGAGGAAGAAATAAAAGGAAAGAAAGTGTTTGAACTCATACCTGTGGAAAAAGAGGATTATTTAAAAGTTTTTCGTTCAAATAAAGGTATGCGAAATGTCGAAAAATTGGAGTATGATGGAAAAGTTTGTTTTTTGGAGGCTACGAAGCTACCCCTTGACTTTGAGGGGGAGAAGTATGTCCTGACAATTATACGCGATGTAACCGAGGAAGAACTTGCAAAAAAAGAGCTTTTCAGGCTTAAAAATTTTAGTGATGGTGTATTTGACAGTATATCAACCGGAATAATGGTTATTGACAGGGATCTGAAAATAAGGGCTATGAATGCTTATCAAGTGGAGCACATGCGCAGGTATGGTAAGCTGAATATAACCCGCGAAGAGGTAATCGGGAAGCATTTCAGCGAGATAAGCACACTTCTGGAGGAGGAACATCGCGGAGAGAGCTTCAGGGAGCTTTTCAGGCGAGTGCTGGAGGAGGGCGAGGTTATAAAGGTTTACAATCATGAGCACCGCTCAAAGGCGGGTGCTACTGTTTATTTGAACTTCACACTACAACCACTTCGAGGGGCAGGCGGGGAGATAGAGGGGTTGATACTCCTCAGTGAGGATGCCACAGAAAAGGCGATGCTGGAGAAGGAGATAGAGCGGAGCAGGGATTTCTTTGAGAATATACTGGAGAGCCTTGGTCATGGTATGGCTGTGGTGGACCGCGAATTTAGAATCCTTATGTGCAATAAAGCCTACGCCGAGATGTGTGAGTCCAGCAAGGTAGAGATTATTGGCAGAAAGTGTTACGAGGTGGCACATCTCAAAGAGTGGCCCTGCGCTGAGGAAAGGGAATCCTGCCCTGTGCTTGAGGTCTTTTCCACAGGTAAGCCTGCAAAGGTGGTGCATGAGCATCGAACAAAAAGGGGGAGGAGATTCTACGCTGAGATAAACGCGTATCCTCTGAAAAACAACAGAGGAGAGGTAAATCGCGTCTTGGAGGTTGTAAGTGATATAACAGAAAGGTATGAGCTGGAAAAGAAGCTGAGAGAGACTGGAGACTTCCTCAACAATATTGTAAAGAGCTCTGGGGATGCGATAATTGCCACCGACCTGGAAGGCAGGATAACATTCTGGAGCCAGGGAGCGGAGGATATGTTTGGCTTTACAGCCGATGAGATAATGGGCAGGAGTATATACGATCTCTATCCGGAGGAGTTTCAGGATAAGAGGAAGAGGATGGAGGAGTTTCTCCTGGAATATCCGGAAGATGCAATAAGAAACTACAGGATGAAGATATACAGAAAGGATGGCAAGCTTATAGACATAAGTTTATCTCTTTCTCTGCTGAAAGACCCAAAAGGTGAGCCCATAGGCATGGTTGGAATATCAAAGGATATAACAAAGGAGGTTAAGGCGGAGGAGGAGCTGAAGCGGAAGATGCGTGAGCTGGAGGACTTCTACAACATGGCGATAGGCAGGGAGATGAAGATGATAGAGCTCAAGAATGAGATTGCAAAGCTTCGTGAAGAGCTTCGCAGGTTGAGAGGCGAGGTTTGATGCTCAGATTTATCAAGGAACTCACAGAGACCATAAAAACTTACAGGCTGAGTATTGCCATAGGCTTGAGTGGCTGGTTCCTGCTCATCTTCTACCTCGCCTACGAATATAAGGCTATGGCAGGTTTTAAAGGGTTAATTGCTCACCTTACCAAAATTGATCCTCTGTTTATCACCTTTCACATTATGATTTTCCTCGCCCCTGCGCTTTCCACAGCCTTCGCCTACCTGGTTAGTAAAAAAGTCGTGCTTGAGGCAGAGCTCAGAAAACATACCGAAGAGCTGGTAAAGATAGTGGAAGACAAGACAAAAGAGCTGAGGCACTACTCAGAGCATCTGAAAGAGCTTGTAGATGAACGCACCGCAGAGCTTCGCGCCATACTTCTTGCTTCCATGGACGCAGTGATTAATTTTAACAGCAGAGGCGAGATCCTCATGTGGAGTCGTGGGGCTGAGGATATTCTTGGTTATAGCGAAGCTGAGATTGTAGGCGAACTCTTTGAGAGTCTGTTTCCTCCTGAGGTTCGGGAAGAGCTAAAAGAACTCATCAAAAAGGCGAGAATTGAGGGATTTGCGAGGCAGAGCGAGCTGAAGATGCGCAGAAAGGATGGTGACGTTATAGATGTGGAGATGACCCTCACATCCCTGGGCAAGCTGGGGTTTACAGCAATAGTGCGGGACATTACTCAGAGGAAACGCTATGAGGAGATGCTCAAACAGAGCAGAGATGCATACTTCAACATGCTTCAGGATCTTGAGAAGGCGCATGAGGAGCTCAAATTCGCTTACGATGAGCTTCGGGAGATAGACCGGATTAAGACAGATATAATTTCAAATGTAAGCCATGAACTTAAAACGCCGCTTACCGTGGCTAGGGGATTTATAGAACTCGCCATGGGGGAGGTAAATGGTAGTATAAAGGAGTATCTCAAATTGGCTGCAGAGGCTCTGGAAAGGCAGAATCATATAATCGATGACCTGGTGAAGGTTGCAGAGATACACCGCGGAGAAGTTTCACTTAATTTAGAGGTGGCGGACATTGAAAGTATCATACGGGAGGTGGTGGAGAGGAAGGAAGAGATGGCTTCAAGGCACGGGGTTAAGATACACGTGGAGCTTGAAAAGCGCCTGCCACAGGTTAAGGTTGATGTTATGGGCATAAAGCATGTGCTCAACAACCTCATAGACAATGCGATAAAGTTCAACCGCACCGGAGGGGAGGTAAGAATCAAAGCGTCTGTGCTTAGTGCTGGTTTTATAGTGGTGTGCGTGGAGGATACCGGCATAGGCATAGAGAAGCACCACCTTGAGAAGATATTCGAGCCTCTGTTTCAGGTGGATTCTTCAACCACGCGACGCTACCCTGGCACTGGAATGGGTCTTGCCTTAGCAAAACGCATGGTTGAGCTGCACGGGGGCACGATCTGGGCGGAAAGTGAACCAGGCAAGGGGAGCAAGTTCTGCTTTACCCTGCCTGTCGAATAGCACGCCTTGAAGAGAAATGGACAAGCATCGCTGCAAATAGCGCGAGAAGCAACGCCCTGCTGATATCTCCAGAGAATAACCTCTCTACAGCCAGTGTCATAACTGCCAATGCAGCTAGCTTGGTGACAAGCTCAAGCTTCATGGTAGGAGCTCAGCGTAGCTTGCAAAGTTCGCGGTGTAGGCGTAGTACGCAAGGTAGAGGAGAACCAGGATAAAGACCACACCAGCGAAGCTCCATGCTCGTCTTTTCATGGGTGGCGCTGCCTCTTCCTCTCCCGTGTCTATGAAGGGGAGAAGCAGTATTATCACAAGGACAACCACAGGCAGGGCGATAGCGATGCTCAGGTTCTCAGAGACGTTGGCCCACCAGAAGGCGAGGAAGCCGAACAGGGGTGAGAGGTACCACTGGGGCTCTATCGCTGTGACCTCCCCAGGCACAGCCTCCTCTCCGAGGGGCGCCGGGAAGAGCGCTGCGAGGATTAGAAGCACGCCCAGCACAAAGCTGGCTAATGCAAGCTCACGAACCACCTGATAGGGAAAGAAAGGTATCTCCTTCATAAAATCACCTCACATGTAGCTGGCGATGCCCTGCCTCCTCACGATTAGGAAGTGGATAAGCATTAGCACGAACGCAGCCATGGGTAGGAGGAAGACATGCAGGAAGTACAGCCTTGTAAGAGTTTCTCCGGTTATAGCCACATCGCCGAGGAATACCTTCATTACCCACGCTCCGGCGAAGGGCAGCGAAGCCGGAGCGAGCACCATTATGCTTGTTGCGCCATAGCTTGCAACGTCCCAGCGCAGTGCATAGCCGCTGAATCCAAAGGTGAAGGTGAGCAACAGCAGGGCTACGCCCACAACCCAGTTCAGCTCCCTGGGCTTGCGGTACGCGCCCATGAAGTACACCCTGAGCATGTGCAGGAGCACCGCCGCCACCATTACGTTGCCAGCCCAGTAGTGCAGGCTCCTGACGAGAGAGCCAAGGGGTACCTCGTAGGTTATCACACGCACACTCTCGTAGGCGAGCGCTGCGTTTGGCTGGTAGTACCTGGCGAGTGCAATGCCCGTGACCACCTCCACCAGAAACGCAAGGAAAGCTATGCCTCCGAGGCAATAGACAGCACCAGAAGCCTGCTTGGGTACAGTCCTGCGCAGCGCTCGCTCCAAGTCGCGGCGAATCTCAAACCTCTCATCCAGCCAGTCTATTAACTTTGTAAGGCTCATGGCCTAGCCCCCGAGATGTACTTCAGGAGCAGAGCAAGGCTGCTAACCGCGAGGGCCACGAATGCGAAGAGCGTAGTACCTTTGATAAAACCCTTTTCGCTGGAGATTATTCCCACTCTGCTTCTCCTCTCTAGGATGTCGGTGAGAAGTTCATCTAGAAGCTCATACCTCACAATGTAAAGCTCAACCCCGAGGAGCAGAAATGCTGCGCCGAGGTACACACCGACAAGTTTTGTATCGCCCCCGATGAGAGCCTCCCTCATTGCTGTAAGGCTGAGCAGGATTACCGCAAGGGAAAGCGGTACGAGGATGGAAATGCGTAATATTCCCATTTCAACCACCAAGCTTCCTAAACATACAGTCAAGGAGGAGAACCAGGAAAATCACAGCAAAACTCAGCGCAAAGCTCAGAGACTCACCAATCGCATTGCCACGCGATGCCACCGAATAGGCAATCCCCCCAGCAGGGGCAGCCACCAGAGGAGCGTAAATGTTTCCCATCATCCCGGATTAAAGATTGTCTTCCGGTGGTATATAAAGGTTCAGTTTTCTGTAGAAAGAGACTATCACTCTGCTTCGGATACATTCGGAGAAAAACCAGCCCCCTCCTGCTCCTTCATGAGCTTGTACTCAATGCTATCAGCAAGAGCGATCCAGCTCGCCTCAATGATGTTCTCAGACACCCCTACTGTGCCCCAGCTGTGCCTGCCGTCGCTGCTCTCTATGAGCACCCGTACTTTAGCACCAGTGCCTTCGTGGGTGTCAAGCACACGCACCTTGTAGTCTGTGAGGTACACCTGCTTGAGCACCGGGTAGAACTTCTCAAGGGCCTTGCGAAGCGCATTGTCAAGGGCGTTAACAGGACCATTTCCCTCTGCGGCGGTGTGCTCATACTTGTCGCGAACCCTGACCTTCACCGTCGCCTCTGAGCGAATCCTCTCGCGCTCTGTGCTCACCATCACGCGAAAACCTTCCAGCTCAAAGAAGGGCTTCGTCAAACCCAGGGCGCGCTTCATGAGCAGCTCAAAGCTTGCCTCTGCACCTTCGAATTGGTATCCCTGCTTCTCCATCTCCTTTAGCCTCTGGAGTATGAGCCTCACCTCAGGCGAGTCCTTCTCCAGGGGAATACCGTACTCCTTAGCTTTGACATAGATGTTCGTCCTTCCAGAGAGCTCAGACACCAGGAAGCGTCTCGCGTTCCCAACACTCTCAGGATCCACGTGCTCATATGTGCGCGGTGCCTTGTACACGGCGTCGACATGTATGCCCGCCTTGTGGGCGAAGGCAGAGCTTCCCACGTAGGGCAGGTTGTGCTGGTGGGGCAGGTTGGCGATCTCGCTCACAAAACGCGAAACCTCGGTCAGCTTCTTCAGCCGCTCATCGCTTATGCAGTCTATACCGAGCTTCAGCTTCAGGTTGGGGATTATTGAACACAGGTTTGCGTTTCCGCAGCGCTCACCGTAGCCGTTTATTGTGCCCTGCACCTGCACAGCGCCCATGCGAACGGCGATAATTGAGTTGGCCACGGCGGTGTCTGCGTCGTTGTGGGCGTGTATCCCCAGAGGCGTGGCAACTTTGCCCTTAACCTCATTTACAATCTCCATGGTCTCAAAGGGCAGCGTGCCGCCGTTGGTGTCGCACAATACCAGGCAGTCTACCTTAGCATCTTCAGCAGCGTGGAGCGTTGCTAAAGCATACTCGGGATTGCTCTTATAGGCGTCGAAGAAGTGCTCTGCATCAAAGAACACCTCCAAGCCGTGCTCCTTCAAAAATTCCACGCTCTCTGTAATCATGGCTAGGTTCTCTTCAAGCCCCACCTTGAGTGCCGCCTTAACGTGCAGGTCCCAGCTTTTACCGAATATCGTCACGGTATCCACGCCGCTTTCCACCAGCGCCAGGAGGTTCACATCTTTCTCAGCCCTAACATTTGCCCTGCGGGTGCTGCCGAAGGCGACTATGCGGGAGTTGCTCAGCTCCAGCCTTCTTGCCTTCTCAAAAAATTCAGCATCCTTCGGGTTGGAACCCGGCCACCCACCCTCGATGTAGTGGATGCCGAGTTCGTCGAGCTTTGCGGCGATGCGGAGCTTGTCCTCTACAGAGAAGGAGATGTACTCGGACTGCGTACCATCCCGCAGGGTGGTATCGTACAGCTTCACCTGCATCGCTCGCAACCTCTACGGCGATAACCCTGAGATAACAATTACAAGCAAAACAATAACTCTACTAGCGAGCGGAAATCCTCATAGCGAGCACAAAAAAAGCAAAGCCCAGAATAAATAGTACTGAAAACTGGGAGAAGTCATCATTTAAAAGGTAGTGTACAGAGAAGAGGATGCACGTGAATCCAAATACCCCGTTTATCAGCGCGGGCTTAAACGACCCCACCCTGTAAAGCTGCACTGGCCGCAAAATTCCTCCCTCCAGGTACAATCAGAATTTTACTGGGAGACATATTTAAATCTTTTGTTTTGTGATTAGCTGAATATGAAGAAGCTAAATCTCTTAATTCTCCTGCTTGTAACCCTCCTGCTCGTCTGGGGGGCAAGGGAGATAAGCTGGCGAGAAGCTCTCGCAATAGCCTCGGGGGCGAGGCATGAATTCATCGCCCTTGCGATAGGCATAACCGTTGTGAGGTTCCTGCTCTGGAGCTTAAAGTGGATGCTTTTTATAAAACCCCTCGCGGAGGTGCGCTTCTCTCGCGTGGTTGTGATTCTGCTCGCGGGCTTATTTGTAAGCACCTCCACGCCGGGTGCACAGGTGGGTGGCGAGCCTCTTCGTGCCTACTACCTTGCCAGAGAGGCTGGAATCAAGAAGAGCGCCGCCATGGCTACGGTGATGATGGACAAAGCAGGCAACTACGCTGCCTTCTTCACCTTTTCCCTCGTGTCAATCTTCCTGCTGTGGCTCTTCCTGGAGATACCTCCAGCGCTCAAGCTTCTTGGTGAGGTGCTCCTGCTTGTGCTTGTGCTCGTCGCCCTCTCCTCCACCTATATCAAGAAGAGCGACGCCGCTCAAGCAAAGGTGCTACGCTTTGTGTACCACCTACCTCCCCTAAAAATGCTAAGGCAGAGGTTCAGTAGCTATGCAGCGTTTGAGAGCTTCCTCTCTTCGAGGCTTGAGCTGTTTCTGCGCACCCTCAGGCAGATTTCCACGCGGCGCAGTGCACTTGTGGCAAATCTGCTCCTCTCGTTTGCGATGTGGTCCACATCCTATCTGAAAACCTATCTAATCTTCCTAGCGCTTGGCGTCAATGCTCCACTGCTCCTGGTTATGGCGGTTAAAACCGTGGCGATCCTTGTGGGTATGGCGAGCTTTCTCCCAGGCGGAGTGGGAGCGACAGAGGCGATGATGGTGGCGCTCTTTGCAGGCGCCGGTATAGAGGGAAGCGCCGCCCTGGCGGGGATACTTCTCTCCCGCGCCATTTACTACTCCTTTGCCCTGGGCCTCGGATACGCATGCCTCCTCTGGCTGAGGCTTCGCGGCTAGGTTACTGGCGTTAAGTTTTGTGCTTAGCGCATGCCTGAGCCAAAGCTGCGCGACTTCCTCATAACCCGCGAAGGCATGATATTTGCGGTGGTGAGCTATGCTCATCCTCCACAGCGTTACATCGCCTTTTTGCGCTACTACCCCTGCGAGCACAGCGAGAGGCGGCGCTCAGGTATAAGCTACTGCAAGGTGGCTTCTACGGCGCAGTCCTTCGAGTACCTTCAGAATCACCACCCGGAGTACATTTTCACCCACGCAGGATCAAGGCTCCAGGCGGTTCCACGCTCGCGGGTTGAGGCGGTGCTTTCTCCGCAGGAGAGGCTGGCGGAGATAGCAGAGGAGCCAGGAGATGCGCTCGAAAAAAAGGCTGCTCGCCTCGCGGAAATTTTTTCCAGGGTGGTGTCTGCTGATAAGCTGGGCGTCACGGGTTCGCTGCTTGCGGGTCTGCATTTGCCCACGTCTGACATAGACTTTGTGGTTTATGGTTGGGAGAACCACCTCAAAGCTAGGGAGCTTCTAGCGGAGTTGATTGAGGAGGGTGATGAGAGGATACGGGAGCTTACCCTCCAGGAATGGCGAAGTGCCTACGAAAAGCGCTTTCCGGGCGAGAAAACGCTGAGCTTCGAGGAGTTTCTGTGGCACGAGCGCAGGAAGTTCCACAAGGCAAGCTTCGACGGCACCACCTTTGACTTACTTCTTGTTAGGGAGGCGCCCACTGAGCACTGGGGGGAAGAGAGCTACACCCGCCTGGGCATGGCAGAGGTCACCTGCGTGGTGGAAGACGCCCGCTTTGCCTTTGACTACCCGGCGCGTTATTCTGTCAGCTGCAAAGACTCTGACATAGAAGAAATAGTTGCCTACACCCACACCTACGCGGGTCAAGCCTTTGAAGGAGAGCGCATTGTTGCGAGGGGCTACTTGGAGGAGGTGACCTCGCGCAGGAGGAGCTACCTCCGCCTCGTCGTTGGTACAACGCGCGAGGCTGCTGGAGAGTACATCAAGGTTATAAGAGAATACTCTTAATGGTGAGGATGGCTTCCCGTTTCGCGTAGCGATAGGGAAGCGAAGGTTGGTAAGGGCGGGTGCGGCGCCCTTACAGGCGCGCCTCAAGCCAGGCGATAACCTTCTTCTTCAACTCTGGAGAGGCGCTTAGCATACTTGTGCCATGCCCAGCGTTGCGAAGCCTCTCGAACACCTTCTCTCCCTTTGCCAGAGCGTAAAGCTGCTCCGTCGAGGAGTATGCATAGGCATCCTCTTCGCTTGCGGCGAAGAAGGCAGAGCGCTGATACTGCGCTGCCGCTTCCTCGGTGGCTATGCCACGGTAGTTAAGCCCCGGCGAGAGCAGCACCACAGTTTTTATCTCGCCGTCCTCAGCAGCATAGCGCAGAGCTATGTTTGCGCCTATGCTTGCCCCCACGATGCCTATCCTGCCCGGCTTTACCCCTCTGCTAATCAGGTAATCCTTTGCCGCCTTCACATCCAGAACCATAGCGTTGAATTCTCTGGGCGAGAAACTCTGCCAGTTGCCCTCGCTCGCCCCATGCCCGCGCAGGTCTATGGCTATGACCGAGAACCCCCTTGCGTTAAGCTCCTGTGCAAGCTCAGCGTAATCGCCGCGATTCCTGCCGAGCATATGGAGCAGTATCACACCCCGCTCTCCTCCCGGATAGTAGGTGGCGGCTATCTTTACCCCGTCTTCCGTGGTGAGGGTAACCTCCTCCCTTACGCTTCCCCCTGCACAGCCCACTATGAATAGAAGCACAGCAATGAGCAAAAGCCACCTCATATGTAAACATTGCCCAGGGAACATAATAAAATTAGCGCTGCGCCTCAAGCTTCTCTATGAGCGAGCGCAGGTATGCGATGCCATCTTCAAGGAGCTTTTCGCCCTTCTCGGTAATCCGGTAGTACTTCTTGTTATCGCTTCTCCTCGCCTCAACATAACCCCCGCTTTCAAGGCGGTAGAGCACCACGTATGGCGTAACCAGCGCTGGCGAGATGCCGAACCTCTCCCTGAGCAGGGGCTTTATCTCATAGGCGTAGAGCTCCTTCTCCTTCAGGAGGCGTAAGATGTACAGCCACAGTACCTCCTTTGTTGTCTTATCCCTGAGCCGGCGCAGAGGCATGAGTAACTATTGGCGCCAGCCTATAAATTTGTATCCACATTTTTCAGCAAACTATTTTATAGCCATAAAATACTTATACTATTTTATGCACATAAAATGCCGGTGAGCACATGGGAAAAGTGAGAGTAGCTATAATCGGCGTAGGCAACTGCGCCTCGTCGCTGGTGCAGGGAGTGGAGTACTATAAGAACGCTAACGAAGACGAGAACATCCCTGGCTTGATGCACGTAAAGCTGGGGGACTATCATATCCGTGACATAGAGTTCAGCGCAGCCTTTGACATTGATAAGAACAAGGTGGGCAAGGATTTGAGCGAGGCGATTTTTGCTGAGCCGAATAATACCATAAAGTTCGCTGACGTACCCAACTTGGGCGTGGAAGTTATGCGGGGCATGACTCACGACGGTGTGGGGAAGTATTTAAGCGAGAAGATAGAGAAGCATCCCTCGCCCACCGTCGACGTAGCCGGCGTGCTCGAGGAAACCAACACAGACGTGGTTGTGAATTACCTGCCTGTGGGCAGCGAGTTCGCCACGAAGTGGTATGTGGAGCAGGCGCTAAAGGCGGGTTGTGCCTTTGTGAATTGCATTCCCGTGTTTATAGCGCGAGAGCAGCGATGGCAGGAGGTTTTTAAGAAAGCGGGGGTGCCCATAATAGGCGATGACATCAAGAGCCAGGTCGGCGCCACCATAGTGCACCGCACCCTTGCGAACCTCTTCAAGGCGCGTGGAGTTAAGCTTGAGCGCACCATGCAGCTCAATGTGGGAGGCAACACCGACTTCTACAACATGCTGGAGCGGGAACGCTTAGAAAGCAAGAAGATTTCAAAAACCAGCGCGGTTACGTCAATGCTGGACTACGACATAGGCGAAGACAATGTGCACATTGGTCCGAGTGACTACGTTGCATGGCTAACCGACAGAAAATGGGCATACATC
>Ga0209426_1000893_pt1 | contig 23236 bp, 25 predicted proteins | sample Deesub1362B_J571_FD_187697 | JGI IMG/M metagenome (GOLD analysis project Ga0209426, IMG submission 187697) | Deep oceanic, basalt-hosted subsurface ecosystem from Juan de Fuca Ridge flank, Pacific Ocean, CORK Borehole 1362B_J2.571 (SPAdes)... ...
AAAGTTCCACTTAAGAGTCAAGTTTTCCCAGAAAGTCGAGACCATCTCCAGCCTAATCTTCTGGCTGGTCGTGGGGTATTCCCTATCGCTCTTGAAGGAACAAAAGATAGATTGGTTTGGGTTAATTGCCATATTAATAATCCTGGGAGGAATTGGGCTTTTATTAAGAGTCTTGAGTATCTCATTCGATAATAGAGAACGTAGAACAGTAAATAATTGGAAAATCAGGAAGTTTTCAAAACTATAGTCTTGACGATAAGAATACCTTGGCAAAGGGGACAGCGAACACGCCCACGTTTAAACGAAAATCGTCTTCCACAATTGACGCACACTAATGCTGTCACAATAAGCTTTCCATTTGCTGTCCGGTGATTAGTCCCTAAAACCTCTTTCGTTTCATGTCCCTCATTTTTAACACAACAATTTGTATGTTTATACATAGAAAACCCCAACTAAGCGGTTTTTTCCTCCTTAATCTTGCTACTAATAGTGCCCAACAATACTGCTATTTTATAGGCAACATAGACCAGTAGAACCATCACCATAATTTCAGCGAAATCCCCCATCAATCTAACTAAATCACCTAGTGTCAATTTGTCTCCCCCATTCTTTAAATTGCAACTCTCCAATTTCGGTAAGATCGCCTAAAGAATGAACCTCAATTTTGCCATCAGAAATTGTATAGAGATTTCCATTTATGTAAAGCACTCGTTTAATGTGGCGCAGAGTATTATGAACGTCTCCATTTTCAATATGAGTTATCTTCCCTCTTAGCAGGATTTTCTCTTTGAAGGTTAAGGATATGTGAAAAACATAGACACCTTGCCAGACTAGGTTTCCACACGTGAACGGAGGCACTCCTTCCGGATATTTGCTTTTATTTATTTTTGCGACTGAAACCGGTATAACTAAAAGGTTTCTCTCCTCGTCAAACAGGAAAGCTTTGTGGTCTCTCAAAATGGGTGAGTCGCTTCCTCTATCACCAATTTCATATTTCGCTATTTCCTTTGGATTAGTGGCATCTGCAACGTTATAGAGAGATATTTTAACTCCTTGATACCATGAAAAGTCGCCATGTTTTGCTGGGATAGTTTCTTTTCCAATTCCTATCACATAGTTTTCGTCGTATAGGTGCAAGTAATCAGAATACCCGGATATCTTAAGTTCACCAAGTATCTCTGGATTGGTTGGATTAGAAAGGTCGATCACGAAGAAAGGGTCAACTTTCCTGAACGTTACAAGGTAGCATGTGTTCCCTATGAAGCGAGCTGAATATATTCTCTCCTTTGGAGCAATGTTCTCTAGGCTGCTAACCACATCCAAATCCATGTTTAAAATGTAAAGATTGTTTCGCCAATTAGAAGGATTCCCAGAAGTTGTCGCAATGCGAAAATAGCCGTTATATTCATCCATAGAAAACTGGTTTAAAACTTTTCCTGGAACTTCACCTTCTGCGGCAAGAAATATGTTATCTCCATCGATATGGATTCGGTTTAAGAAGGTTCTAATAATATTTACTTTGTTTCCATAGCTGCTTTCAGAGTAGTGTATCATTGCTAAGTAAATGTTTTTAAGCGAAACATAGATGCTAGTTTCCCATCCTACTAGTAGAGTTTTGTACGCGGGCCTTTCAAAGTCTTCCTGTACATTTAAAGCTACAATTGTTATGAATCTATAATAATATTCAGCTATATTAGAGTAATAAATTTCAGTAGCCCATATCTTTCGCCATTTCTCACCTAAATAAACTCTCGGGAGAAGAACTTCATTTTCCTTCACTACGGCTGGCTTTCCTGCCACCACATAGACATAGTTACCTATCATCCTTGAAGCAAGGTAATAACCATCAACGCCGATTTTTCTACAAAATATAGGGTTTTTCCGTTCTGATATATCATAGACTGAAATAAAAGTTGTCGTAGTTTCACTGTACGAACCGTTTTGATAAAACACCACAAGTCTTTCTCCATTAATGAATAGTTCCTTTGGTGTTCCGTTGACATATATCTTCGATTTTATTGCTAGTTTTTCGGGAGGATAAGCCTTTATGATTATAACATAATGCTTCGAGATTAGGTATATGTACTCACCGTCGGTTTTAACTATGTCTGCTTCATCTACGCCATCTACTTGAATGTTAGTTTTGGAATATTCATTTAGCGATCTAGACTCCATGGTTTTTGTTAATCCTAAATCGCCAGAACTCGCAAATTCTATTGGATGATCATCCAATGTATATTTATGAGCCTTTAAACTCAGAAACTCCTTGAGTTCCCAATAAGACCTGAATCTATGAAGCTTTGCTGCGCAATAATCTACGTCTAAGTTTAACGTTAAGACAGAAAACACGATAATCAGAGACATAAACACCACAAATTCTTTGGTTTTCATTTCAATTTCTCCCAGAATAGAGAGGGGAGAAGCTTGTCTTAATGCTATGTTTTAGAACATTATTGTACTAAAAATAGTACAGGGGGTCGCCCATCCTTCGATAGGTACGGTGAGGCCATTTACGTCGGATTACAATGTAAGCAGTTATTGCGATGAAGAAGCTTATGGCTAAAGCTTCAATATCGGAAATTTGTTCTTTTTGTTTTTCTGTGTTGTAAATGTCGTAATCGGAGGAGAAAGTATATGTGTAAGCTTCCTCCGGAACTCTAATTTGGGCAAACGTAACCCATGGCAAAAGCGTTAACGCTAACCCTAGAATTATAGCTGCCACAGAGTAAACCATGGTTTTTCTCAACGCTTATGTCTCCAATAAACATAATGAAAACCTAAGTTTTTAAGTCTACATTTTAGAACAGTCTGTTCAATTTTCAAAACGGCTTCGCCCTCCATAGTCTAACAGTTTCAAACCAAAAAATGATCACCGCGATAAATCCAAATGCCAACGCGTAAAGACTTGGAACAATTTCGCCTAACAGCCATAAAGTCAAATAAGACGTTAACATTGTGGAAAACAAAATAGAGTAAAATAAGTATCGTGGAACTAGAAAATGTCCCATGCGTGTGAAGAACCTTAGAATTCCAACCTTAACCTCCTCTTCTAACACGTATTCTCCTGTACCTTTTTTCCGAACGAGACCCAAATCTAACAGCTTTTCTAAATGGTGAACCGCAACACTAGGGCTTGAGAATCCTAAAGCACGCTGGACCTGGCGAATACCAACTGTGTGAGTTGGCTGTTGTAATAAATACCAATAGACGCGGAGAGTTTTTCCTTTTAACATTGATTCCATAACGGTTAAATCTGGAGAGTTAGAAGTCTTCGCCACAACTATCGCCAAATACTAAAGAAATCAAGTCGTTATAAAAGCCTTAATCATGATTGCCGTCCGAGTAACTCTGAGATTTCATCTCGCTAAGGATCAAGCTAATGCCTTCTCATCATCCGGCAAGAATAAAATTCGCAAAGCGCGAAATAAAAACGTTAATATTAATTTTACAAGTGGTTAATTTTCTCCGTCATGTGGCAGAGCATTTTCGAGAAGAAGTGTTGAGGTTTTTCCTTGGCTACTATATAGGTTCCTCCAGCCTTTAAGATGTCACAGAAGCATGGAACTATTTCGAAGATTGGCAAAGTATGGGTGTTTCCCAACCTTTCTGAAAGTTCTTCCTTTCCCCTTTTTGAGCTTATATCCATTAAAACTTTGTTCAGAATTATGTATGTTTTCTTCTCGAATAAATCATATAGTTCGCACAACATTCTTTTGGTTCCTTGCACGTCGGATGCGTCTATTGTTGAAATCACGAAAACAAGATCAGCGCTTACTATGGCGTTTATTGATGAATATTGTAGTCCAGGGCTGGTGTCAAAGATTAGATAATCCATCCCCATCTCATCGAGGACAGAGTTTCGAAGAGATAGAAGCCTTCCTAAGGCACGCATTTCCCACTTTCTATCTTTAGCTGACATGTCCCGTATGGCTTCAGTAGAAGGATTTGCCAAGCCCACTAGAAGTTTTCCTTTTCCACCGGAGATCTCGGATAAATCAACTAAGGCTTTTTGAATAGTACAAGTTCCGTTTAAATAATCATTCAACCAGCACTCAACGTTGTTAACTTTAAAGATAGCGTGAAGGCTTGGCGCTCTGAAATCCATGTCAAGTAGGCACGCTTTTTTTCCTTTCAAAGCAAAGGTTGTAGCAAGATTTACCGAAAAAAGGGTTTTTCCGGTGCCGCCCTTGTAGGAGTGGATGGCTATTATTTTTCCCATAAGGCTTTTTCACTCCTTGTTTTCCTTGTCCACGTAGAAATAGGCTTTTCTTCCTTGTCTTTCCTTTTTGAGGTAGCCCATTAAAACGAGTTGGTTTAGGTAGGCGCTTTCCACTGCTCTCGCTCGTTTGGTTTGTTGTGCCACTTCTTCAGCTGTTGCTCTCCCGAGTCTACAAACGGTTATAGCGGTTTTTCGCAGATGGTCAGGCATGGAAAGTAGGGTCATTACGTCAAGTGGGGCTGTTATGTCGGCAAAGTTTTCAGTGTCGGTTTTTCCGTGTTTTTGAAGTTCTATCATTACTTCCATTTTTTGGTTTAGCTTTTCTAGGCTTTCCTTTATTTTTTCGAGGATTAGGAGGGATTTTTTGGTGGAGAAGTCCCGTTTCTTCAAGTGGTTTCCCTTTTTGAGGGTTGCTTCTGTAAATTAAGGCTGTATCCTATTTATTAAGTCTTACGACATATATGTAAATATTACCAAGAAAAACTCAAAAACAGTAACTGTACATAACCCTCAACAAAATCTAAACTAAGAAACGATGTCAAATAAAACAATAAAAACTAGGATAATGGGAAAAAGAAAAACAGGCAACCTAGTATGGGATGGGCATTCGATTCCTGGATTCCTCAACGATGGGAAGAACCTGTTTGAGTTCTCTAAAGTACTTAAGAACAGTAATGCCTCTTTGGGTAATAGCGTACACCACTCTCTTCTTGCCAACGGTTCGTTCCTCGACCAAATTATGTTCCATCAAGAACTGCAGATACTCCTTGAGCACGCTACAGTTTACATTAGCTTTGTACATTATATGCGTAAGTTTAAGCGGCCCTCGCTGTGCAAGTACCTTCAATATGTCGATATACATTTCAAGCTTTGACCTTCGCATAGGTATGCCTCTCGCCATATTTTCGGGGATTTTTATATAAAGCTTTTATGGATTTCTGCTATGTCTTCAATTTGCATATTTTCGGTCTTTTTCTGTTTTTGCTGAAGAATTTTTAACACTTTTATTCTATTTTCGAACGCTGTAACTAAATCGTCTATCAATATTTCTTGCAATTCTGGCGAAAGAACCTGCACTTCTCTTTCAAGCGCGGTCATCATCTTCTGTTGAAGCTTAATTCTCTTTTCCTGAGTGAAAGGTTTTTCCATTTTACTATTGCTCCCCGAGTTTATGCATCCATAATGCGATAGCTATTTAACTAACTTATGAATCCGAAATATGGATTCAGAATCCATTTTCCAAGTTTAGAGTTCACTTTTACTTTTTTAGTTAAAACTATGATTGAAAAGTTAGTGGATCCTTATAGAATTAAACTTTTTAACGTTTAACTCCTGTTACAATCACAACTTTTCTTCCTTCTATGTTTTTTGCTTCTTTGGATACGTACATCGCAAGCCAAACCGCTGGGTCATATTCTGGAAAAATCGAAGAAAGTTCTAGTACTTCTCTCAATTTTATTGTTGATTCTGTTTTAACAAACGGAAACTGGAGAAATTCTCGTTCCATACTAGTTTCTTCTTCGCCATAGGTATAAATGGAATTGAAGATTTGCTTATATTTCTCTTTTACAGAAGCTGTTAATTTTGTAAAAGGGTGGTCTGGTAAGGTACATGAAACTACTTTGGGCAAGTTTTTAATCATAGATCTTTCCAACATCTCCTTGAAGCCTTGGGCTATTCCTCGAGCTAATGTATGGTTTCCTGAAGGAACGAAAATGTAGTCCGGATTTAGGTTTTTAAGTTCATAACTTATTTCCACGTCTCCTCGCCACCTTTCTACGCGTCTAGGAGAAATATCTATCCATCCATGACTTCTAGCGATTTCTTCGGCTATTTTGTAGGTTTCAGAATAATATCTGCCGTTAACCACAACTTTTGCGCCATATCTTTTTATCTTCTCTATTTTTGGCTTTGGAGTTATTTCGGGGACTATTACGGTTGCTTTTTCTTGCATCCAGTAGGCGAGTGAGATCCCTGCGTTTCCAGAGGAGGCAATTATAAAATGTTTTTTCTTTCCGAAAAGCTTTATTATTTTAAGTGTTTCCCTGTCCTTATGGCTTCCTGACGGGTTTCTACATTCTAGTTTTAAGAAACAGCCTAACTGTTCATTGTAAATGATTGGTGTGTTTCCAACTTTATCTTCTTTTTCCACGTTTAGTTTTAATGCGGGGAATATAAATTAGCTTTCTGGATTAAATCTTTGGGGGCTTATATATTATTGGTTGTTTTTTGATGTATCTATAGCCACATGAGCATTGGAATCCTATGAACATGTTTTTATGTTTTATTCTACGCATTTTATTGCCACCGCAGCCACTTCTTCTTTGATGGATTTTCCATAAGATTTTTGCTTCTTTCAACGTTAATGGAGCATATTGTTTGGCCGATGTAAAATACCATGCGCCGTATATAACTAAACATGTCCACAACGTGGTTACAATTATTTTAAGCATGAGTAGCACCTGTATTTGTGTTGAACACTTGTATAAGGTATATCCTGTGGTACGTGTATATGAAATATTGCTTTTCACGATATAAATTTTCCCTCAGAAAATGAACATCAAACGTGTAGATATCTAGCTATTTAGGCTTCCAAGAACCACGCAAATATTCTTCATGTACCAAGCTGTACAGTTGCCTCAGCCGAACACTTATACCATTCCAATCATACTCTCTCATAACTTTCTGGAAAGCGTTTTCCTTTAAAGTCTCTGCATGAGCCGGGTCTAACAAAATTCGTGTAATTCCCCACGCTAAAGAGTCGGAATTGTTTACGTAAACCTTAACGCCTGAATGGTCATGTTCTACGATTTCGGATAGTCCACCTGTATCTGAAACCACAAGTGGAGCTTTTGAAGCCATAGCTTCAAGCGCTGTTATCCCAAAAGGTTCGTAAAGCGAAGGTACAACGCATACATCAGCGCAGTTATACAACCTTTTCAGCGTCCAATCGTCAACAAATCCTGTGAAAAGAACCTTGTGAGTTAGCCCCATTTCATGAACTCTCTTTAGGAGAGGATTACGCATGTAGCCATCGCCGACTATCACGAATTTAGCATTGACTTTTGATAGAACTTTAGGGATGGCTTCAACTAACACTTGAGCTCCTTTTTCGTATACAAGTCGACCGACGAAGAGAACTAGTTTTTCTTCAGGCAAAGCATATCGGCGTCTAAACTCCTCCTTGTTAAAGCTTATTTGGAAGTCTGCTATGTTTACGCCGTTTGGAATCATTACAAGCTTGTCGCTTGGCACACCGAAAACCCAGGCTACATGAGAAATCATGTAGTTGCTACAACAAACAACCTTCCAAGCTTCATAGGTTAGCCACCTTTCGGTTTCGTGAATCATTCTTTCATAGTCAGTGTGAATTCCATTTCTTCGCCCAAATTCAGTTGAATGAATAGTTGCTATAAGTGGGATTCGGAAAATATGCTTCAACCCTATGGTGGCGCTGGCCACAAGCCAGTCATGGGCATGCAGAATATCGACTTCACCGTTTAAACTACGTATAAGAGCTGCTGCTTCTTTCCGCATATTCATATTCATTAGGTAAATCCAAGTAGCAAAATCCGGCGCTGGATTTTTATAGGAATCAATTCGTAGAACATGCACGCCGTCTACAATTTCCCGGGATGGTGCTCCTGGAAAGTCGCATGTTACAACATATACATCTACGGAGTTTTTAGCTAAACTTTTCGAGAGATAATAAACGTGAGGAGATATCCCGCCTACCACTCGGGGAGGGTATTCCCAAGAAAACATCACTACCCTTAACGTACGACCCATCAAATATACCCGCCTACATCTTTAGTAGCTTCATTGTAAATCTGCAGAATTCTACCTATCCATTCTTGTGATTTTGGTTGAATAACAACTATTTTTTCCGTCGGTACATTATAAAAGCGGATTATCTCGTTTTTCATCCATTCAGACTTTACAATGATTCTACAGCTTTCGAAAGTGCCTAACCATTCAATGCTTTTTATAGATAGATTAAATGGAGAGTTGGCGCCGTGAGAACGATGTTCTTCAATACTTTCTACGGAGTAAATGAAGGGTATATTGAAGGCTTTTTTGATGGTTACAGCTGCGGGTATGAAATGCCAATCTTGCACGTCTATAAGACTAATTTGCCTCTTTGAGTTATAATAGACTTCAGCCGCTATACGCTCAACTTCCTGGTTTAACGTTAAGACCCATGTGAGTACGCCTATATGTGTTCTAACAGGGTTTGAAACTCGACATGTTATTATGTTGTTGGCTTCCCTACGGCATCCAGTCAGGTAATCATGGAAAGTAACAACATAAACTCCTATTTTCCTTTTCACTAACTCCTTAGCTAGGTTATTCACATAATGAACCAGTTTACCAACAATTCGGGGAGGATATTCCCACGAGAAGATTAGAACGCGCAAGATGTTTCACTACGTGAAAATAGAGCAGACTTTTATTATGCCTGTTCCTGTAAGATAATAGCGTTTCTTTCCCTCATCGTCAATGAAGCTTTTGGTATAACCCTGAGCCTCATAGTTATTAAGTATGTTTTCTACATCTTCCACATTCAATTGAAATACTTGTGCCAACTCCTCGCTTCTCCTAGCCAACTCCGGAGCTGTAGCACATAAATTGTGAAGCGTCTGCAAGAGTTTTTCTGGAAGCGGAACATCTTCTCTCAAGCCTAATCACCATGTCAGTCTGACGTTTAGCTATTCCCTCTTTATCGTTATAAAAATTTGTTTGCTATCACTAAAATTAGATCTGATATGCTTTAAATTATGCTAAAATACGGCTATCAGATTTAGAGTATGTAATTTAATTTTGAATTCCGATTTAGAATTCATAATTTATTTATCATATCAGTGGCACTTTTAAACCGCTAAAAAGGTGGAAGAAAATGTCAATTGAGCGAATCGAAATCGAAAGCAAGTCAGAATTGGAAAAGATAATTATGGATAGTCTTGGACATGTAGAGAAGGGATTAACTGTAATCTGCAACAACGTACCTATAAATGACAAAACCACACTAGATATTCTGTGTCACGACGAAAAAGGGCAACTTGTTATAATGCAAGTAGCTGTTAACGAGGACGATGACATACTTCTTCACGGTCTTCAAAGCTTAAACTACGTGGAAAAGTTCAAATCTATGTTAAAAATGACTTATGCAAAACACAAAATCGATGACAAAGAACCACCAAGGCTCATACTTATAGCTCCAAGCTTCTCCGAAACAGTTCATAACGCTGTAAAAAACATGCAAGGAATGCGCATTGACCTGTACGAGTGGGAGTACCTCAAAATAGGAGATCAAAAAGGTCTCCGTATTCAACCCATTTTTACAACACCTAAGCCTTGGAAAAAGAAAACTGGACCAGCAGAAAAACCTAAGCCTGTTGAAAAACCTGCGAAAAAAACAGAACCCAAAAAGAAGTTTCCATCGCTGCCCGAGCCTGAACCTTTAAAACCTCCTCCAGAACCAAAACCGGAGCATAAACCAGAGCCTTCAAAAAAGGAGGAACCATGGACTCCGTCCCCGCCAAAGCCACCAATGAAGCCTGAAGAAGAGAAAAAACCTGAAGAAAAAACAAAGGAACCTCCAAAGAAAGAGTCCAAGAAAAAACTGAAGCTGTTCTAACAAGAAAATTCTTTCTATTTATTCTAAATTAAATTTTTGGAGATAAGTTAATTGAGAATAGGTTTCTTTGTTTGGGAATATCCTCCGGCTTTAGTAGGGGGATTAGGCACTTACGCCGAGTATATTACTCGTGAATTTATTGCTCTTGGTCATGATGTTACTGTTTTCACGCTTAACCCAGGGAACCTTAAAACTCGAGAAGTCATTAAAGGTGTTGAAATTCATAGGCCTTTGATTGCAAATGCCAGCAATATTTTTCCTATGTTTGTCATAGATGACCTCAAGCGATGGGGCACTAACATTCGAATGTTTAACGATATATTCATATACAACATTCTGAGCGCGACTAAATTCATTAATGGAATATTACGCAAAGAGAGATGTTATTTCGACATAGTTTGTGTTCATGATTGGCTCAGCAGCATCGCAGGAATAATAACCAAAAATGAAACAGAGATCCCTGTAATTTTCCATGTGCATAGCACTGAATGGGGAAGAAGCGGTGGAAGCGGTTCTGAAATAGTATCTCATCTCGAGTGGGCGATGGGTCAAGCTGCAGACTGGATAATAACTGTAAGTCATGCCATGAGGGATGATTTGATAAGACATGGATGGACAAAAACAAAGATAAGCGTGGTATGGAACGGAGTTGATCCAGAAAAATACAACCCAGAAAGATGTAACCCTGAAGAGGTACAGAAAATACGTGAAAAATACGGAGTGTGCCCAGATGAACAAATGGTTTTATTTTTGGGTAGACTGACATGGGTCAAAGGCGTGAGAAACTTGGTTCAAGCGATGCCGCTGATTTTGAAGGAATATCCAAAAACTAAGCTTGTGATCCTCGGGAAGGGTGAAGAACAGCATGACATTGTAGAAACCGCTTCTAGGCTTGGCGTGGAAAACAATGTTCGATGCTGTTTCGAATTTGTTCCTGAAAAAGAACGTATTCTCCATTATGCAGCTTCTGACTTATGCGTATTCCCATCAACCTACGAGCCCTTTGGCATTGTAAGCCTGGAAGCAATGTCTATGGCAAAACCAATAGTAGTAGGTGCAAGCGGTGTAGTTGGCTTCAAAGAACAAGTAATATCGTCTGGGCATGAGCAAACTGGAGTGCACGTTAATGGTAACAACCCCGAAGACATCGCTTGGGGGATTAAACTTGTCTTAAGTGACAGGGAAAGAGCTAAAAAATGGGGTGAAAATGGAAGACGAAGAGTGTTACAGTATTTCACTTGGCGTAAAGCAGCGGAACAAACGTTACAGATTTATCAAAATCTACAAAAAGACAAAAACATTGATACTTGTTTAAAAGGTAATCTGACGGAAAGCTTTGTTCGTATATAAAAAGAGAAAAGGGAAAAGTTAGGTTTTTCTTTCTGCTGCCTTTTCTAGGGCAACTACACCTGGCAACTGTTTGCCCATTAGGAATTCTATTAAGGCGCCCCCAGCTGTACTGACATATCCCATCTTGTCAGCTAATCCCATTCCTTCCAAAGCAGCTATTGTGTGTCCCCCACCAACAAGTGAGAAAGCATTGGAAGAAGCTATTTCCTCAAAGACTCTTTTTGTTCCAAAACGAAATTCCTCATTTTCAAAAACGCCAAGAGGCCCACTTATCACTATGGATTTTGCTTTTCTAATGATTTCGCTGTATTTCTTGACAGTTTCTGTTCCTATGTCGTAGATCGGATAGTCTGTTGGGAGTTCCTTTACAGATATCTCCCTTCTTTTCCCATCTACTTCAATAGCTAAGTCCACGGGTGTTTTAATTTCCTCAAGGTATTTCTGCATTAACTCTTTTATTCCCGGAACTAGTCCCATAAGTTCCTTCTTTTTCAGGAATTCCATGTTAGATTTGCCCAGGTCATAGCCTTTTGCTACCAAGAAGACGTGACCTACTACCCCCCCTGTTAATACGTAGTCGGCTATGTTATTGTCTAGCACATAGCGAGATATCTCAAGAGAATCATCGGCTTTAGCTCCGCCAAGTATGAACACACATGGTTTTTCTGGGTTCTCTAAAACTCGGTTCAGGGCTTTAAGCTCACGTTCCATGATCCTTCCAGCAGCACTTGGCAGTATTGCTGTGAATCCTACTATAGATACGTGGGCTCGATGGGCTGCTGCAAAGGCATCGTTCACGAAGAGATCTGCTAAAGGAGCTAATCTCTGAACGAATTCAGTTTTAGCATGATCCTCTGGTGAACCTTTCTTGCGTTCGTCAGCAAAAGTTCTAACATTTTCTAAGACTAATATTTCGCCGCTTTGAAGCTGTTTAATGGCATTTTGAGCTTTTTCTCCGAAAACATCATCCACATATCTCACTGGTTTACCTAAAATTTTGCCAAGGATTTCAGCATGCTCTCTTAATGGCGTAAAATCAGGCTCACCTGGCCTTCCTTGATGTGCTAGAACAACGACCTTGGCACCTTTCTCTGCAAGTTCTTTTATGGTTGTTGTTCCATGTGCTTTAATACGTGTATCATCGAGAACCTTTTTTGTTTCTGGATCTATTGGCGAGTTGAAGTCAACTCTGACAAGTACTACTTTGTCTTTAACGTCTACGTCATCTATAGTTAGTAGTCTAGCCATTTTCACCACATAGTAGAAGTTGCTGGATGTTACCTTGCCATTCTGCAGATCTTCTCTATCATCCGAACCATTTTAACAGAGTAGCCCCATTCATTATCGTACCAAGCAAGCACTTTTACAAGGTTCCCGATCACCATTGTGGAAAGTCCATCTACAATTGCCGAGTATGGATTATGGATGAAGTCAGAAGATACTACAGGTTCCTCTGTGTAATCTAGAACCCCCTTTAATTTTCCTTGAGCTGCCTCTTTAAACGCGGCGTTTACCTCTTCTTTTGTAACTTCTCTCTCAAGGATCGCTGTAAGGTCCACTATGGAAACGGTAGGTGTAGGCACACGTAAGGCAAGCCCGTTCATTCGTCCTTCAAGTTCGGGTAATGTTAAGGTTGCTGCTACCGCTGCTCCGGTGGTTGTTGGAATAATATTAAATGCTGCTGACCTCGCCCGTCGTAAATCTCTATGTTGCATATCAAGAAGCCTTTGATCGTTGGTAACAGAGTGCACCGTGGTCATTAAGCCATATTTTATGCCAAACTTCTCGTTTAGCACCTTAGCCACAGGCGCAACACAGTTTGTTGTGCAGGACGCGAGAGAAACTATATTGTGCCTGTCTGGGTCATATTTATCGTCGTTTACTCCATAGACTACCGTTAAGTCTGCACTGGTAGCTGGCCTCATGGGCGCGGAAACCAGAACCTTCTTCGCTCCGGCTTGTAAATGCTTTGCAGCGTCTTCTCTTTTCCTGAATCTTCCTGTGGATTCTACTGCCAAATAAACACCCATCTCTCCCCAAGGCAATTTTGCCGGGTCTGGCTGTGCTAAGACCTTAAGCTCCTTTAGGATTTCTCCGTCCTTTTTAATGACAATAATGTCCTCTCTGACTTCTACATCGAATGGTAGTGGACCGTGCACAGTATCGTGTTTCAACAGGAACGCTAGGGTTTTAGCATCGGTTAAGTCGTTAATGACGGCAAAATCTATGTCTGTTCCAGTTTCTAAAGCTGCTCTAAACAATAGCCTACCTATTCTTCCAAATCCGTTAATTGCTACTTTTGTTTCCATTTCAAATCACCATTTTGCCCATTCTATTCTAACATTCGAGCTAATTAATTTTATCATGTTTAAAAGAATCAATTTAACTTACTAATTGCCCTTCTGCGATAGCTATATACCGTCTTCATGCTACGGTTGAGGGCGGTGTTAACAACTATCAGTTTACGTCTTTGATGGAATTACGGGCGAAACCTTATTTTCATTCATCAAAAACGGTTTTTCCATTCCCAAAAAAATTTAAGGTAAGATAATTCTTCGTTAACCTCTAAAACAGGGAGAGAGTCCTAAATTGATATACGTGAAACTCCCTCGAGAAAACTTCACGGCTTTCTTTGAAAGTCTAAAAAACTACGGAAAAGTCTATGGACCTGTAAAAATCAGTGAATCCTACGGGTTTAAGGAAGTTTCAAATGTTGCCCAACTAAGCCTGGAATATCCACGGACAATGATTCCACCCAAAAAGTTCTTCGTTAAACCCAAAGAAAGGATTTTTGAATTTGACGAAGAAAAAATGGAATACCGGGAAACAGTTGAAAACACACAAATAGTGATTTTCGGAATTCACCCATGTGACATCAATGCCATAAAACTCATCGACAGGGTTTACATAAACGAAATGCCTGACAAATACTATCAGAAACGAAGGGAAAACGCCTTGCTTATAGGCGTTAGTTGTCATCCTGACGAATATTGCTTCTGCAAGTCAACTGGAACAAGTTATGCAACGGACGGATTTGATCTTTTCCTCCACGAAATCAATGACGGCTATCTAGTACGTGTAGCAACTGAAAAAGGCCACAAAGTGATAACTCAAAACAAGCATCTAATTCGCGAAGTAGAGGCTAGAGACATGGAGGATTTCAAGGAAAACGAACGGAAACGGCTAACCGAATTTAAACTTGAACTCAACATTTCAGGACTTCAAGACATGCTGGAACTTTCCCATGACCGTGCTATTTGGAGAGAATATGCAGACAAATGTTTTGGATGCGGCACATGCAACCTTGTGTGCCCAACCTGTCGATGTTACGATGTGGTTGACTACGTAAACCTCGACCTAAAAACCGGAGAAAGAAAACGAAAGTGGGACTCATGCATGCTAAGAAAACATGGATTAGTGGCCGGAGGCCTAAACTTTAGACCCACCCGCGTAGAAAGGCTACGAAATCGCTTCAACTGCAAAGGAAGTCTACGCGAGGACATGATGAATTGTGTTGGATGTGGAAGATGTACCGTCTATTGTCCCGCCGACATCCGCTATGTTGAAGTTTTGCAGAAAGTTAGAGGTGAAATAAAATGATGAGACTGGAAAATGTTCTCTCTCCAACTCCAGCAAAAATAATCAAAACAGAAAAAATGACAGACATCGAACGTCTAATAAACCTTGAATTTCTGGACAAAAATTTCGCCAAAGAATTCATCTACAAACCCGGACAATTCGTCGAAGTAAGCGTCATGGGAGTCGGTGAAGCCCCAATATCGATATGCGCAGCAAGAACCAACCCAGACATACTCCAACTATGTGTAAGAAAGGTTGGACGAGTCACAAACGCCATCCACAATCGTAAAGAAGGCGACCTGCTTTGGATTAGAGGACCATATGGAAATGGATTTCCAATGGAAACAATGGAAGGAAGCCATCTGCTTTTAGTTGGCGGAGGGTTAGGAATAGCCCCCCTACGAGGGGTTCTCCAATATGCACTTCAAAACCGGGAGAAATATGGCGAAATAACAGTTTTCTACGGAATCAGATGTTACAACATGATGCTATTTAAAGATGAATTTCTCCACTTATTCAGGGAAGGGGATAAGCAAAACGTAAAATTCTATCTGTCCTATGAAGCTCCTGACGATAAAGAATGCTATGAGCTAGCATGCGAACGAAGCGACAGATGCACCCAAGGAGTAGTAACTAAACTCTTCGAAAAAACTGAAGTTTCCCCAAAAAACACTTATGCCATAATATGCGGCCCACCAATCATGTACAAATTCGTAGTAAGAGAGCTTATAAAACGCGAGTTTCGTCCGGAGCAAATTTACATGACGCTAGAAAGAAGAATGAAATGTGGGATAGGCAAATGCGGACACTGTATTCTTGGTAATGGAACATCAATAAAATATGTATGCAAAGATGGGCCAGTTTTCACCTACCTCGACGCATTGAACGCTAAAGGAATGATCTAAGGAGGAAACAAGATGGAAAAACCAAGAATTGGAATTTTCAGTCTAACCGGATGCGGTGGAGACCAACTTATGATACTAAACCTCGAGGACGAGCTTTTAGATCTACTAAGCCATTTCGACATAAAGTCCTTCCAAGAAGCAAGCAGCTACGAGGAGACGACAGAGTTGGACATAGCCTTTGTTGAAGGCTCAGTTAGCACCAAAACTGACCTGGAACGTCTGAAGGAAATTCGAAACCGTTGCAAACTCCTTATAGCTTTAGGGGACTGCGCCATAGATGGATGCGTCCAAGCCATGCGTAACCAACAAATGACTATAGCTGAGAAAATGCGTAAAGTCTACGGAGTAGAAGAAGATTACTACGACGTATTGGAACCCAAAGGACTAGCCGCCCATGTCAAAGTAGATATAAAAATACCTGGTTGTCCAATTGAGAAGACTGAAGTATTACACGCCATAATTTCGCTTCTACATGGTGATATGCCTGAAGCCATAGATTATCCTGTATGCGTCGAATGTAAACTAAACGAGTATCCATGTGTAATCATAGAAAAGGATATGCCATGTTTAGGGCCAATAACAACAGCGGGATGTGATGCTCGATGCCCCGGCTTGGGACTGGACTGCATAGGTTGTCGGGGACCAATAAAAGACGAAGCTAACGCTGCAGAAGAGCTGAACTTGCTATCAGAAAAAGGCTTTGACTTTGAGTACATAGCCAACCGCTTGAGATTTTTTGGAGGAAACTTTGAAGAAATTGTAAAACTCACTGGTTCGTTAAAAAAGAAGATTGGGGAAGGGGGACAAGCAGATGAGTAGAAAAATTGAAGTTAAACACCTAACACGAGTGGAAGGACATGGACGAATCGAGGTAACAATTGAAGGAAACACCGTTAAGGATGTGAAAATGAATATTTTCGAAGGCCCAAGGTTTTTCGAGGCTTTTATTGAAACCGTGAAGTATGATAAAGTTCCAGATATAATGCGCCGAATATGCGCCATATGCACGGCTTCGCATAGCCTAGCGTCGATTAGAGCCATCGAAAAAGCGTTTGATGTCAAAGTAACCCCTCAAACCGAGCTTCTCCGCGACCTGTTAATACATGGCGAAATGGTTGAAAGTCATGCTTTACATGTGTTCGCTTTGGCTTTACCTGACTTTTTGGGCTATCCCGACGTAATCCGCATGACTGAAAAATATCCGAACGAAGTCAAAGCAGCTCTACAGCTTAAAAAGGCTGGAAACATGGTTCACAATATTGTGAGTGGAAGAGAAGTTCATGGAATGAACGAACGGGTTGGTGGATTCTCAAAAATTCCAGCTGAAGAAGAACTATTGAAACTTAAGGAAGTCATGCAAAAAGTTAAGCCGACAGCTGAACTTGCCGTTAAACTTTTCTCATCTTTCCAAATACCGAAATTCGCCGAGTCAGAAAACACTCTAATGGCGCTTGACCCAGGAGAAAAATTTGGATTTCTAGGCGACTATGTTCTCATATCCACTGGCGAAAAATTCCCAATAGAACGCTATAAGGAACTCACAAACGAAAAAACAGTTAAACATTCTCATGCTAAGTTCTCCTCTTACAAAGGTCGTCCCTTCATGGTAGGCGCCCTGCCACGAATACTGCTAAACAAAGACAAGCTTTCAGGAACAGCTCGCGAATTGTTCAATCAACACAAGGATATGTTAACCCATAGGAATTCCTTAACAAACAACCTTGCACAAGCAATCGAGCTTGTTCATTCAGTTGAACGATGTATCGAAGATATAGATGTACTCTTAACAACGGGGCTTCGTAACGAGGGATTAGTTGAGATAACTCCAAAAGCAGGACAGGGAATAGGCGCCGTTGAAGCTCCACGAGGCATATTATACCATGACTATATTTTCGATGAGAAAGGCTGCATAACAAAAGCTAATGTAATCACTCCTACAGCGCAGAATGTTGCCAACATAGAAAAGGACTTTCAAGTAGCCATTCCAAGACTAATAAACCAACCAGAAGAAAAGATTAGACATGGACTTGAAATAATAGCTAGAGCTTACGACCCATGCATATCCTGCTCTGTCCATGTAGCGATAATCAAAAACGCATAACTCCCTTCTTTTCTTTTAAATTTTAAAAAGAATGGAGAGCTGGGGTTTAGCCCTCCTTAATTAGGGATTTATGCCATTCAGCTGATTGCTCTGTGTTCATCAGATTTTTAAGTTCAGCGTCTAAGTTGCTGGGTGTTATCACAAGAAGCCAACCTTTCCCATAAGGATCTTCATTAAGGATTTCTGGTTTCGATTGAACTTCTTCGTTAACCTCAACTATGGTTCCACTTAACGGCGCCACCAAGTCCGAAACCGCCTTCACAGATTCAACTGTACCGTACGGCTCGTTCTGCGCAATCGCTGTGCCAGTCTCTGGCAACTCCACATAGACTATTTCCCGTAATTGTTTCTGTGCATAATCAGTTATTCCCACACGAACCTTGTCGCCTTCAACTTTCACCCATTCATAGTCCTTGCTATAATACAAGCCTTCAGGAACATCGTATCCATCAACTTTAACCAAGTCTTTTCCACCTCTCGCTGATGGAGAATATTAAAAAGGATTCTGTTTAAAAATTCTACCCTTACAAACAGTTATTTTCACGACTTTTGAGCATATTTTTCTCTAATCTGTTTAGCCTTCTCAACGTAAGAACGTAAACGTCTAGCTTCAAGTAGTTCTTCAGGTAAGGTTTCAGGCGCGTTAAATAAGGGCCAAACAGCCAAGAAAAGAAAGAAACTGGCAAAAGAGAAAGCGGCGGAAACTGGAATAGTTAGAATATAGGGGGCAACTAGTTTTCGAATAAAAACAATAAGGAAATAAGGAAGACTTCCGATAGCGTAGTATCCTTCTTTCATCCAATTAGGCGATAAGTCCCCCCAAATAGTGAAAACAAAAGTCACAACAAATATTCCAATGGCAAATCCATTTATTGTAGCATAAACATACCACGAAAAAACACTCCATGAAGCAACTCCAATTAAAGCATAAGCAATGCCTAGGGTAATGAAACCGTAAACAAGTATCTGCCGCCTACCATAATAGTCAATTAAAAATCCCGTAATAATGATGGTAAATGCAGTAATACTTGTTTCAATAAAAAGCAATTGAGTGATAAAATTCTTTCCAAAGTTTTTTATAACAAAATTTTCGAGAATTGCTCCTTCAAATGCATCTATGAAACAGAACATAATCCAGGGAATAAAATAAAATATGAAGCGCTTGTCACCAATGATTGATTTCAAACCGACTTTATCCCCTCGAATGGAAGTCGTTTCCAAATTCAGTGTTAAAAATAACACCAAACTTGAGAATGCCCAAAATAACGATAAGAGCATGAAATGTTGAGTGCTAAATATCTTACTTATAATAGCGATGACTACAAACATAAAACTTGTAAAAAAGAAAATTACTGCGCCATAGCGCCCTCGATTTTCAATAGAGGTGTTCTCTCCAAAATGGGCTAAACCAAAAGGAATACCTATTCCAAAAGATGCTCCAGCAAAAAACAAATAGAAAATACTATTCATAATATTCTCGGCTCCAAAAAGGAGTAAATAAATGGAACTTGCTATCGCTAGAACAGGCCACGCTTTGATGCCAAGTTTTCTATTAAAACTTTTGAATGTAAATGCACTCACTATGGTGAAGAAAACAGTGGATAAATAATAAACTCCATAAAAAAGAACCGCATCATATTCCAAACTAGTTCTTGTCTCTAAAATTTTGGCAATTGTTGAGAGAGCAAATTGCCGCCAACAAAACAAGGTGAACAGAACTATAAAAAGACGCATTCTATTACTCCAAAGAGCTATCTTACTCATCCTAAAACATCCTCTCATATCTATTAATGGCAAAGCTTATAAAGTATTTATGTTGAACATATATACGACAGAAGGGGAGAAAGGATGAAGAAAAAGAAAAGACCTACTCGAAATCTATCTTGGTGGGGATAACCCCCTTTCTATTGTTTTTTATTATTAAACTGGGAGATTAACTATTTTAGATCTTAATAATATTATATAAGAAAATTCAAGCAAGAAGTCCTTCTCAATTGAAGGAAGACCATGACGAGGAAAGGTGAGAATATAAGAAATATCAACTAATTAATGATTGAAAATGCGTCAAGTATTCTTCCTAGAATTTCCCTAGTTCTGAAATCTTTAATATACATATATGCTTCATCACGTAATTTGCTTATCAATCTTTGTGCTTGCTTTATTCCCTTATTTATCTCTTCATTAAAATTCCTAAACAATTCTTCAGTAGAGAGCTTAGAAGAAATTTCTTGTTTTTTCAAAGCATAAACCAATGGAAGAGGTAAATGTTCCTTCTTCATTCTATGCTTGAGTTCCTGTTTATCTAATAAATCAGCAATATCGTCGCGTATTATGATTATCATCCCTAGAAGGCGTCCATATTTAGCTAGGTTTTCCTCCTCGACTTGTGTGGCGTTCCCAAGGATAGCGCCTATCCTTGCATGTGCTTCAACATCTGCTGCCTTCTTCTGTATTATCCGCAAATGCTTTGAGAGCTTCATTTCCCATTTTTTACGAAGTTCAAGTTCCAAAGCCTCAGCATCGCCCAATTCATAAAATAGCCTTTTAACTATTTCGATTATCCTCTTTGCCTTTGTCTTCTCGGTTTTAGCACAAGCGTTCTGTAACAGTGCAAAACCTTTAAAGATTAATGCATCTCCAACCAAAAGGGCAATGTCCTTTCCGTATTTTCCATAAACCGTAACTCTACCGTGTTTCCTCTTTGAACCATCAATAATATCGTCGTGAATATCTATTCCACCACTTAAAATGCTAAGTGAAATCGCAAAGGGGCTTGTTACTGTGGGGTTACCGCCGATGGTTTCGCAGCAAACTGAGAGGAGTGTTGGCCTAGCCAAATCTTGCCAGTAATCTGTAATGAAATACTGCATTGCTTCTCTAACTTCATTAGACTCTATTTCTTTAACCTCTTCTAAAACAGTTTTTCTCAGTTTCTCCAAAGTTTTTATGCCACGAACCTCAAAAAAATTCAACAATTCTTTAGCTAGTTTAGTGTTTAAACCTTTTGGAGAAGGAACTTTTTCCATTTTATCTTCCTCGTTGAAACATTTCCAGTAGCATTTAGGAACTTAAAATTATTGGAATTGCTCTTTTATTGTTTTTTGATATGTACTTAGAAGTGTTGCTCCCTTCTGGGTTATTTGGTATATTTTTCTTATTCTTCCGCCCTTTGCTTGTTTTCTGCTTTTTATGTATCCTCCTTGTTCCAGAGTGTTTAGAAGTGGATAAAGCGCTCCGTGGCGGAGTTTTACTCCGAACCTTGTTTGTACCTCTTTTTTTATTTTATATCCCCACATTGGCTCTGTTTGTATTAGGCGTAGTATCATTATGTCTGCGAAGTTTCTGAATATGCGTTGTACAATTTGCTGTTTTAGTTGTTTTTCTAAGTTTTTCATGTTCTGTTGTTTCTTTTGTTGCTTTTGCTTATTTAAATTATCCAGTTTTTGGAATATTTTTGTATGTTTTGTTATGCCTTTTTATGCTTTAGGTAAGCCCGAAGTTTTATATTACGGTTTCACGTATATAGAGACTTGAGATATGTCTCGAAAGAGACATATTGTATACGCGTCCAACAACAAAACTGTTGGACAAAAATACAGAATGGAAGGAAAAATATGAAACGAAATAAGCAGGTTCAAACAAAACTGCTTAAAGGACTATTAGACCTTGTAATATTACAGTTCCTAAAAAACGAGCCTATGCACGGCTACCAGATAATAACAAAAATTCGCAAAAACTTCGGCGTATATTTCGGTCCAAGCACCATATATCCAATGTTGAACCAGCTAGAAAAAGAAGGCTATGTAAAAAGCGAATGGAACTTGGAAAATGAACGCCCCAAAAAAGTTTATCGTTTAACTAGCGAAGGACATAACCTGCTAAACTTCACAGAGGACTCTTTAACCCTAATCTGCCGAAAACTCACCTTAATGGGACTGAACAATAAAGGGCTGGTTTCCAGCAGAATTCCAAAAGAAACACTCTACCCTCATGTGAAAAGGTTAGAAAGAAAAGTCAATCCGTAAACCTGCAATTTCTTCTGTACCCTTTTAATTTAGCTACTTTATATATTATTTTTTATGTTTCTCCAACCCGACAGAGTCGATCTTTTAATTCAAGACTGCGGAATCCTAACCATGAGCCGCCAAGGCTTCATAACCCAAGGTGCAATAACTGTAAAAAATAGACAAATAGCCTATGTAGGTCGAAAAGATTCCTTACCTAAAATCAAAGCAGAAAAGGTAATAGATGCCCGTGGTAAAATTGCCCTGCCTGGGCTAATCAATTGCCACACTCATGTAGCTATGACGTTGTTCCGCGGCTTGGCTGAAGATAAGCCATTGGACAATTGGTTAGAAAAAAGCATATGGCCTTTGGAAGCTAACCTCACATGGGAAGACGTTTACTGGGGAACCTTACTAGGATGTGTGGAGATGATAAAGACCGGAACCACTTGTTTTGCTGATATGTATTTTTATGAGGACGCTGTAGCTAAGGCCGTCGAGGAGACCGGGTTAAGGGCTGTTTTGGCTCAAGGGGTCATCGGAGCCAATGTAGTCTCATTAGGTAAAGAAACCCTGAAACAAAGCTTCTTTTTTGTTAAAAGATTCAATGGAAGCGCTAATGGACGGATAAACGCTTGGTTTGGACCTCACGCAGTTTATAGTTGCAATGTTGAACTTCTAAAAGAGGTTCGTAGATTGGCTTCAGAAAAAAATGTAGGTATTCAAATCCACCTTGCGGAATCATTGGAGCATTCTAAAAAAGTACAAGAAAAGCATGGTATTAGTGAAATCCGTCTTTTAGAAAAAATAGGTTTTTTAGGCTCAGATGTTTTGGCTGCACACTGTGTTTTCTTGTCTGAAGAAGACATGCAATTATTGCGAAAATACAACGTGAAGGTTGCACATAATCCAGTCGCCAACGCGAAGTTCGGTTTAGCCATTTCACCAGTTAAGGAATTACTTGACAGAGGCGTCTGTGTCGGTTTAGGCACGGACGGTCCAGCAAGCAACAATTCCTTAGACCTATTTGAGAGTATGAAGTTCACTGCCTTGTTGCAGAAGCAACATTATGAAGATGCTAGGGTTATGAAGACTTGGGAAGTTGTTGAGGTAGCTACATTAGGCGGGGCCAAGGCTTTAAAATTGAAGAATGTAATTGGCTCACTTGAAGTTGGGAAACGGGCAGATATAATCTTAATAGATTTCGACAAACCTCACTTGAAACCCTTTCACAATGTTTACGCCAACATTGTTTATTCAGCAAAAGGAAGCGATGTTGATACGGTTATCGTTGATGGAAGAATCTTGATGGAGCAAGGTGAATTGAAGACTGTAGATGAAGAAAAAGTTATGCGGGAAGCTGAGAAACGGGCTTTTAACTTAACAACACGATGAAAACTATGTCGGAAAACCTTAATTACTGGATTTCGATTTAATTTA
>Ga0209426_1000896_pt1 | contig 23171 bp, 19 predicted proteins | sample Deesub1362B_J571_FD_187697 | JGI IMG/M metagenome (GOLD analysis project Ga0209426, IMG submission 187697) | Deep oceanic, basalt-hosted subsurface ecosystem from Juan de Fuca Ridge flank, Pacific Ocean, CORK Borehole 1362B_J2.571 (SPAdes)... ...
CACAAAACGGCGATTTCCCCTTCGCTTGGACTAAATCCGAATGTTTTCCCAATTTTGCGCACCACCTCCTCCAACACATCCCGGTAGCGCCGGAAAGGTCCAGCTTCAATCTCCGATTCCAGCCGGCCGTAGAGTTCGAGAACCTCTTCCTCCGTCAGCCGTACTCCATGGCGCTGTAACACGGGTTCAAGTGCTTTCAGGATTCCGGTTTCCCAATCAATGAGAGTCCCGTAACAATCGAAAGAAAGGATACTGATTTTTTCGAATGGAATTTCCCGGCGCATCCTCCCTCCGGTTTTTCTTCCCTTACGTTTTCCAGCGACTGCGCTATCAGGCCTTCTGTTTCACGGGAAAGGCGGTTGTTCTTCTTCATCCTCCTCGCCCGAATTTTCAACCGAAAGCATGCTGCTCAGCAGATCGCTAAAGGTGGCCCCGTTTTCAACAAGATGTTTCCCAAGAACGGAGAATTCAGCCAGACCGTGCAGCAAGAACTCCATGAGAAAGAGCCGTTCCCAAACAGGCCGGTCCCCGTGGTACTGCTGTACAACTTCCCGCAGACCGGGCACCTGGCCGATTTGCCGGGAAAATTCGGAATTGGGAATGTCATTCAGCAAATCCAGTACATTCCCCTGAGCGAACCAGGCGATGATCTGTGCGTACGGGCTCCGCTGTGGTTCCCTGCGGAAGGTTTCGGGATTGGGAAACCATTCCGGAAACAGGGAACGGATTGCCTTCCCGATCAGAAAATGGGCCACCCGGAGTGCTCCTTCCTGTTCCCCTTCGTACACCAGCTCGATCTTGCCGGTGATAGCCGGAACCACCCCCCAGAAATCAGCCACACGGACGGTGGTTTCCTTCTCCCCATTCAGAAGGATTCTTCTTTCAGCAGCGCTGAGCAGATTCTCATAAGCCGCGATGCTCAAACGGGCAGAAACACCGCTGCGCGGGTCCACATATTCGCTCCGGCGTGCTTCGAAGGCAATCTGCTCAATAAGATCCTCTGCCAGCGCGGGTACTTTCACCCTGTTTCGCTGCTCCCCAGCCGGCCGCGCCTCTTGCCGGGTGATTTTCCTGGCGATCTCCAGCGAACGCGGATAGTGGGTGAGGATTTGGCTTTCAATGCGATCCTTCAGAGGCGTAACAATGCTGCCCCGATTGGTATAGTCCTCTGGATTCGCCGTAAACACAAACTGGATATCCAGCGGCAGGCGGATCTTAAAACCGCGGATTTGAACGTCGCCCTCTTCCAGAATGTTGAACAGAGCCACCTGAATGCGAGCCTGCAGGTCGGGGAGCTCATTCAAAACAAAAATGCAGCGGTTGGAACGCGGGACCAGGCCAAAATGCAGGACACGCTCATCGGAATACGGCAGTTTGAGGGTAGCAGCCCGGATTGGATCCACGTCACCGATCAGATCCGCCACCGTGACGTCCGGTGTAGCCAGCTTTTCAACATAACGCTCCGACCGGTGGAGCCAGGTAATCGGTGTTTCATCGCCGCGCTGGGCAAGGAGATCCCGTGCGTAGCGCGAAATGGGCCGGAACGGATCATCGTTTAGCTCGCTCCCGTCCACAATCGGGACATATTCGTCCAGCAGATCCACCATCAGCCGCGCCAGCCTTGTCTTCGCCTGACCGCGCAAACCCAGCAACAAAATATTGTGGCGTGAAAGAATGGCCCGCTGCAGATCTGGGATCACCGTGTCCTCATAGCCGAAGATGCCACCGAATACCGGCTGTTTTTTACGGAGCCGGACAATCAGGTTTTCTCTCAGCTCGTCTTTAATGGGACGGCTCCGGTAACCTGCTTTCTTAAGTTCCCCCAGCGTTTTTGCCGAAAGGAGCTGTTTATCATTCATCCTGCCTCCACATCAAATACATTTGAAATTCCCGTGCCCTACCGGAGATGTTTCCGGCGGTTGCGTACAAAATCCTCAAAAAGATATTCGCCCAGTTTTTCAGGGCGGGTGTAATAGGCCCGGCCGCGGTTTACCCGCGTAAATTCGTGTACGAATTCCTGCAGATACGGATCCTGTGCCACCATGAAGGTTGTAATGACGATGCCGCGCCGCCGGCAAACAGCAGCCAGGTCTAGCGTTCGGCTGACAATGCGACGATCCAGCCCAAACGGGTTCCGGTAATAGCGTCCCTTTTCGCGGATACAGGTGGGTTTGCCATCAGTAATCATAAAAATCTGCTTATTGGGATGTTTTTTCCGCCGGAGAAGACTGAGTGCCAGTTGAAGCCCGGCCACTGTGTTGGTGTAGTAAGGTCCGGCGTCCAGATACGGGAGTTCCCTCAGGTCAATCTGCCAGGCATCATTGCCAAACACGACCACGTCAAGCGCATCTTGAGGGTAGCGAACTTTTATCAGCTCGGCCAGAGCCAGCGCTACTTTCTTGGCTGGAGTAATACGATCCTCCCCATACAGCACCATGGAATGGGAAATATCAATTAGCAGAACGGTGGAGGTCTGACTCCGGTGCTCCGTCTCCCGGACTTCCAGATCCTCCTCCGTCAGCATAAACTCGTGAATACCGTGGCGGATCTGGGCATTCCTCAGCGACTCGGTTACAGCAATTTGTTCCAGAGCATCTCCAAACTGGAAGGGCCGCATTTCTGACGTTGCTTCATCCCCGCGGCCGCTGTAAGGAGTCCGGTGCTGTCCGCGCCCCGCTTTCCGCAGCATCCGGAAGATTTCCTCAAGCGATCGCTGGCGGATGGTACGCTCCGCTATGGATGTTGGCTGCCACCTCCCGGGATCTCCGGCCCTCTCCCGGATATATCCTTTCTCTCTCAGCTCCTCAATAAAGTCCGCCATTCCATATTCAGGAGTGGTAAAACGATGCTCGCGGTCAAGGATATGCATCCAGTGAAGCGCTTCATTTACATCGCCGGCCGTCCGGAGAAGTAACTCCAGAAAGATGCGTCGAAGCGATTCAAAAGTACCTCTATTCCCCTGACTGGGGATAAACCGGGTAAACCGGTAACCGATCATCCTTGGAACCTTTCAAAAACCAGTTTGGTTGACTTGTGCTAAAGTTTCCTCCTGTTTGGAAGATGATTTTCCACCTCACCGCCACCAATCTGTGAAGAATGCGCCTTTTGCCGGTCTCTGCCGTTTTGGGTGTTAGAACCGGCCAAGCGGGGGGCTTTTAAACCATAGAAGGAACCTCTCTGGCCGGAAGCCAGGGCATCAGTTTTTCGGCCAATTCTGCCAGCACGGCCCGGCCCCGGTTCTTGCTGTACCAGGTATGAAGTTCCAGCAGTGCCTGGTCTTTGGAAGCTCCCCGGGCAATGGCCCTGGCAAAAATTTCTGCTGCCTCCCGCGGGCGCGGTCCCCAGCGGAAAAGGAGGTTGCCACTGCCGTCAAAAGCGGCAAGTACGGGAATGCTTCGCTTCCCGTCTGTCAGAAATAGGTTCATGACATCCGGATGCTCATCACGGGCGAGAATTTTCAGCTGAATTTGGGAACTGCATGCCGCAATCTTGGCGATGTACGGGAGGGTTTGGGCCGAATCGCCGCACCAGTCTTCCGTGAGAACCATCCAAACCTGCGGGCGATGGAGACGAGAAACCCATTGGCAGAATTCTTCCGGTATCCGGAAGGTCCGGCCAATCCGCCGCATGCGTTGAAGATTTAAGGGAAGACATTCTTCGCGTCCCTGGCATTTCCCTTCCGCCACCTTCTCTTCAATGGATCGCAGAAAGGCCTCGTACGAAATTCCCTCTTTCAGAATGCGCTGCAACAAGTCCATTTCCCACCTGTGCTTCTTTCAACTTTTCCATAAACTATCAAGGGCTTTTGACGATTTCAAAAAAGATCTCCCCAATGCCTTTGCTCCATCCCTCCACGAATTTCCAACCCGTTGAAATTTTTGGAGATATTCGATTCTTCCATGTTGAGGAATTTTTTGGATCTGTTTTTGGCCCGTGACTGGCCCAATGAGCCGGCGGTCCCTCAATCGCACCAGTATGAAAAGAGCCTCCGCTGTGGCCAAAAGTCTTGCACGTTGTATCTGCAAAACGTATTTTCAGGAAAGAAAGATGGAACGAATAAAGACATGGGCAGCCTAAAAAACATAACCTGCGGGAAAAACCGCTTTTTTCTTTTTTTCCCGGTCCGAAAAGTTAGACTTATGGCGTTAATTTCCCTCATTGCTCTTTTGCTATCTTGCAGCCTGCTTACCGAACCGGAAAACAAAGCCAAAAAGGGATTTACTGCCAAAGAGGCAGAACAGCTTGCCAGCAGCAAAGCGCTTGAGGTTCTTTCCAATCCTTTCCTGGTTAGCATTTACACTCCGGAGGCGGGTGGCGGCGTGGACCGCAACGGCCGATTGACCCGCAGGGACAAAGGCACATGGATCTTCGGATACTACACCCCCGGTCTCAACGAAGGGCTGCTGGTGGAAGTTACAGGAACACGAGCATACGCTTTCCAAACCACGATAGACAACCTGCAGGGCTTGCAGGAAATTCTGCCCAACTACATCGATACACCTGAAGCCCTGGCAAAAGCGGAAGACAACGGCGGAAAGCAAATTCAAAATACTGCAAAAATCCTCTGCCGCCTGAGCGGCGACCCGGTTTGGCCCCCTTCCAATCCTACCAAAGTAGCCTGGCAAATTACCTACAAAACACGCGATGGCCAGCGCACCACTTTTTATGTCGAAGCCTACACCGGCATATTCCTCGGCAAAAAATAAAACCACAAATTCCATTGAAACATCGCAGCGCACCATAGTACGAAAAATAGCGCCGGCTCCGGCAAACTCACTCCGGTACCAAGACAGAAGAACGCATGTTTCCGCATGCTCCCGGACTTTCAAGAAATGAGCGGGAGCTCCGGGTAAAAAAATCTTGCAAAGAAGCGGCGGAATTATTATTATTGAGACCGAATTTAAATATGATTGCAACCGGAATCGCAAGGCAAGAATCCGAAAATAAAGCGTACAACCATCAAATGAAGGAGGTGAATCATGGAACAATTTCGCGTCGGTAAAGAAGCGCCAGATTTTGAAGCGCCCGTTTACCACAAAGGCGAAATTAAAAGCATCAAGCTGTCGGATTTGCGTGGAAAGTGGGTTTTGTTGTTCTTTTACCCTGGCGATTTCACATTCGTGTGTCCTACAGAGCTGGTGGCCATTGCCCGCAAATATGATGAATTCAAGAAACTGAACACGGAAATTGTTTCCATCAGTGTAGATAGCCCGTATGTTCACAAGGCATGGGACGAGCACGAACTGTCCAAAATGGTCGAAGGCGGTATTCCCTATCCCATGGCCTCCGATCTGAGTGGGAAGATCGGCGAAGCTTACACAGTATTTGATGAAAAAGATCAGGTGGATATCCGCGGTCAGTTTTTGATTGACCCGGATGGTGTGGTTCAGGCGGCCGAAATCCTGTCGGCTCCGGTTGGCCGCGATGTGGAAGAAACGCTGCGATTGATTCAGGCTTTCCAGTACGTCCGCGAAACCGGCGGAGCCGAGGTTTGTCCCGCTGGCTGGCATCCCGGCGATCCAACCCTCAAACCGGGGCCGGATCTGGTGGGCAAGGTAGCAGACGTCTGGAAGCCAAAAGACTAATCTCCCCAACCTGTCACGAAAAAAGGGAGGGCCTGAGACCCTCCCTTTTTTGTTTCGGGAAAAAGAATGGAGCCTCAACCGCGCTTCGCCATTCTCATCTCGGTCCTTCCCATTATCTTCCATTTATTCAGAGGCAGCCGAAACTGTAGTTCCCTAAAAATGCATCTGGAAATTCCGGACGAGAATCGCTATATTGGCAGGAAACCGGACATACAAAACCCAACAAAAAAGCAGGAAAGAAAAGAAGTGTTGGATCTTCCCGGCAGGTGGGACATCGTCAAAAACGTGCGCCAGAAGGGCAAAAAGGTCGCGGCTGTGTTTCCCATCCATTATCCGCGAGAATTGCTGCAGGCGCACGGCATCCATCCAGTAGAAATCTTTGGCCCTCCAGGCTGGCCTACACAGACCGCAGACCGCCATTTTCAGTCATATACCTGCGCCATCGTGCGAAGAGGATTTTCCTTCTTGCACGAAAAAGTCCTGTCCCACGTGGATCTTGTCGTTGTTCCCCATTCTTGCGATGCCCTGCAAGGAATGGCCTCGGTTCTGATGGACTTCACAGAAAATGGAAAACCGGTCCTTACATTCTACCTTCCCCGGTCGCGGCGAAAAGAGGATGAAGCTTTTCTCGTAAACGAGTTGCGCCGATTTTTTCAGGCTTTGACCCCAATTTCCGGACGTATTCCGGAAGAAGCGGAACTCAAAAAAGCCATCCGCCTGAACCAGCATGTGTTCGGCATCCTGGAAAAACTCTGGGAAGAACATGTTCTCACCGGTTGGAGCAATCTGGAATTTTTCCGTTTGCTCCGGGCACGGGAATACCTTCCAGCGGAAGATTTTTTGCGTTATGCCGACACAGCACCTTCGCACTTTCGGCGCATTCGCCCCAAAGGGCGGATCCTGTTGAGCGGCATTGTACCAGAACCGATGGATCTGCTGCACCTCCTCGATGAACTGGGTCTTCTGGTGGTTGCGGACGATCTGGCCTGCAGCTCGCGGCGCGTTTACCGGAATTCAGATCTTGTTAGCGATGCATTCCCCTGCCTGGCTCAATGCCTGATGGCCGGCCCACCGGACCCCACCCGCGGTGATCCCATTAAACAGCGCTTTTTCCACCTGGTTAAGCTGGCTCAAAAACACCGGGCGGGCGGAATCCTTTTCTTTTTACCCAAATTCTGCGAACCGGAACTCTTCGACATCCCGCTGCTTACAAAAATGCTTCAGGACGAAGGCCTGGCCACGTTGGTTCTCGAAAGCGAACTCGAATCCTCTCTCTCCCAGCAAATGGTAACCCGACTGGAAGCATTTGCAGAGTTGGTTGCTGATAGAACGGAACACCTGCTCAAGTTTAAGGAGACCCCCGCGTGATGCAACCGAACCGTTCCAGATTGCGCTACCTGCTGGGTTACCGCTGTTTTGCAAAACCAGCGCTGTACGTGCGGTTCCTTGCGGGTTTTCGGAAACCCGGAAAAACGGGTCAGAATACTGCATTAAATGCCCCGGTCGGCGTTTCTGCCTGGAAGAAAGCCGGGCTTGCCAACCATTACTTAGAGGGCCGCTATGTGGAAGGCGTCCGAAAGGTGGCCTGGGTAACTTCCGGTGCCCCCATCGAAATTCTGCGGGCCCTCGGCTTTTACGTTTTCTACCCGGAAAACCACGGTGCTTTGTGTGGCGCCAGAAAAGTGGCAACCGAAATCATGCAGGCTGCTGAACAGCAGGGATACTCACCCGCTCTCTGTTCGTATGCGCGAACGGATCTGGGAAGCCTTCTGTCAGGCAAAACCCCGCTTCAAAAAATCCCACGCCCCGATCTCCTCCTGGCCTGTACCAACATCTGCCAGACGGTCCTCTCCTGGTACCGCTGCCTGGCTGAATATCTGAACGTCCCCCTCTACCTCATCGATACGCCCTTTCTCTTTCGGGATGCCACGCCTGACCAGATTGATTACGTGAAACGCCAGCTCGAAGGCCTCATTCCGGTGGCGGAACAAGTGGCCGGCAGGTCGCTGAAATGGTCGCGCCTGCGGCAGGTGGTTTCCTGGAGCAAAGAAGCAACACAGCTCTGGCTGGAGGTCCTGGAAACCGCAAAGGCCAAACCCTCACCGCTCACTGCATTCGATGGATTCATCCACATGGCTCCCATTGTGGAACAGCGCGGAGAAACACACGCTATCCGTTATTACCGGGATTTGCTCAAACGCCTGCAGAATCGCATTCAACGCAGAGAGGGTGCCGTAAAAGAGGAACGATTCCGTGTTCTCTGGGACAATCTGCCGGTCTGGTACAGACTGCGGCATCTTGCCGAATTTCTGGCTGAAAGGGGCGTGAACGTGGTGGCGTCTACCTATACGTACGCGTGGGCAGAACTGGCTCCCATGATGGACAGCAACCGCCCACTGGAAACGATCGCCAGAACCTATTTGCACGTTTTTTTGAACCGGCCTGCCCGATCCAAGCTAAAGGTAATGGAAAAAATGATCCATGACTTTCAGATTGACGGCGTCATTCTCCATTCGGACCGATCCTGCAAGCCTTACTCCCTCGGCCAGATGGATCAGAGGGATCATCTCGTATCCAGGCTCAATGTGCCCGCCCTGCTTCTGGAAGCAGATCATAATGACTCCCGGGCTTTCGCGGAACAGCAGATTCGGACGCGGCTCGAGGCATTTGTGGAAATGATGGAGCAGCGAAAATGACGCTCCCAGCCGCCATCGGCATTGACGCAGGATCCACAACCATCAAACTGGTAGCGATTGACCGAAAGGGAGAAGTGATTCTGCAGGTTATCGAAAAAACAGAACCTCTCGTCGCCCCCCAAGCAGAAAGGCTGCTCAAATCCGTTCTGGAGGAAACCGGTGCATCCGGATCTGTTCCTGTTGTGGCAACAGGTTACGGCAGAAAGCTGATCCGCAGTGCTACACTGCATAAAACGGAAATTGCCTGCCACGCCGCAGGCATTTATGAAGAATTCCAGCAAGCTGGAACACTGGTGGACATCGGAGGTCAAGACACAAAGGTAATCCGTCTGGATTCGGATGGCCGGGTGATCAATTTCGCCATGAATGACAAATGTGCCGCGGGAACGGGACGCTTTCTGGAAAACTTGGCCAACCGTTTGAATATTCCGATCGAAAAACTGGGGCCAGAGGCGCTTGGCGCTAGCAAGGCGCAGCCGATTTCCAGCACCTGTACCGTATTTGCTGAATCCGAAGTGATTTCATTGCTGGCGGAAGGCATTCCTCTGCAAGAAATCCTGCTTGGCCTGCATCAGGCCCTCATCAGCCGCCTCAGTGCCATGGTTCAGGCTCTCCAGCCGGCGCCTCCCATTTTTCTTTCCGGCGGTGGGGCCAAAAATCCGGCGCTGGCACAGCTTCTGGAGAATTCACTGGGCCATCCAATCCGGATTTCAGCCCGGCCGCAATTTGTCGGCGCTTATGGTGCGGCTCTCATTGGGCTCAAAACAGATCTTCCGAGCAAAACGGCTCTCCCCCTGTAGGCCTCTGGCGGCAGGACAGTTATACGCCGGCAAGATCCTCCTGGATCCGGGAAGAAAAAGCAACCACTTCCCCCTTTTCGGCACCCTTTAGGGCGTAAACCAGCACAGCCAGATCCCGGTATGCTTCTTCAAAGGTTGTCTGCACCGGTTCGCCATACCGGATGGCCCGGTAGAAATGAAGCAGCTGTTCTGTGTACCCACCGTCGTCATCCTGCTCGAACGAATACTCGGCTCCATCCTGTTTCCGGACCGTTACCTGATTTTGCCTCACCGTAATGGCGCCCGTTTCTCCGAGGATTAGCAAGCGGTTTTCCATATGCCCCCGAGAGGATAGAAAAATATTCAGTGCCCCGGATACCCCCGATTCCATCTGGAACGAAAACTGGAATGAATCGGGTTTGCCGATTTCTGGATTTACCGACCGCGCATAGGCAAAGCCAGACAAAAATTCACCAAACCAGTAACGCAGGGCATTCACATTGTGCACCCCGCCATCCGTAATAAAACCGCCCACATGCTGTGGCTTCTGCCGCCACTGAGTCCCGGCATATGGATTGGTGGAGGGCCGCACATCCAGAAAGACATTCCAGAACACAGCATACGGCCTGCCTATGGTCCCTTCATTCATCAGATCCTGGATTTTCGCGAACGTAGAGCGGTAGCGGAAGTTTTCGGCTACCATCTTAACCGGAACGAATGTTCTGTCAAGCAGGAGCATCTGGCGAGCCTCGTCCAGATTTGCCGCCAGCGGTTTTTCCACCATTACGTGTTTTCCAGCTTGAAGCGCATCCCGGGTTACGGCATAATTCAGGTAGATGGGAAGAGCGATGAGCACGGCCTCGACATCACGGCGTTCCAGAAGCTCACGGTAGTCCAGAACATAATCGACCCCACCAACCAGTTCGGCAAAAGAACGGGCCTTCGGCTCTGTATGGTTGCAAACCACTACAATTTGAAAGTAATCCCTCAAGCGCTGCAGGGCTGGCCAGTGTAGCTTCCGCGTGGCAATTCCGCACCCAATAATCCCCAGGCGAATGGGCTCTTTTTGCATCAGCCGTCCTTCCGGATCCTCTAAATCTCCGGGTTTATGCCGCGAAGGGAATAAAAAAAGCGCGCCAGGAGGGATTCGAACCCCCGACCTGCGGATTAGAAGTCCGCTGCTCTATCCAGCTGAGCTACTGGCGCACCCAAAAAATATAGCCAATTTTCCGAAATCAGACAACGGAAATTCCCGGCAAACTCAGGCCCCTTCGCCCCTGCGGTCTCGTGCTGTCCGTTCCCCAAACTGCCACAGCCGTTTCGGCGCCGGTTTAAGAGGCCACCAGCGCCGCCGTGTTGCCCCTGTTCCTGAAAATCTAAGGCAATTCTGGGAACCGTTCCGGCGGCTTCCGGTGCCGGGTAGCTTGCTCATAAGCGTAGGCTATTTCAATAAGAGTGGGTTCGCTAAACAAACGGCCAACAATCTGAAGCCCGGCAGGCAACCCGCTTTTTGTGAATCCCATGGGAACCGTAAATCCCGGAAACCCGGTATGAGGTGGAATCAGCTGGCTGTTATCTCCAGCTGGGCTTTTCAAGTCACCGATCTTTCGGGGCGGATTGCTCCACGTTGGATAGACGAACGCATCCAGCTGGAGCCGATCCATGGCTTTCTCGAACGCCTCCCGCAGCGCGATATTTCGCGGGTCATGGTAGATGTCCTTGCAGGGCGGCGGATCGGGTGCCAGGAGCGCGCGCTTTAGCCGTTCTTTGATGTAAGGAGCATACTTTCCGGTCCGGATAATCTCTTCCAGTGTGCGGAAGGGTGCTTTTTCTCCCAGCGACGCAAAATACCCCTCCAGGTCGTGCCGAAATGTGTTGCACCAGATGTTCTCCGTCAGCTTTTCGAAGTTAGGAATCTCAAAAGGATCCACAATTTCTGCTCCGCCTTTCTGCAAATCTTCAATGGCCTGTTCAAACAGCTGCAAGATTTCCGGATCGGTTGTTGGCTGGTTCGTGTAATAGCGAAATACGCCAATGCGTTTTCCTTTCAACCCATCTTTCTTCAAGAAGGGCAAATAGGATGGCGGTTTTTTCTCGATGCAGAGCTGGGTAATGGGATCCGCCGGATCGTACCCCGCAATCACGTCCAGCACGCGGACGGCATCCTCAACCGTCCGTGCCATCGGTCCGCCGATGTCGTTGCGCAGATAAAGAGGAATGATCCCATCGCGGCTGGTGAGTCCCATGGTCGAACGGATTCCCACAAGGGAGCAGTGAGAAGAAGGTCCCCGGATGGAATTGCCCGTGTCCGTTCCCAACCCAACAAGACCCAGATTGGCAGCCACCGCGGCGGCTGTCCCGCCACTGGATCCCGCTGGTACCCGGCTCAGATCATAGGGATTTCGGGTGGTTCCAGCAATGGAACTCACTGTTTGATAGGGACTGAAAGCCCATTCAGCCATATTGGATTTGGCGAGAATAATGGCTCCTGCTTCCCGGAGTTTTCGGACCTGGTATGCATCATCTGGGGGCACAAATCCCTTCAGGGCAGCTGAACCGGCTGTTGTTTGCATGTCGTACGTCTCGTAATTGTCTTTCACAATTATCGGAATACCGTGCAGTGGCCGCAGCTTTCCTGTACGGCGTAATTCATCATCCAGTTCTCTGGCCCGTTTTATGGCATTCGGGTTGACCATAACAATGGCGTTCAACCCCGTCTTTTTATCGTAAGTCTCAATGCGCTCCAGATACGTCCGCACTAGCTGCTCAGCTGTCAATTTTCCTTCTTTCATCGCCTGATGAACTTCGGCAATCGTTATTTCAACCACAGGGAATGAAGCTTTTTTCCCACAGCCAGAAAAAGGCAGCCCCACAAGCAAAATACCGGTCAAAACGATTTCCCGTCTCATCGGTAGCCCTCCTGTCTTTTAAGGGAAAGGCTGCATTCCTTTCGCCCCCATGCATCAGATTCAGAAGCAGCTCCCTCTGCCCGTCGCTTCTGCTGTGTTCAGCAGCTGTCCCGCCTTTCGCGTTTTCCAACGGGGGCAAAGCTATTGGGACCGCAACTGGTCTTCGTCGCGGCAAAATTTACCGCAATCATCCGGCCAGATTTTCAAAAAAACTGTTTTTTTGTATCCAAAAGTCTTCCAAAACAGCCGGCCAGATGATTAGCGGATTATGTGAAATTTCGTCTGCCGCCCGTGTAAGAAACTGATGGTACCATTCCGGAAAACAGCATCCTCCTCCAGGGCGATACGTACCTTCTGCCCGTTCCATTCCGGAACGGAAACCTTTACGCTCAGCTCAATGGAATAACAGGTATTATTATGCACCGGATAATCTCCCTTCCCCGGCACGCCTTCCTGATGGTCCCACAATCCAATGGTGGGCCCCGCCGCATGGCCGTGGAATCCCAGCGGATGGGAATAGATGCTTCCGTTGATCCCTTCCGCTTTTGCCCGTTCCAGGGCGGCCTTCAGAATCTCATTTCCGGTTCTCCCCTCGCGAAATTCGGCCAGCAAAATATCCTGCAGGCGATTTCCGATGGCCAGGGCCCGTTTCAACCCTTCCGGCACATCAGTCTCATCTTCCCGCAAAACGTAGGCGTGCTGCTGCGTATCGGTGCACAGCCGCAAATACTGAATGCCGATATCGCAGTGAAGGAGGTCACCGCGGCGGATCACATTCCCGCCCGCATTGGTGGAACGGGCCCCGTCTGGCCTCTGAATATCCACTGAAGGTTGAAACCAGGTATCCAGATCCAGTTCTTCAAACCGCTGGCGAATCCACCACGACACGTCCTGCGTGGTGGTAACACCGGGAGTAATCACCCGATTGGAGAAGGCCTCAGCGATAATCTGATGGGCAATGGCTACAAGCTGTGGGTACACCTCCAGTTCTTCTGGTGTACGGGTTTCCAGCCAGCCAATGGCGATCTTCTCAGCGGAAACGAGCCGGCTTGCATATTTGGATCCCAGTACACGAACCAGTTTTTCCTTCAATGTAGCAGAAAGCCCATCCGCTAGGGCAAAGGTTTCCGAAACATCAATGCCAATCCGCTTGGGGTCCAGCTCCCGGATGGTGCGAGCCAGGCGTTCCCACTGCCCCATCTTTTGCGGGTCCCACAAATTTTTGTACAACCGGCCAATGGGATACCGGCTAACTGAAAAACGCTTTACCCCCTCTTTTCCGCGATCCACGAATAGCAAAATGGTCAGCCTCCGGGCCGAAAACACGGGTTCCGGCACCAGAGTAAGGTAGACTGGATCTTCATTGTACTCCCGGCAAATGACCAACCAGGCATCAATTCCGGCACGGCGCATCAGATCCGGCAGAATCGTTTCCAGCCGGTGTTCCAGCCAGCGGTTCACCACCTGTGCACGTCGCGGAAGTGGAACAATGTCTGGCATCTGAGCGCCGGCATCCATGGCCATGTAAGCCAGCAGGAACACCGAAAACAATAAACGAGAACGCTTCATTTTTCCTCCCTCGTTATTCTGGACAGGACAGAAATTCGTCCTTTTGTCATTACCTGAAAAAGACTATTCTTCTGCTTGAAGGATCAGTGTTGTTTGAGCAGCCAGAAATTCCGCCCGCACGAAAATGCGCCAGAGAACGTAAAGCTCTCCCCAGAATAGACCGAAAAGAATCATTCCCCAGGAACTGTGAGTGGCACCGGGAGCCGTGATCAGGTAGAAGACCATGCCGAACAGCCCGGTAGCAGCTACCAGCAAATAAAGCCCAATCGTTTTGAAGAAATGCCGGAAGACAAACCGCGCGGCCCGACCAATTGCCAGAAACGGGCTGGCCAGGTTTTGTCCGACCGCGTGAATTTTGGCATAATCGGCAAGGAGATTAACGACCACCACCAGGCTCCAGAGAATCAGGTATTTCACCACCGTCAGGGCGAAATGTACCCGTTCATCGATGGTCTGGCGTGTGATGTTTTCCACTATCTGGGAAAAAAACGGAAGGAGCACCATAAAAATAATCGCGTAAGCTGCACCGGCCAGCAAAACGATTCCCAGGATCCGCCAGAAATAGCGGGCTGCCAGTGCAAAAAAACTGTTTTCCTCACCAAAACCGTACTGGTGAATCAATCCTCCGGAGAAGAATATCCAAAATAGCAAATAAACAACGGCCAGGCCAAAGAGCAGCGCAGGAATGCCCGCGAGCTTCCCGGTCACCAGCCGATCCAACGATTCCAGAATAGCCCCTGCACCGCTAATCTGCGGTCCAAAGGTAGATTCCAGTTTTCCCGCGTCTTTCAAAAACACCTGATACCAGCTGGTATCAAACGACCGAAGCATGTTTTCTGCTGCCAGGCTTTTACCTAGAGATTCTTCAATGGCCTCCCGCAAAGCCACCCCAGGAAATAGCACCAGCACAAACTGCAGTACGAACAGCAAAACCAGCCAGCGACGGGTCTGCCAGACTTTTCTCCAACCATCCGAGAATGCTTTTATGATGGACATACCTCTCTCCTTCTCTTTCTGTTAAGCGGATCACACAAAAAATGCGAAAAACTCCAGCAGATGCTGCAGCCAGACCATCCATTTTGTCGCCCACTTGAAAGCGGCTTTTTTTGCCGGCGCATCTTTCACCCACGAATTATTGGAAGTGTTGACATCCAGTACCAGCTTGTGATAAGGATCCACCTCCACCTTCACTACCCGTTCCGGACGCGGGTAAACAAACCTCACCCAGCGCTCTTTCCCATCCCAGCGTTCAAGAACAGTGTCGCCGTCCGCAAACGTTACTTTAATTTCCACCGGCAAGATCATCTCCCCCCATCGGCGAATGTATACGGTAGAGCGCGCGGAAGCGGTGCTGGTATCCCTCTTCACCGGGACAAACCGTCCTTCCACAAAATCATATCCTTTCGTGGGCTGCAATTTACGGTATTTCACATCGTCCACGGCGTAATCCAAGACGTTGGATTGGTTGTACACCTGTTCAAAAAACCAGGAATAATCCTCCCCCGTTACTTCATTCACCACCGCAAAAAAATCCCGCGGTTTCGGGTGTTTGAATTTCCACCGTTCAAAATAGGTGGACATTATCTTCTGAAATACGGGCCACCCCACCAGATTTTCCAGAGTTCGCAGCATGCGCGCCGGTTTTCCATAGGAATTGACCCGGTAGCCTCCCGGACCGTATTGCCAGGAAAGGGTGGACATGCGGTCACGCTTCAGTTCTGAATAAAAGCCGAAATAAGAATCGGAGCGGGCTGTGCGTTCCGGAACCGAAATATCTTCAAACACATAGGGAATAAATCCTTCAAAGTAACGCCGCACCAGAACCGGTCCCGGAAAAGCCGCCTCCATGGTACGAGTTGTTGAATAGGTATTGAACCCTTCGTCCAGCCAGGCGTGTTCAAATTCGTTATTGGCCACAATACCATACCAGAACTGATGGCCGCATTCATGGACAGTTACCCCTTCCGGAGAGCGCGCAGCCCGCGGTGACAGCCACCGCGTTCCCCCGGTAAAAAGCGTGGGATATTCCATCCCCCCGGAGCCGGAACGATAAGCAGGATCTACAATGGTGAGATGGCCATACGGATAAGGCCCCCACCAGGTGCCGTAATATTTCAGCGCCGCTTTTGTGGCTTCAAAATATCGTTCTTTTTTGGAAAGGTGGTCCGGCATAAGCAGAAGCCGGAGTTTTACCCTGGGCAATCCCGGTTCGTCGAACACATCTTCGAATACTTTAAAATGAGGCGATGCAACCCACACAAAATCATGTACATCTTCCTGATAGAAACGGTGAGTGGTGGTTCCGTCTCCGTTCTCTCTGCGCCCAATTTCTTCGCCCGTTGCTCCCACAATCCACCCGGAGGGCACGGTCAAACGCACATCGTATACTCCAAAATCTGCAAAAAATTCCGTTTGAATGAACTGATGGCAGTTCCATGTGCCATTTTCCTCAAACACCCCAACTTTGGGGAACCACTGGGCTATGAAGAAATAATCCCCGCGGAAGCCGGTTCGGGCAAACGTCCGCGGAATCTTCAACTCCCATTTCAGGCGGACCCGGACGGTTTCTCCCGGGCGGATGGGCCGCGGCAGCCTTACCCGCATAACCGTCCGATCCTGTGGGTTTCCATCATCCGGCTGAATGTACTCCATGGTGGACGTCAGATCCTTCTCTTCCCATCCATTTCCAGCCAGCAGCACCACAGATTTCACCCAGCAGTAAGCCCACTCATCATCACGGTAATCTCCAAAAGCGCGCCTGGAATAGCGGGCCGACTGGAGCATAGAACTCTGCTCATTGTTCCATGCATTATAATACAGATGAAACGGGAGCTCGTCGGTCTGGTGGGATGTCGTATTTTTCCATGTGAGAACCTCGGTGCCGACAACCAGCCGTTTTTCAACATCCAGCACAGCGTCAATCTGGTAACTGGCAATCCGTTCGCTCAGCGGTTCGGGAAACTGAACCGGCGGAGGCTGTTCCTGAGGATGCCCCGCCGAAACCATCCAGAACAGTAACAACACAGAGATGCAGCCTGCTTTTTTCATTTCCAGATTCCCTCCTCGTTTACCCTTCCCTCCAACGTGGACATGCTAGCAACTTTCAGCTTTCCCCCTCCCTTCGATTCGTCACAGCACACGGAAATGGTTTTCTCAGGAATTTCCTCCAGGTATCCGGGTATCGCCCCGGCAAAAAACAACCTGTCCATTTCATAGGGAACCAGACACCCAGGACCTGTATCCAAAAAGATGGTTCGCAGATCCCCGATTCTCTCCAAATCCGGGGACCTATTTTCCTGCTTCATCCGTGCTTCCAGTCAGGGTCCGGCGCACCGTTTCGGGCAACGGCTGGATTTTCCGCTCGCGATAATCAAAACAAACCATGCCATTCTCCACCAGGGCAATTATAGCCCCATCGTTCTTTCGCGTAACGCGGAAAAACAGCCGGAAGCCATTGCGCGTGGGCTCCCCCGCAGCCACTTCAAACACCAGCACATCCCCCGGAAACGCTTCATTCTTGTAGTTGATCACCACATCGGCAAGGATGAGTGCGACCCCGCCACAGTCCATCTCAGAATAACCGTGATGCTGAAGAAAAGCAACCCGTGCTTCGTGTATGAGCGCAAGGAGGCGGTCATTGCCCAAGTGTCCACCGTAGTTGCAATCGGTGATCCGTACCCCTATTTCCACAGCAAAAGGATAATGCGGAAGCGGATTCAGTTTGATCCTCGGCATAACGATTTCTCCATCGTACGGCTCTCCGGTTTAGATCTACAACCGGCAAACGGTAGCGGAGAAACCTACGGTTCCGGTTCCTCATAGTATTTGGCCATCAGTTTCCGCCAGCGGTCCATAATTTCTTTATTCAGATCGAGCGGTGGCTTTGCATTTTCTGGAAGCAGACTTTTATACGGATGTTTACTGGAGTGTTCCTCGAACTCCTGGCGAATTTTGGCCAGGACATCGGGCCTGGTTAATAGATCGATGGCGGTGGCAGCCATCGCTTTGGCTCCGGCAATAAGCCCCTTCCATGCTGCTGAGCCGTAGTTGCAGGCAACGGTAGACCAATGATGGCCTATCGCTCCTGGAACTCTCCCGGGAAACCGTACGGTGGCTGTGGGAGCGATAAGAGACACATCCCCAACATCGGTCGACCCACCCCCGACAAACGGTTTCTCCGGTCCTTTCAGAGTGTCCACTTCCGTGGGCATTCCCTTTTCTTCCTTCCCCAGCTCTTTTTGCAGTGCCCGGGCAAATGCCTGCTCTTCCTCGGACCATTCTGGCATTCCGATCAGCTCGATATTTTCCTGGATCAGCTCGGCCAGAGCCCTGTTGCTATGCTTCTGATGGGCAGCCGCCAGTACCCGCACTTCAGCCAGCTCCGTTCCGGTGGCCAGCGCCGCGGCTTTGGCACAATTCAGCACCCGCTGGTACATCTCTTCAATGCGGTCATCCGTATTCCGGATATAGTACCAGACGGATGCATGATCCGGCACCACATTGGGAGCTTCTCCTCCATCAATGATCACGTAATGCATCCGGTAAGTGTAAAAAAGGTGTTCGCGCAGATAATTGGTGGCCACATTCATCAGTTCCACCGCGTCCAGGGCACTCCGTCCCTCCCATGGCGAGCCGGCGCTATGAGCCGTTTTGCCCTTAAAGGTAAAAATGACGGAAATGGCAGCGTTACCGCTTACCCCCCACCGGGTACCGAACTTGTCACTGGCGTGATTATCAATTACCACATCCACATTATCGAACAGCCCCGCACGGATCATGTAAGGGCGACTTACCAGAATCTCCTCGGCGGGAGACCCGAAAAATTTGACGGTGCCCTTTAAACCGTACTGTTCCATAACCCGCTTCACGGCAATGGCCGCTGCGATTCCGGCGGTTCCCATGGTGTTATGGCCACACCCATGGCCTGGAGCGCCTTCCAGTACAGGATCGCGCTTAGGTACGCGCCCCTTCTGTGAAATCATGGGTAGGGCGTCGTATTCCCCAAGAATTCCGATGACCGGTTTGCCGGATCCGTACGTAGCCACAAAACAGGTGGGCATCCCGGCCAGTCCTTTTTCCACGCGGAAACCTTCCCGTTCAAGCGTTCTGGCCAGCAGGTCAGCGGACTTGTATTCCTGCAGGCCCAGTTCCGCATAAGACCAGAGTGCATCGGAGATCTTGCCAAACCGCTCCATTACCTCCGGCTGGCTAAGCCATTCGAGAACGGCCTTTTTCTCTTTGTAAAGTTTCTTTTTTGCTCCTGCAGGCGCAGAAATCAAACCAATGGCAGCAATAAGGCAGCAAACTGTTGCGAACGACCGGTGGTACATGGCTCCTTCCTCTCTTAATCCACGGTGCCGCAAAGCGAAGTTGGAAAAATTTTTTTGCGCCCAATCGGTTGTAATTATTTTTTGCATTCTAAGCATCTTGTCACAAAAAAGCAATAAGAAAAATTTCATACGCAGAAAACGCTCAGGTGCTATGCCGTTGTCATCGTACCAGAGCGCACGAATCCAGATAGACCGGGCCATGGATAGGCTCCGGAAAGAAATGAAGGAATGGAAATAAGGAACAGATCCCGGAAGGTGGGAAACGTGCAATGGGATAGGGAGAGCTCAGGCGAAAAAATACAAGGAGGATCGTATCCGGCAGGTACAGGCCTTCGGGCCGTGCAAACAGGCGGAAAGGGCACCTATCTGTGGCAACCGTGCCACGGATCAGGATCCGACATTTTGTGGATGGAGGATTTTCTGTTCATCGATCCTCCGGCCACATTCCAGCAGGATTTCCATGGTTGTTTTTTCAACGTTGGGAATCAGAGGCTGAGGTCCGACTTCGAACTCAAAGCGCCCCTCGCGCCAGCGGCTCATGGCATAAATGGCCTCTTCCCCCTCCACGTCGCCCAACCGGGCATGGACAATGTTCCCCCGTTCGAAATAGATCGAACCCCGGTGGTAAAGCCGGGACAACCACAGGCGGCCGGTTTTCTGGTTCTGATGTAGCCACTGAATCAGCTCGATGACCAGAAATTCGCTCAACTCGCCCCCAATTGCGCAGGAAAGCCTGACCTGCTTGCCGGTTAACTGCTCAAAACGGTCTACCAGCGTCTCCACGCGAACCACCACATCTCGAACCGAATAAGATTTCCGGAGAAAGGCATCGGCACCTGAACGGTAAGCATTGAGCTCAATCTCTCCATCTTCCTGCTCTGCCAGCAGCACAATGATGGCGGTAGGGATCTCAGTGTGAGCTCGCAGCCGCCAGCAAAGTTCAACGCCATCCATTTTTTTCAAATGTACATCCGCAATAATAACTCCTGCCTTCCACTGAAGTGCCATATCGTAGGCCGTTTCTCCGTCACGTGCCTGGCGGACCTCATATCCCAGCTGTTCAAATGCCCGCTGCAGACTCTCTGCAAAGGACGGCTCATTAACTGCGATCAGAACCCGTTTCATGAATGATCTCCTTATCGAGCTTTTCTGCTTCCAGCTCCTCAGCAAAAATGCAGGGAAGCTGAACGTGCAACACAAAAACTTCGTTGTTCTGCACAAAATCTTGCAGAATGCTGGGTAACGACCGCACCACCTCGTTTGCTGATACTGACACCGATTTAACGGGCAGTGCTTGCAACAGTTCCCGAATCTGAATGGCCTTGCCGGGTACCTGTTTTTCCGATCCCGGTACTGGTGCCAGCCCCCCCATTGCCGCGGTCTGATTGTCGACCAGAACCACGAGTACGGACTTTCCCTGAGCCACCGCATCCAAAAGGGCCTGGAACCCGGAATGGAAGAAGGCCCCGTCCCCAAAGATGGGAATATAGTAGCACTGGGGGTCCTTTTCCCGCAAAGCAAGGGCCAGACTAATGCTGGACCCCGGAGAAAATTCCGCAGCCACCGGCAGCGAAAGCCGATGCAGATGGTGCTGAATGCAACCTGGATCCGCTACAAAGGCCACATCGCCCAAGATTTTCGTGAGCGATGCATGCAGAGATTTTAACAGGCCTTCATATTCGCAACTTGAGCAGAAAAGAGCAACCAGGTCCGGCTCCCTTCTTTCCTGATATGGGAAAAACATTCCGCGTGTTTTCAACGGGGGATGCCAGGAAGAAAGGAAATCCTCAATTTGCCAGCGGAAGATCTCGCCCACCAAAGGTACCGTATGATCATCTTTTCCGCGAATTACCACATGTTTCAGCCCCTGGTGGCAAAAAGCACGAATTTGACCTTCAACAAGAGGGGCCCCTTCTTCGATGACCACAATCTCGGAAACACTGCCGAAAAACGGGCGCAGCCGTTCCGATGGCCAGGGAAATGTTACAGGACAGGCCAAAAACCGCAATCCCGATGCTTTGAAATCGACCACTTCCTTTATTTTTTGGGCCACATTTCCCGCAGTTACCACCAGCTTTCCGCCCGTCCCCTGATGTTCACACAATGTTTCCAATTCTGGAGCGCTGGCAAGCTCATCCAACCTCATTTGCCAGAGGATCTGACGGTCTGCCCAGTCGCTGCGTGGAACAACATGCGTCTTTCTTGTTTCACCCGCTTCCATTTGAACGATGGTTTTCTTTTTTCGTTTTTTGGCTGGAGCAGACTCGAATGTAAAGACAGAGGTATAGCGTACCACTATGGGCATGCGGTAACGGCAGGACCATTCCCAGCAGATGGGCAAAAGTTCAAATGCATGCTGGAGATGCAGCGGTTCCACAACGGGAATTCCGAGCCCTGCCGCAAGCTTCCGGCTATCGGTAGCATTGTACTGAAACCAGCATCCTGGATCATCCGCGACGAAGATAAGCAATCCACCCGCCCAATCACAAAACGGAAGCGTAGCGAGGGAATCCAGGGCATCTGCAAAGGCAGCACCGGATAAATGGACGGCCGCTCCTGGCGTTTTCAGACAGTACCCCAATGCTTGCTCAACAGCTGTTTTCCCGCGGCTACACCAGGCGATGTTTACCCCCTTCCCTTCGGAACGCACACATTCAATAAAATCGCGTCCCGGCACAGATGGAACTGTCGCCAGGAAACCGATTCCCAGTTTGAGAAAAGCCTCTGCCAGAAGGATTTCACCGGTTTGTTCGGCGCGTTTGCTTCTTTTTAGCCTCAATTGTACCCCCTTATTAGCTAATAGTCATTGATCAGTTCACTCACTGTTACAAACCGGTAGCCCCGTTTTCTTAGCTTTTCTATGATTTCAGGTAATTTGCGATGCGGAAAATCACTGGAACGGTGGCTTCCGAGATGCATGAGAATAATGGCGCCGTTTAATCCATTCGGCACAGCATCCGCTGCTTTGAGAATCATATCCCGGATTTCTTCGGCGGAAAGATAGTTTTCCGACTCGGGGTCCGCGACCCAGTCACGGGTATCGAAATTTTCACCGTTCTGGCTTTCCACTGTCCAACCTACAGTGCGGTACCCCAGCTCTGCGGCCCAGCTACGAATCTCCCGGTTATGTTCCCCGAAGGGCGGCCGCCACAGGCGCACCACGTCGCGGCCGGTTAATTCCCTAAAAACTTCTTCCATCTTTTTCAACTGAGATTGGACAAACTCGCGGTCAACCCCTGTCTTTGTAACTTGCCTTCCAGACGCAGCATATTCTGTCAGATGTGGATGAGAATACGTATGGTTCCCAACCTCGTGGCCTTCTTCTACGATCTGTCGTACCGTTTGTGGGTAGCGTTCCACGAACTTTCCCGTCAGAAAAAAAGTGCAGCGGATACCAGCCTGGCGCAGGATGTCAAGAATTTCCGCGCTCACGTTATTTTCAGACCCTCCATCGAATGTAAGGGCAAGCACTTTCTTCCGCAAACTCCCCCGATAGAACGGCCGAACCAGATGAGAGAAAGCGGGAAGATTGTACCGGAAGGTCAGTTCTTCCAGCGCAATTACTTCACCATCGGGAGACATGGCTTTTACGGTCAAGCAATTCTGCCCGCGGTTAATCGGCACATCTTCAAAAACGAATTTTCCTCCGGATGGTCTGGTTACTGCCAGCAACCGATCACCATGGAGAAGGAGGATTGCCAGATTCTCATCCGCCTCCCCTTCAATTGTAATACGATTCCTTACAACCATTCCCCGGATTCTGACAGGGCTGGTGATCTGAAAAATGTTTCTGGTGTTTTCCGTATCTTCCTGGCTTTTCCGCATCGGCTGCCGCCCTGAAAAGGGCGGTGAAGCCGGGCGGATCTTCTGCAATTGAAGCCACTGAAAAAAAACCACAACACTGAGCACCCCAATTGCTATCCAGACGGGAGAAACCACCTCCCATTTCGGTCTGTCTGCGGATATGGATTTAACCGCTTTTTTCGCTAGGTACTTCCAGTAACACGTTTGGCTGCAGAAAATATGACGGGCTTTGCGGATCTGGCAGGCCGAACAGATGGCCCGGTGACAGTAGTAGCACCTTCGGTGAGTAATGCGCTCGGGATGCCGGAAGCAGATCCGCTGCGTGCGACCCATGCAGGTTATCCTTTTTTTACAAATTTGAAAAATCCGCGCTGCAAAATCAAGCGGAATACGGGGTACGGCCAAAAAGATTCCAGCACCCGCATAATTTCAGACCTATGACGGAAATCTCTTCATTGTTTACGGGCAATTTGACCTGTGCTCAACAGATTCGGTATGC
>Ga0209426_1000898_pt1 | contig 23140 bp, 17 predicted proteins | sample Deesub1362B_J571_FD_187697 | JGI IMG/M metagenome (GOLD analysis project Ga0209426, IMG submission 187697) | Deep oceanic, basalt-hosted subsurface ecosystem from Juan de Fuca Ridge flank, Pacific Ocean, CORK Borehole 1362B_J2.571 (SPAdes)... ...
CTTCAATTACATCCCTTTGAGGATGATTCTCTACATCATGTATATACCTCATAAGCCAATTATAACCACGAAAATAACTCCTAAGATAGATCTGACGCAATTTTAATCCTTTCCTTTTCCCTCAAGGGAGTCCAATATGTTTTTGAACTTTTGCATTTTCCTCTTCAAAATTGAATTTTGAATGCTTGACAAAAGTTATGAAAATGTTAGAAAATTAATATGCCTCCAGCGGTTAGAAAGAGCCGGGGTGGCGGAATTGGTAGACGCAAGGGACTTAAAATCCCTCGGAGGTTCTCCTCCGTGCCGGTTCGACTCCGGCCCTCGGCACCATCCTTAACTAAAATTATTACTAATATTTCCTTTATTTCCTCAAAGAAATTCTAAATTCAAAGTTAAAAATATAACCAAGAATCTGGACTAATATTTGTCTAAGAAATGTAAGAGAAAATGAGAGGAGGTTATCATGAAAAGAAGAATTTTGATATTAGTATCTGCGTTAATTTTTCTTAGTTTAATTTTATTACCAATTAACAATTATGCCCAAAAATGCAGAAGACCATTACCAGGAGGTTGGAATTTAATTCTTGGTATGGAACGATTTCTTGATTTAACAGAGGAACAGAAATCTAAATTAGAAGAATTAAGAAAAAAGTGGATTGAAGAAAGATGGGATTTTCAGGATAGAATGAAAAGATTAAGATTTAAACTCAGAGAGCTCCTTAGAGATCCTGAAGCAGATGAAAAGGAGATAGAAAACATTATTGATGAAATATCAAAGCTTCGTTCAGAACGCTTTAAAGGAATGTTACGTCATAGAAAGGAGATAAGAAATCTTCTCACTCCAGATCAATTGAGTAAATTTGAAAAATTTAAAAAAGAATTTATCCGAAGAAGAGCTTTAAGGGAAAGAAGATTTCTGTGGAAAAGGAGATTTTTCAGACCAAGATTTAGAATGCCAAGCCCCTTTTGTCCTTTCCATAAAGACTGGATTTTCTAATTTTCTAAAATTTAAATTCATAATTTTAAAAAGGTGGGGATTAATTCCTCACTTTTTTCTTTTATGTGTTAAAATACTTTGAAAGGAAGTTTAATGAGAAATGAGCGTGCAGATATACTTGTGATATCACCACATCCTGATGATGCAGAATTTGGGGTTGCAGGAACAGTTGCAAAGTGGGTAAAAGAAGGGAAAAGCGTAATTTATGTGATTTGTACAAGTGGGGAGAAAGGAATAGATGATATTAACATAAAACCAGAAGAATTGGCAAAAATAAGAGAAAAAGAGCAACTTGAAGCAGCCAGAGTTCTTGGTGTAAGTGAAGTTATATTTCTCCGTTATCCTGACCAAGAATTGGAAGATACACCAGAATTTAGAAAAGAAATTGTAACTCTTATTAGAAAATATAAACCTGAAATAGTAGTGACTTCTGATCCTTATCGACGCTATATTTGGCATAGAGATCATCGCATTGTTGGGAGGGTTGTTTTAGATGCTGTTTTTCCCTATGCAAGAGATATATGGTCTTATCCTGATTTATTAAAAAAAGGTCTTAAACCCCATAAAGTTAAAGAAGTCTGGCTTTGGGCATCTGAAAATATTAATTATCGCTCTGACATAACTGAGACTTTTGATTTAAAAGTGAGGGCCTTGCGCTGTCACAAAAGTCAGATAAAAGAATCATTTTCAGTTGAAATGGAAAAATGGTTATGCAAAAGGGCGAAAACTATAGCCCAGTATGAGAAATTTGAGTTAGCTGAAGGTTTTCATCGTATTGAAATCTGGTGGTAAATATTTTCCATTGAAAATTCTTTTTGTTTGAGGTGATGGATTCTTATTATTTTCTCTAAAAAATCAATAGTTTCTTCTGCTGTCCTTTCCCATGAAAATTTTTTAATTGTATTTCTTCGAATTTCCTCTCTTTTCCATAAAAAATTCTTATTTGAAAAAAAATGGATAAGCACATTTACTAATGAATTAGGATTATTTGGTATAAAATAAAATCCGTTTTTATTTTCCTTAATAATTTTTGTTGTTTCTCCGATTTTTGATGCTATTACTGGAGTACCGCAAGCTAATGATTCAATTGTAACCAATCCAAAAGATTCATAGAGTGATGGAACTACTACTGCATCAGCAGCAGAATAATAATCCTTTAAAACATTTTGTTCTTTAGAACCAGTAAATGTGACTTTATCGCTGATGTTTTTTATTTTAATGAAATTTTTAATTTTAATTATTTCGTTATTTTTGTGAAAATCAGAAGATTTTTTTCCACCACCAATAATAATTAATTTTAAGTTTTCATAAAATGGGATTTTATTTTTTTTAATTAATTCAACAGCTTGAACAACTGTGAGAAGATCTTTTATAGGTTCAATTCTTCCTACATATAAAATTATTTTATCTTTGTGATTAAATCCTAATTTTTTGCGTGCTTTTAATTTATCAATAAGATAAAAAATATTTGGATTCACTCCTGGGTAAATAACTTTTAATTTCCAACAAGGAATTTTATATTCTTTTAACATATTTTCTTTTTCATTATTAGAGGAAGTGATTATTCCATCTGAAATAAAGGATAAAAATTTTTCTGCTTTTAGCCTATTAGCGTTTTCTCGATATCCTTTTTTAATGGCTTTTTTCTTCATAAAAGCTAATGAATGATAGTTGTGAATAAGGGGAATATTAAATTTATTTTTTATTCTTTCTCCTATTAGGCCTGAAAGCCAGTAATGAGTATAAATAATTTCATAATTTATTCTCTCATTACAAATAAATTTTTCCAAATTTTCTTCAAATTCTTTGATATGTTTATATAGATTTCTTCGACTAATAAAATATTCTGGTCCACCTTTAAGATGAATAACCCGAACCTGGGAGGATATATTCTTGATTCCTCTTAATTTTTTATTCTGAACTCTTGTAAAAATATCCATTTTTATTTTTGGAAAATTTTTTAGAGCAGAGCTTAATTCTTTTATATATACATTCATTCCTCCTGAACTTTCAAGGCCTAAAGGAGAAAAAGGACAAGAATGGAAGCTTATTACACAAATATTCATTTTATTTTTCCTTTAAATGTAATACTAATTTATACAATTTTCTTGCTATGGCTCCAAAATTATATTTATATTTTTCTTCTCCTCTTAAAAAATCTATTTCATTTTTATTTTCTGAGATAGCCTTTCTTATTTTGTAATTGAATAAATATACTCCTGGACTATATTGGGAGAAATTTTTATCATAAGCAGAATTAAAGAGATAAATAGTACTAAAATAAGTAAAGCTTAAAAGAGAAGAGATTATTCTTTCTTTATGAATCAAAAAATAAAGTTCTATCCATTTTCTTAAGGCAAATTGTTTGCATATTTCAATAAAAAAACAATAAGTATTATTTTTCCAGAAAGAGGATTTTTTAGGGGAACTATTTTTATGAAAATCAATAAAAATCTTAATAGAAGACTGTAATTCATTGAAATTATTAATTTTTCTTATTTTTAAGTCCTTTAATAATTCTGCTCTTCTTAATTTTCTTTTTAACTCATGACGATTTTTACTACTTAATTTTTTTAAATATTCCTCATAAGAAGAAGGAAGAATAAGATAAGGAGCTTTTTCAATTTCATAAGATTTACATACAAAATTATATTTATCTGAAAATTTCAGTAAAAATTTTAATGTGGGAGATGATTCTCTTATATTAATTAATTCTAATTTAGGATAATTTTTAAAATAATTCAAAATGGATTTATAGAAAATTTCTTTTTTTTGAATTGAAACTATGAAATCACAATAGTCGCTTACTTCATGGTTTGCAATAAATTTAACAATTCCATTTTCAATCATTAAAGGAGCAATTCCAACTAATTCTTTATTCTCTTTAACAAGAAGAATTTCCAAATTTTTACCCTTTGAAAAACATTTCCACCATGAAGAAAACCATTCATAGGTTAAGAATATATTGTTTTCTTTTGAAGAAAATAATATTTTGTTCCATTCTTTTTTTATTTCTTCAATTTTTCCAAAATCTCTAACACTCTCAATCAACATTAAAAAATAAAATATACCATATTCCTCTTAAATTTATAAGTTTTTATTTTACTATTGCCATTGCTGAGGAATTTTGATATATTCCTCTTTCTAAGCAAATGGAGGAGAAGGTGAATATATCAATTCCTAAAAAATTGTTTCTGACAAAAGGAGTAGGGCATCATAAAGAAAAATTGGCGAGTTTTGAAGAAGCTTTAAGGGTTGCTGGTATTGCACCTTTTAATTTAGTTAAAACTTCGAGCATAATTCCTCCTCATTGCGAGTTAATTTCAAGGGAGGAAGGGATTAGACTGCTTAAACCAGGACAAATAGTTTTTTTGGTAATGAGTGAGAATGCAACAAATGAAGCCTATCGTAAAATATCAGCTTCTGTTGGTTTAGCTATTCCTAGGGACCCAAATTTATATGGATATTTATCCGAACATCATAGTTTTGGACAAGATGAAAACGAAGCAGGAGAATATGCTGAAGGCTTGGCTGCTCATATGTTAGCAACAACTCTGGGAGTAAAATTTGATTTTGATAAAAGCTGGGATGAAAAAAGGCAAATGTATCGTATATCCGATAAATTAGTTACTACAAAAAATATAACTCAAATTGCAGATGGGAAAAAGGGTTTATGGACTACTGTTCTTGCAGCTGCAGTTTTTATAATTTAAACATTATTCATGTAATTAAAAAATTCTTCAATTATTTCTCTAATTTGTTTAAGAGATTTACTTAAGACAATTTTTCTTCTAAGCAATTTTCCTTTCTCAAAACCTTTTGAACTCCATATAATGAATTTTTTAAAATAATTTAATTTTTCTTTATTTGATAATTCTTCCTTTTCTAAAATTTCAAGATATTTTAAAAATATTATTTTTTTAGTTAAAGAGAGAGGTTTTTCTCCTTTCATTAAATAGAGAAATTCTTTAAAAATAAGGGGATCTTGGATTGCTCCTCTTCCAATCATAACTCCATCACATTTTGTTTGAGAAAACATTGCATAAATGTCATCGGGTTTTCTAATATCTCCATTTCCTATCACAGGTATTGAAATATTTTCTTTAATTTCAGCTATTACTTCCCAATTAGCATTAGAAGAAAAAAATTCAGAGCGAGTTCTCGGATGAATAATAATGGCAGATACCCCAGAAGCTTCAGCCATCACTGAAAATTTCTTAGCATTTATTTCTTTTTTTGACCAGCCAGCTCTTATTTTTACACTTACAGGAATTGGATTGGCATTTTTTACAACTTCTTTTAAAATTTTTTCCGCTAATTTAATGTTTTTAAGAAGATATGCTCCTGAAAATTTTTTTACAACTTTCTCCTTTGGACAACTCATATTTATGTCTATACCCTTTACTCCAAATTCTTTTAAAATTTTGGCTGCAGTACCCATAATTTCTGGTTTTGATCCAAATATTTGATAAAATAAAGGTTGATCCGCTGAGGAACATTTTAATAAATTTTTTGTTTTTTTATTATTTCTTGTCAATCCTTCAGCACTTATCATTTCAGTGAAAAATAAACCACACCCACCAAGAGATGCTATGAATTTTCTAAAACAATGATTTGTAATTCCAGCCATTGGAGCTAAAATTATGGGAGGATTTATTTCTAATTCACCTATTTTAAGTTTTGGAAGAGTGAATTTATTAACTTTCAAATTTTATATTTTTAAGTTTTTAGTCAAAAGGTCTGGGATTATATATTTTTATATAACTATTTTCTCTTAATTTTGTTAAAAACTCTTTTATTTTTTCTTGTTTTTTCTGCATAAAAATTTTTTCTCTTATTTTTTCCTTTACTTCCTCAAAAGGAGAAATTTTTGCTTCTTTTTTCTCTACAACCTTAAATAAGTACCATCCCTGTTCTGTTTTAAGCCATGGAGTTACTTCTCCTGGATTCAATTTGAAAACTACATCTTCGAAAAGTTTATTGAGTTCCCCTTTTTTGAAAAATCCGAGTTCACCATTTTTTTCTCTTTCAGGTCCTTCTGAATACTGGGAAGCTAAAATCGAAAAATCAACCCCCTGATTTAATTTTTTAAGAATTTCTTGAGAAATTTTTTTAAGTTCCTGATTATTTTTATTATCTTTAGAAAGATAAATTCCCTTTAATCTCACTTCAGCTGGTTGTGTGAACTCTTCTTTGTGCTGCTTGTAATAATTAACCAATTCTGTGTCAGTAAGAGATATTTTATAATCCACTTCAAGCATGATTATTTTTTGCTGTAGAAATTGCTTTTCAATTTCTTTTCGCCAGGCATCAAAATTTATGCCTTCCCTCGCCATCTCTTTTCTTAATTCATCGTCAGAATCAATATTATTTTCCTTTTTAAAATTTTCTATAAAGAGTTTTACTTCTTCTTCCACATTTAAATCTTTTTTCTTAGCCTCCTGAAGTAAAAGAATTTCACTGATAAGTTGATCTAATAAATTTGCTCGCGCTTTTTCAAATTTTTCTTCTAATTCTTCTCCCCTATATCTTTGGCTTAACATAAATCTCAATCTTGATTCTGCAATTTTAAAATCAGTTAGAGTAATTATATCGTCGTTTACAACTGCAATAATTTCCTCAATAACTTCTGAATATGCAATTAAAGAAAAAATCACAATCAAAAAAATAAGAAATTTTAATCTTTTTATCATGCTATTACTCCTTTTCCTTGCTATAAGGGAAAGGCAAATTTGACGTTGAAGTAATCCAGTTAAATTTAGATTTTAATTCTTCAAGGTGATTTTTTAATATTTCACTTATTTTCTTTTGAAATAATTTTATTTCAATTTTTTTAGAAACTTTATCAAGAGGAAGAATCTGACTTCTTTCTCTTTTTTCAACCCGAAAAATATGGAAACCATAATCAGACTGAACAACCTGACTCAACTCGCCTTCTTTTAAGGAAAAAATCACCTTTTCCATTTCCTCAGGAAGCTGGCCTCTTTCGTAAAATCCCATATCTCCACCTCTTTCTGCATCTGGACTAATCGATTCTTTTTTGGCGATTTCTATGAATTTTTCTGGCGGAGAATTTTTCAATTTATTCAAAATTTCAATTGCCTTTGATTCACTCTTCACTAATATTTGTCTAACTTTTAGTCTTTCAGGTTGTCTGAATTCTCGAATATGAGTGCGATAATAAGATGCAATTTCATTCTTTTCTACTTTAATATCTCTAATAAGAAGAGATATGTATTTTTCCACTACTAAACGGTTAAGCAATGTTTTTGAAAGAACAATTTTTTCACTTTTATTTAAAATATGAGCATTAATCTTTGCTAAATAATCTCTTTTTTCTTCCCAGGTAAGAGAAATTCCCCTCATTTTAGCTGCTTCTAAAAAAATCATTTCATCAACAAATTTGTCATATAGTCTACTTAAAACATCTGCATTTAAATTATTAATCATATCTCCAACAATGCTTTTAACATATTCTTCGAAATCAGAATTAAAATAGTAAGAATTTTCAACTTTAAGTATAATTTTATTGGAATTGAATTTTTCTCCAAAATATTTGCCTTTCTCAGATTGTTTTTCCTTCGAGCATGAGATTATTAAAATCATCAATAAGAAAAAAATGCCTAATTTTAATATTCCTTGTTTTAGAGTTATTTTTCTCATTGTGCAAGTAATTATAGTCAACTAAGTTAATTTGTGCAAGATATATTTAACTTCTTCCAATATTTTTCTATCTTCTTGAGAATTTAATTTTATTTTTAAAATGCCATCTTTAGTAAGATTTCCTTTATAATATTTCATTATATCAACAATTTTTTCAGGTAAAGTTTTGGGATTTCTTGAGAATTTAATTTTTAGAATTTCTCCTTCTCTATCAATATTCACTATTTTTATTCTCTCAGCTAAAAATTTAATTACTCCATAATCCAATAAGTTAAGACAAGATTGTGGTAATGGACCAAATCTGTCTTCCATTTCTTCCTTAATTTTCTCTATTTCACCTAAAGAACTAATTGAAGAAATTTTTTGATAGAAATTCAATCTTTGATTCATTTGTGGAAGATAATCTTCTGGAATTTTTATATTGATTTTTAAATTTATTTCTGCGCTTGTTTTCTCTTCTGCCTCACCTTTAAGTTCCTTTATTGTCTGGTCCAGTAATTTAAGGTAATAATCAAATCCAACAGCTTTTAAATGACCGTGCTGTTCTAATCCAAAAAGATTTCCTGCTCCTCTAATTTCCAGATCTCTATAAGCTAATCTAAATCCTGAACCAAGCTCAGTAAATTCTTGTAGAGCTCTTAATCTTTCTCTTGCAATAGGATTTAATGAAAATTCAGAGGGAATTAAAAAATAAGCATAGGCCTGGCGATAAGACCTGCCTACTCTCCCTCTTAATTGATAAAGTTGAGCCAGTCCAAATTGGTGGGCCTCATTTACAATTATTGTATTAACCAGCGGAATATCTATTCCATTTTCAATAATCGTTGTTGAAATAAGCACATTATATTTTCCCTGAATGAAATCTAACATATTTTTTTCTATTTTGTGGGAAGGCATTTTGCCATGAATTACTACAATTTTTGCTTTAGGAACAAGCCTTGAAACCATTTTTACAATAGATTCAAGATCATTTATTCGATTGTGGACAAAATAAATCTGTCCTCCACGAGATAACTCTTTTTCAATTGCTGATGCAATTAATTCCGGAGAAAACTTAGCTACCACAGTATGAACTGCCAATCTATCTTTTGGAGGAGTTTCAATTAAACTTAAATCTCTCAATCCATAAAGAGCCATGTTTAAAGTACGTGGTATTGGAGTGGCTGTCATTGTAAGCACATCAATTTGTGTCTTCATTTTCTTTATTTTCTCCTTATGTGTAACTCCAAATCTTTGTTCCTCGTCTATTATTAATAAGCCAAGATTTTTAAATTTCACATCATCAGAGAGAAGTCTATGAGTGCCAATAATAATATCTATAAGTCCTTTTTCTAAATCAGAAATTATTTTCTTTTGATTTTTTGATGACTGGAGTCTTGTTAGAGCTTCCACTCTAAAAGGGAACATTGATAATCTTTTTCTAAATGTGTTTAAATGCTGAGTTGCAAGAACTGTAGTAGGGCAGAGAACAGCAACTTGTTTACCATCCCATACTGCCTTTACTGCTGCTCTTATTGCCACTTCAGTTTTACCGAATCCAACATCTCCGCATAATAATCTATCCATTGGACATGGAGCTTCCATATCCTTTTTTATCTCTTCTGTTACTTTGAGCTGATCTTCGGTTTCTTCATAAGGGAAAGTTTCTTCGAATTCCTTTTGCCAAGGAGTATCTGGAGAAAATGAATATCCTTTTATGCTTTTTCTTTTAGCATATAATTCAAGAAGTTCTTTTGCCATTTTTCGAATTGCATTTTTGACTCTTTTCTTCGTTCTTTGCCAAGAAGTTCCACCTAATTTATCTATTATTGGAACACCTTCCACACCTGAATATTTTTGAATTAAGTCTAATCTTTCCACAGGAACATAGAGGCGGTCGCCATCTTTATACATGATTTCAATTAATTCTCTTGAAACACCATCTATTTTTAATTCCTTTAATCCTTTAAATATTCCTATTCCATGGTCATTGTGAACTATATAATCTCCTTCTTTTAAATCTCGAAAATAAGAGAAAGGTAAATGAAAGGAGGGTTTTAGAGAGACAAATTCTTCTTCCTTAATAATATCATTTTCAGAAAAAATTGTGACTTTCTCCTCTGGGAAGCAAAATCCAAAAGGTAACTTTCCTAACAATAGAAGAATATTCTTTTCTTGGAGGGAAATTTCTGAATCCTCTGATATTAAATATGATATTTGATATGAGTCAAGAAGATCAGCCATTTTTTTGATTCTATTCCAATTAGAAAGGAAGATAGCTATACTTTCGTTCTTTTTTTGTAATTTATCAATTTCCCTAATAAATAAATTAAGATTATCCCTGAAATGCGGAGAATCTTGGAAATTGAAAGAAATGATTTCAATATCTTGATTTATAGGTACACTCTGAAAATTTATTTTTTGGTTTCTTAGATTTTTTAAATCTTCTTTACAAAATATTTCACTTGGAGATAATGAAATCTTTTTCTTTTCATATATATTCTTATACATAATTTCCCATTTCTCTTTTTTCTTTTCCCATTCTTCTTCTGTCTGTTCTGGCTCATCAAAAATGAAAAGATAATCAGAAAAGTATTCTTTAAATGATGCAAAGAAAGGATGTGCGATTGAAGCTAAATAAAATAATGAAGGAAGAGGATCTCTTTTATATAGAGAATCTTTCATTTCCTTTACTTGTATATGAAATTTATAACTTTTCCATTTTAATTCAGCATTTTTTTCCCAAGAGAGAATAAATTCTTCATTTAAAGGAAATTCGAGTAAGGAGGGAATAATAATTGTATTAATGGTTTGGATTGAGCGCTGTGTAGTTGGCGAGAATTTTCTGATTGAGAGAATTTCATTTCCACTTAATTCTATTCTGAATGGATAATCTTCCCATGGAGAAAATACATCCACTATTGCTCCACGGAAAGCATATTCTCCAGGAAAATTTACTAAATCTTGAGCTTTATAACCGAATTGTGAAAGAGTTTCAATTAAATATTCTCTTTTAATAGAACTTCCAGCGCTTAAGAATATAAAACTATTTTCTAAAACTGATTTACATGGAAGGGGTTTTAACAACCCCATAAGATTGGTAATAATTATTTCTGCTTTATTATTTTTGAATTTATAGAAAAATTTCATTCTTTGGGAAATTGAATCCAAGGAAGGAGGAATTTCATCATAAGGTTCTGATGAAAAGGGTGGAAGAATTGCAATTTGATTAGTATCTAAATTGAATTGGCTGAAAAAGAAAATGAGTGTTTCCTCTATATTACTAAAATTTTGTGAAATAGGTTGAACAAATACGATTTTTTTCCCGAGTTCTTTTTTTAAACAGGCTAAAAGCAGACATTTTGCAGAGTAATTTAAACCGCTAATTATAATTTCATTTTCGCCTTTTTTTATTTTTTCTATTAATTTTCTAAAATTTTTATTTTTTAAGAAAAATTCGAATACCATTTTTAAATTTATTTTTATTTTAACATACTTGTAAATTTATTTAGAAATTATATAAAGGAATTGAGAATTTGATATTTTCTTATTATTTTTTAAGCTTTTTATAGAAATTAAATAGAATAATTAATGTGAGGAATGATAATTTGAACTTAAATAGGAAAGAATAAAATTTAGAATTTAATTTTTTTATTTAGATAAGGGCTTAATAAATCTAAATATAGCCCTTCTTGATTGAGCGATAATTGAACCCTGAGAGGAAAGAGCTTTTACCTCCCAGAAATAAAAGTCTCCCTTTTTTAATAAAATTCTGATTTTAGAAGGCAATTTAATTTTGTTATTCTTTGTCTTGGCTTCCCAAAGGAGATTTCCTTTTCTATCATAAAGAGAAAAAATGTATTTAGATGAATCCTCATTCTTTTCCCAGAGGAAGATGGATGGAGACTCTTGAATTTCTCCATGAGGGGAAAGGAGAGTTAGGATTTCACCTCTTAAGACTTCTCCCGATGGGGGAAGAAATGGAGGATGAGTTAATTTATAGGAAAGGTAAATACCTCCACCTAAAACTAATATAAACAGAATCAAAAAGGCATATGCCCATTTCTGGACTCTAAAAAAATATGCAAACCTGGCGAGCGAAAAGGTTCTTCGTGGAGCATGAATTTGGAGAATTACATCAGAAAAAATTTCACTTCCTTTCTCTTTAATTATCTCGACAATTTTTCCCCTTAGAATTAGTTCAGTTGAGCAAATATGGCAGTTGAAAAAGTGTTTTTCGAAAACTTCCTTTTCTTTTTCATTGAGCTTATCAAGTAGATAGTTATCTACTTGGTTTATAAATTCACATTTTTTCATTTTTTTCTCCTCCATTAATTTAGTACTAAAAAGGGTTAAAAACTTGAAAATTTTTTTAAAATTTTTTAAATATAATTATAAACTTATTGATAATAAAAAAAATAATTTGTTAGGAAAATTTATTATGAAATTCATTTAGTTTTTTAAACATGGAAAATTATAAAGAAGTTGACATATAAATGAAAAACTTTTTGAAAATTTATTTATATATTTGATTTTAAATAAATTATTCAAATTAACCTCTTATTACTATGTAAACATTTATTTACATTTCTGACAAATTTTGTCACTTAAATTTTTAAGTTATTTCCCGAGAGAATTCCTACTTAATCAAATAAAAAATTATTGACTAATTCGAATATTTATAATATACAGTAAAAAGACTAAATGGGTAAGGTAGAAGGAATTTTCAATTACTTTTATGAGCATCCTTCTCTTTTTATTTTTCTTTTATCCATTCTCTTTATAATTATTTTTTATTGGATTGGTTATATAAAAGGGAAAAATAAAGCTCATTTAAATACTCTTAAAAAACTTAGTGAAATGCAACTTGAAATTCAAGAATTGAAACATACGTTAATGAATACAAAGAGAGAATTAAAAGAGAGAGAATCTGAATTAGAAAATTTAAAAAGAAAATATGAACCATCCTTTACCCAAAAAGTGATAAGAAAAATCAAGGGCGAAAGTGACGAAGAATAAAATCTTTCAAATTTTTAAAAAATTATGGGAGGAGGAATATGAGTAATAATGAATTTAAGCCTTATGTTTTACCAGAAAAATCCATGAAAGAAATTTCATTCAAAGCAATCTTTCTCGGAATTATTATGGCAATTATTCTTGGTGCTGCAAATGCTTATTTGGGTTTGCTTGTAGGAATGACAGTAGCAGCTACTTTTCCTGCTGCAGTTATTGCAATGGCTGTGCTCCGTCCTTTTAAAGGGACAATTTTAGAAGAAAATCTTGCAAGAACAACTGGCGCAGTAGGAGAGGCACTGGCAGCAGGTGCAATTTTCACAATTCCAGCTTTTCTTCTGACTCGTCCAGCAGTTTGGGACAAGTTTGATCTTATTAAATCTTCCCTTCTTATGCTTGTTGGAGGTGTGCTCGGAGTTTTTCTTATTATTCTGGTGCGCCGAACCTTAGTCCAGGATGTAGAGCTTCCTTTTCCAGAAAGCGTTGCATGTGCTGAAATGGTAAAGGCAGGACAGAGGGGAGGAACACAGGCTGCTTATATGTTCTGGGCAATGGGTCTGGGTGCTCTTATTGAATTTTTTACAAGTGAAAATGGTATAAGAATTATAAAACCATTTGTTCGATTTGTATTTAAAATTCCAGGTCTTTCAAGAATTTCGTATTTAGATGCAGATAATAATTTAGTATTTAAATCCCCTGCAATTGAGGGAAGAATGTTTTTAGAAACTCCAGCAGCTAATGCTGCAATGACAGGAGTAGGCTACATAATTGGACCAAAACTTGCTGCTCTTACTTTCTCTGGAGGAGTTTTGGGATGGCTCCTTTTAATGCCCATTCTCCTTTTTATTGGAGGGAGAGATTTAGGTAGTCTTGCATCAAGATTCTTTCAAGGAGATTGGACAAGTACTGCTGTTTCTGCATATAATGCTCAAATTAAACCCATAGCTGTTGGAGCAATGCTTGTTGGAGCTTTTTACACATTGTTTAGAATGAGGAAAAGTCTTATTGCAGGTATTGGTCGTTCTATTTCAGATGTTAAAAAAGCAAGATCAGGAGAAAGAGTTGAAACTTTGAGAACTGATAGAGATTTACCTTTTCCTTCAATTATAATTGCTATTATTGCTTTAGTTATTCCAATGTTTTTCCTTTACAACATTTTTACTCATAACATTGGTTCTTCCTTTGTTGCAACCTTGGTAATGATTGTAATGGGACTTTTATTTGCTGCTGTAGCAGGTTATCTTGTAGGAATAATTGGTTCTTCTTCTAATCCTATATCAGGTTTAACTCTTACCACACTCCTTATTGCAGCACTTATGATGGTAATTTTAGGACAGAGAGGAGCTCCTGGAATAGCAGCTGTTATAGGAGTTGCTGCAATTGTATGTTGTGTAGCAGGAGTAGCAGGAGATATGATTCAGGACTGGAAAGTTGGGTACATACTTGGTGCTACTCCATGGAGAATGCAAATTGGAGGAATAATTGGAGTAACTGCAGCTGCATTAACATTAACTTTTTCCTTACAACTTTTACATAATACAATGAGAATTGGAAGTGATGCTCTTCCTGCTCCTCAAGCAAATTTAATGGCAATGATGGCTCAGGGAATAGTTGGTGGAGAAATGGCATGGCCTTTGGTTATTGCAGGAATGTTATTGGCTTTTGGTCTTATTCTTATAGGTTCTCCTTCTCCAATGCTAATAGCTGTTGGAATGTATCTTCCTTTTAGAGCAACAGCTTGCATTTTCTTTGGTGGAGTCTTGAAATATATCTTGGATAAAAGTGTAGAAAGAAAGAAGCCTACAAAAAAAGGAAAAGAAATTATCGAGAATATTGGACTTCTTTTAGCATCAGGATTAATTGCTGGTCAAGCAATAATGGGAATTATTACTGCAGGTCTTAAAGGAGCAAAAATCCATATGCCAGAATCACTCAACAATCCATGGTTAGCATTGGTAATTTTCTTAATTTTGGGATTTATACTTATTTATTTCCCGTATAAAAAGATGGTTGCTTCAGGAGAATTTGAATCATCTAAAAAGTAAAAAGATAATTGAAAAAAGAAAAGAAGAATAATATTAATTTTTTAGAATTAATACCAGTCAAAAATATAAAGTGGGAAAGAGGGGAAAGAGGATTAGTGGTGCTTTTAAAGCCTAAATTTAAAAATAAATTTCTTGTAAAATATTTATCTCCCAGAATAAAAAATCCTTTTTTTAGAATAAAGCTTGATGAAATTGGAAGTTATGTATGGGAACTTTGCGACGAGCAGAATACTGTGGGTAATATTGGAAGAAAATTAAAAGAGAAATTTGGCGAGAAAATTGAACCAGTTTACGATAGATTAATTCTTTTTTTAAGGCAGTTGGAAGGAGGGAAATGTATTAAATTCAAATTGAGATGATTTTGGGGAGCATTAAGCTCCCCAGGGCACCACTCCCTCCCTCCGGCTTTCTCTTTACAAAAATTTCTTATGCAAATTTTATGCCAGAAAATAAATTCGAATTTGAATATTAACTTATTGATTGTAAAATATTTAAAATTATAAAAATAGCTTTGGATTTTAATTTATGACATTTTTTGTCAATATAATGACAATTTATGTCACTTCTGGGAATTTTTTGTTAAAATATTTTTATGAAAATAATAAATAAATTTTATTGGTTTTTTATACTAATAAATCTTACAAATCTTCTATATTCTGCCTCAATTTATGACCCAAAATTAAAATGGAAAACAATAGAAACTCCTCATTTTTATATTCATTTTCATCAGGGAGAATATGAGCTTGCTCAATTAACTGCAAATTTAGGAGAAGAAGTTCATAAAAAATTATGTTCTTTTTTTCAATATCAACCAAAAGGGAAGACTCATATAATTCTTGTTGATAATACTGATATTGCCAATGGAATTGCTACTGTTTTCCCTGAGAAATATATAATTATCTTTGTTGTTCCCCCTGAAAGTGAAAGCTTTATAGGAAATTTTGATAATTGGTTGAGAACAGTTTTAATTCATGAATATACTCATATACTTCAGTTGGACATGGTTTCTGGAATACCAAAAATAATTCGTTCTATTTTTGGGAGAGCACCTTTGCCATTTTGCTTTCCTAATTTATTTCATCCAATGTGGTTTATTGAAGGAACTGCTGTGTTTTCAGAGACTGAATTTACTTCAAGAGGGAGAGGGAAAGCTTCTGATTGGAATATGCTTCTCCGCACAGCAATTTTAGAAAATAAATTTTTACCAATAGATCAGGCAACAGGTGCGCTTGTTGCCTGGCCTGGAGGAAATTCTCATTATCTCTTTGGGAATAAGTTCTTCGAATATTTGAAAGAGAAATATGGTGAAAAAAATTTAATAAAGCTCAATAAAAGGGCAAGTAGAACTTTACTTCCCTATTTTACTGACTGGATATTTAAAAAAACTTATAGAAAAACATCAGTTTATCTCTGGAAAGAATGGAAGAAAGAAAAGGAAGAAGAGTTTAATTCTTTAAGAAAAAAAATGGTGCAAGGCACTAAAGGAAGAGAAGTTCAAATAACTAATCATGGATATTTTATATTTGGGCCTCGCTTTTCTCCTAATGGAAAAAATATAGCTTATTCCACTTTAAATCCTCACTCCTTTCCTGAAATTAGAATATATGATTTAGAAATCAATAAAGATTATTCACTTACTGATAGATACTTAGGAAACTATTTATGCTGGACAAAGAATGGCAAAGGAATAATTTTTTCTCAAATGGAGTATTATAAAAATTTTTATCTTTATAGTGATTTATATTTATATGAATTTAATGAAAAGAAAATTAGCAGATTAACTGAAGGATTAAGATTAAGAGATCCTGATCTTTCTCCTGATGGTAAAAAAATCGTAACAATTAGAAGTTATTTGGGGATTAATGATTTGGTAATAATTGATTTAAAAAGTAAAAAAATAAAACCAATTACACAAAGTAAAAAATATAAAAAATATTTAATATATTCTTCACCTCGCTGGTCCCCTGATGGAAGTAAAATAGCTGTAAGCAAAGGAGAGGAAGGAAAATGGGAAATTTTAATTTTAAATCCTAAAGGGAAAACAATTCAATCTTTTTCACAAAATCAAGCAAGAATTATTTCTCCTTGCTGGTCACCTGATGGAAAATTCTTGATTTTTAGTTCAGATAGAACAGGGATATTTAATATTTATGCTTATTCCTTTGACAATAATAAATTTTATCAAATAACAAATTCTCCTTCAGGCGCTTTTTTTCCTGAAATTTCGCCAGATGGAAAGAAGCTTGTTTTTGTTACTTATTCTTCTCAGGGTTATGATCTTGCTATTATGGATTTTTCTCCATCAAACTGGATGAAGCCCCAGCCATATAATTTAAATTATTCAGAATATAAGTTTTCATTGGATAAAATTACATATCCGTCTCATAATTATAATCCTTTGCCATCCCTAATTCCAAAATTTTGGCTTCCTGTATATTTAAAAGAAAATTCAGAAATAATTCCAGGAATAATGACCATGGGTTTTGATGTTTTACAAAAACATTATTATTTATTGAATTGCCATTACAATCCTTTTTCTGGAAAATTTTCATATTCAATAAACTATATTTATGATGGTTTAAGACCTACTTTTCGCTTTCATTTGTCCCATAAAAATTTAAAAGAAGAGGAGAGAAAATTTTCTACAACAATTTATTTTCCTTTTTACAAGGTTAAAAGAATACAATCTATATTTTTTGAATATTTCCGAGAAAGAAATATTTATTCAGAACAAGGTGATCAGGAAATCACTAAATTTAGTGGTATAAAATTGGGATGGTATTATAACACTGCTCGAAAATATGGATATTCCATTTCTCGAACAGAGGGAAGAATAATCAATTTTTATTATGAAAGAAATTTGAAAATATTAGGAAGTGATTATGATATTTCAAAATTAGTGGGTGAATGGTGTGAATATTTAGCTTTACCTTTCAAACATCATGTTTTTGGATTGAGAATAGTAGGGGGAGTAAGTTGGGGAAAAGAAGCTAAGAAGCTATTTTTTATGGGAGGATATAAAGGAAGAGAATACTCTTTAAATACTAATCATCTTTGTCCTTTAAGAGGATATCAAGAGAATGCATTCTGGGGAGCAAAAGCAATATTATTTAATTTGGAATATAGAATGCCACTTTTTAATATTGAAAGAGGAATCTGGAATATTCCCCTTTTTCTTAAGAAATTACATCTTGGATTTTTTATGGATACTGGAAAAGTATGGAATGATAAATTTAGTTTTTCTGAATTCAAAACAGGAATTGGAATGGAAATGAGGATAGATACAACTTTGGGTTATTTAATGCCATTAACTCTGTCCATTGGTTTTGCAAAAGGATTAGATGAAAAATTTGGAAAAAATCAAATTTACTTAAGAATTGGTACATCTTTTTGAACTTGAAAAAATTTTGTAACTCTCAATTATTTTTATTTAAAAAAGTCCTGCTTTTTTCTTTAAAATTTCCACTTCACTTTTATTAAGATAACGCCATTCACCAGGTTTTAATCCTTTTAAACTAATTCTTCCAAAAGAAATTCTTTTAAGCTTTATGACTGGATGGCCAATTGCTAAAAACATTAGTTTAATTTGTCTTTTTCTCCCTTCATAAAGCTTAATTTCTACTAATGCATTTTTCCCCTTTTTAGTTACTAATTTAATCTTAGCTGGAGAAGTCTTTTTGCCATAAAGATAAATACCTTTTCGCAATTTTTCAAGTTTTTCTGGACTTGGAATTCCCTTAACTTCAACCCTGTATACTCTTTCAATCTGATAGCGGGGATGTGTGAGCCTATTAGTAAGTTCTCCATTATTTGTTAAAATCAATATCCCTTCACTATCATAATCAAGTCTTCCAACAGGGAAAATTCTTTCCTTCAAGCGTGGTAATAAATCTATTATTTTTGGCCGATTATAAGGGTCTTTAAGAGAGACAATATAGTCTTTTGGCTTATAAAGAGCTATATAAATAAAATTTTCCTTATAACTGACTCTCTTGCCATCAACTTCAATAACATCTTTATAAGGATCAATTTTTCTTCCTAATTTTTCTACTATCTCTCCATTAACCGTAACTCTTCCCTCTTGAATTAGTTCATCAGCCCTCCTTCTTGATACTACTCCACAGAGAGAAATAAACCTATTTAGTCTTATTTTCATATATATTTATTATTTTTTAATTTTATTTTTCTCTTCTTGTTTTGGCCTTTCAAAAAGGGATTCAGGGATTTGGGAGTTTATTTTCACTTCCAAAATATTAACTTCTGCAAATTTTTTGTCATTTGAATTGATGATTATATGAAATGGAATCTTTATTCCAGAGACTTCTCTATAATCTGAATAAAATTCCTCAAGTTTTGCAGGACCCATCATTGTTTTTCCTTGATAGGATTTTCTTACAATTAAGCTGGTTTCAGAATCAATTGCCAATTTAATAGAATTGCCTTTTGCATCAGTAATCAAAATAACTTCCACTTTTTTACCTTTTATTTCCTCAGGCTCCAAGGTTTGAATTTCAATTCCTTCTTTTCTGATATTCTGTAAGAGATAAATAGTATCACGCTCAAGACTTTTTTTCATATCTTTAAGCTGGGACTCGGGTAAATTCTGAATTCCTTGTGGACTTTTCATCCATCCCTTTTCTCCATTTAAAACCATTATAATTTCACCAAAGGGCATTTTAACTTCGCTTCTTGATTTATCTGGATAAACTGTTATATCCTTACTTGAAATTTTAAATTCTCCTTGTGGAGTGGTGATTTTTGTATCTTGAATAATAGTAATATTTTTTACTTCTTTTAATCTGTCTATGCCTCCAATACTTTCAATAGAAGCATTTAAAATTTTCTTTGCTTTAGCAATTGCTGCTTGTGTTGCTTTTGGAATTTCTTCTTTTTTAATCTTTGGTTCTGGAATTGTAATATCAATTTCATTGATTGGTCCAAATTCAGAAAGAGGGCAATCAAAATCTTTATCATTTCCAACAGCTAGAATAATTAGTTTATCTGGATGAATATATTTCCTTGCTACTCTTAATACATCTTCTTTTGTTACTTTTTCGATATTCCTTTTGTATCTCTGGAGAAAATCAGAAGGATATCCATAATATTCATAAGTCATAAGTCTTTCCACTATTTCTCTTTTTGTATCAAAATTAAAAACAAAAGAATTGAGGATGCTATCTTTTGCTAATTTTAATTCATCATCAGTAACTTCTTCTTCAACAATTTTATTTATTTCATTAATGATAGCTTTAATTGCCTGACAAGTTGATTGAGATTTAGTTGAACACCCAGCATAAAACATTCCAGGATAATCATAGTTGGCTCCAAATATTCCCCATACTGAATATGCCAATCCAAGATCAGAACGAACCTTTGTAAATAGGCGAGAAGAGAAACCACCACCAAGAATTTCAGTTAAGACTTGAAGAGCAAAATAATCAGGATTGTCCCTTCTAATTCCAATGTGTCCAATTCGAATATTTGTCTGATTTACATCATATTTTTTAATTAAATTTACAGAAGGTTTTAATTCCAAACTTACTTTTGGTTCAGGTGGAAAATCAATTTTTTCAGGCTTCCAGTTCTTGAATGCTTTTTCAAGCTTTTTAATCATTTCTTTTGTTTTGAAATCTCCCCAAATACCTAAAATAACATTATTCGGATGAAAGTATTTTTTGTGAAAAGCTATAATATCTTCACGTGTTATATTGTCAATAGTTTCATATTCTGGATGCCGGGCATAAGGACTATTTGCACCATATATCAGTTTTGTAAATTCTCTACTTGCAATTGCCATGACATTATCATTTCTTCTTGAAATAGTGGTTTTTTCCTCAAGTTTTGCCAATTCTATTTTATCCTCACTGAAGATTGGATTCATCAATATATCAGCAAAAATTGAAAGCGCCTGGTCAAAACTTTCTTTCAAGACAGACATGTAAGCTCTTCCAACACTTCTACCAATGGAAGTGGAAATTTGAGCAGCAATGCTTTCTAATTCTTCATCTATTTCATCACCGGTTTTTGACTTTGTCCCGCCAGTTCTCATTACTCTTCCTGTAATTTTAGCTAAACCAATTTTATCTGGAGGTTCATATTTTGAGCCAACCCTAATTCTGGCTGAAATTTCAATTAGTGGAAGTTCATGATCTTCTACTAAATAGACAATCATTCCATTTTCCAAAACAACTCTCTCAATTTTTGGAAGTTTTAATTCTTTCAAAGGAGGGAAAGTAAGTTCTTTAGGACTTTTTTGACAAAATCCTGTAGATGGATTAATTAAAAAAGCTAATATCATGATAATTGTTAATAAACAATTCTTTCCTTTCATTTTTACCTCCTTTTCATTATTTCTCAGATGAAACAGTAACTATTTGACCAACAATTCGATTCGTTTTCTTGAAACATTCTTTTGCAACTCTCATAATATCATCTGCAGTCACTTTTTTTATGGCCTCAATACTTTTGAATAAATTTCTCCAGTCTCCAGTTAAAACTTCATAATAAACCATTTGATATGCTAAACCAAAATTAGAACTTAATTGACGAACAAGATTTGCCCTTGCACGAATTTTAGCTTTTTCTAATTCTTCTTCACTGACTTTCTCTTTTTTTAATTTTTCTATTTCTTCATAAATAGCCTTTTCACATTCCTGGTTTGTATGACCAACAGCTGGAATTGCATATAAAACAAAAAGATTTGGATATTTATTACCCGGCAAGCCAGGAAATGCACCAACTTGGACAGCTATTTTCTTCTCCTTTACAAGGCTTTTATAAAGTCGAGATGTTCTTCCCAAGCCAAGAATATCCATTAAAACATTATATACTGCATTGTCGGGATGATTAATATCAGGTTTGTGATAGCCAATTAACAAAATGGGTTGAGAAGGATCTTCCACTTCAACTCTTCTTTCTCCCAATTGTGGTGGCTCTATAGTCTCTACGGGTTCTGGTTTTGGTCCTGAAGGAATTCTCTCAAAATAAATTTTTGCTAATTTTTTAACTTCTTTTGGATTCACATCACCCACTATACCTACAGTAAGATTAGAAGGAATATAATATTTTTTAAAGAAAGCTATAGCTTCCTTTCTTGTGATGGTCTCTAAATCTGACATATGACCAACAACATTGTCTCCATAAGGATGAGCTTTATAAGCAATAGCTAAAAATTCTTCAAATAATTTACCAATTGCCTGACTTTCGACTCTCATTCTTCTTTCTTCCATAATTACTTCTTTTTCCTTATAAAATTCACGAAGAACTGGATTAAGAAATCTATCTGATTCTAAGGACATCCATAATTCAAGTTTATTCGAAGGAAGATTATAGATATAAGCTGTCCCATCTGCACTGGTAAATGCATTTAATCCTACTCCGCCTTGCTCCTCAACAATTTTACCAAATTCATTACTTATCACATAAGTCTTTGCCTTTTCTCTTAATTTTTTGAATTCCTCTTGAAGTGCTTTAAGTTTTTCTGGATTTTTCTGTTTTTTTCTTTTTTCCTTTTTTATTTGCAGGAAAATCTCATCCATTTTATCTAGTATCTTCTTTTCTTCTTCATAATTTTTCGTTCCAATTGTTTTTGTTCCTTTAAAAGCCATGTGTTCAAAAATATGAGCAATTCCAGTAATTCCTCTTACCTCATTTACAGCACCAACATCAGCATAAGTAATGAAAGAAATTACAGGTGCTTCATGTTTTTCAACAATAATAAATTTCATTCCATTTTTAAGAGTAAATTCAGTTACTTTCTTTTCAAATTCAGCTAAATTCTGAGAGAAAGTAAAGGTCAAAGTAACCAGGAAGATTGAAATAATTAAAAGAATAATTTTTCTTTTACCCATTTTCACCTCCTAAATTTTTTATAAATCCGAAATTCAAATATCAAAATTCGAAACAAATCCAAAATTTAAAGTCTCTAAATTTAAAATATTCATTATTGTTTTAGTCATTTGGATTTTGGTAATTTAATATTGTTTAAGATTTCTGATTTCGAATTTAGTATTTTTACTTTTAATATTAATTTCTTCTTTATCATTGAGAACATTTTCAGTTTTATTTTACGAAAAATTTTCTTTTTGGTTTCATTTTTCTGGTAATTTAAGTTTCAAACCTTCAGGTAAAGGAGACTTATATTTTTCTCCTTTTGTTTTTTCGTTAAATTCTTTCCACATTTTTTCAATTAATTTATTATTATTTAAGAAATCAATAGCAGTTAAAGCCATCACTTTTGCACCTATTAACATACCTTTATGTCCAATTGAATGTCCACTTGATGCTACAACAGCCCAACTATGCCATGGTGCACCTGTAGGAACACAGGCAACATTTAATTGCACAGTAGGAGTTATTCTACTTACTTCTGCCACGTCAGTTGAACCACCCCTTTGTTCAGAAGTTATTTTAAAGAGTTCAAATTTTTTAGTCAAGCCTTTGT